>Ga0163144_10025946_pt1 | contig 11418 bp, 8 predicted proteins | sample OliLak19BULKMAT1_FD_123175 | JGI IMG/M metagenome (GOLD analysis project Ga0163144, IMG submission 123175) | Freshwater microbial mat bacterial communities from Lake Vanda, McMurdo Dry Valleys, Antarctica - Oligotrophic Lake LV.19.BULKMAT1 | ecosystem: Environmental > Aquatic > Freshwater > Lake... | reverse complement strand
GGCGACGCGACGGACGTATCTGGAGCGCATCCCGGTGCGGCGACGCGACGAAACGGTCATCCTGCCAGTGCGGCACATTGCCTCGGTGGTGGCCGATGGCGACCTGCTCCACCTCACGACGGCGACCAACGAACGCTTCACCATTTCGCATCGCCTGCACGCGCTCGAGTCGCGCTTGGATCCGCGGCGCTTCGTGCGCCTCAGCCGCGGCACCCTCGCGGCCGTCGACCAGATCCAGAAGGTCAGCCCCATGCCGGGCGGCACCTACCAGGTGCTGCTGTCGAACGGCCAGACGCTCGCCGTCAGCCGCATCCAGGCACGAGTGCTGCGCGATACGCTTTTGCGAATCTGACGGGGGTCCGGGGTCCGGGGTCCGGGATCCGGGGTCCGGGATCCGGGATCCTATGGCAGGATCACCCTCATGTACCGATACCTCTGCTCTCTTGCCCTGGCTGGAGTCGCCATCATGACGGTTGGCAGCCTCACCTGGGCCCAGGGCGACATCGCCGCCCGCGCCAGGGCCCTGCACAAGCAAACGCCGCTCATCGACGGGCACAACGATTACCCCTGGGCGCTGCGCGGACTGGATCCCGGCCGCGACTTCAGCAAGGCGGAGATCTCCCAGCCGGTGCCGTCGTTGATGACCGACATCCCGCGGCTGCGGCAGGGCGGCCTCGGCGCACAGTTCTGGTCGGTCTACACGCCGTCCACCATGCAGGGTAAAGAAGCCGTGCGCGTCACCCTCGAACAAATCGACATCGTCCATCGCATGACCAAGCGCTGGCCCGAGACGTTCGAGATGGCCTATACCGCCGCCGACGTCGAGCGCTCGTTCAAGGCCGGCCGCATTGGCTCGCTGATCGGCATGGAGGGCGGACATTCGATCGACAACTCGCTGGCGACGCTGCGCATGTTCTACGCGCTCGGTGCGCGCTACATGACCCTCACGCACTCCGCCAACCTCGCCTGGGCCGACGCCAGCACCGACAAGGCGACGCTGGGCGGTCTGTCGAAGTTCGGCGAAGAAGTGATTCGCGAGATGAACCGGTTGGGCATGCTGGTGGACCTCAGCCACGTGTCGGCCGACACCATGGAGGACGCGCTGCGCGTCAGCGAGGCGCCGGTCATTTTCTCGCACTCGTCGGCCCGGGCGATCTGCAACGTGCCGAGGAACGTGCCCGACCACGTGCTGCAGCTCACCGCCAGGAACGGCGGCGTGGTGATGGTGACGTTTGTGCCCGGCTTTATTTCGCAGGCGGTCGCGGACTACGACGCCAAGCCGGCCGCAGAGCGCGGGCCGACGCCCCCGAAGGCGACGCTGGCGCAGGTCGCCGACCACATCGATCACATTCGTACGGTGGCCGGCATCGACCACATCGGCCTCGGTGGTGACTTCGACGGCATCACGCAGGTGGTGGCCGGTCTTGAGGATGTGTCGAAGTATCCGAACCTGACCGCGGAGCTGATCAAGCGCGGCTACACGGACGAGGACATCAAGAAGATCCTCGGCCTGAACGTGCTGCGGGTGATGAAGCAGGCCGAGAAGATTGCGGCGGGGCTGCAGAAGACACGACAGCCCTCGACCGCAACGATTGAACAGTTAGATGCGAAGTAGCCCTATTCGGCACGCAGGGCGATTAGCGGGTCCACCCTCGTCGCCTTGTGCGCTGGAATCAGGCACGCCAGCACACCGGCGATCACGAACACCACGGCCACGGCGCCGAAGATCAGCGGATCCTGCGGCGCGGTCTGGTAGAGATACGCCGACAGCACGCGCCCGCCTGCCAGCGCGCCGGCAATGCCAATCACCAGACCGATCGCGACCAGCGTCAGGCCCTGGCGCAGCACCATGATCAGCACGCTGTCGCGCCGTGCCCCGAGCGCCATGCGCAGGCCGAACTCCCTGGTACGCTGCGTCACCGAGGTGGCAATCACCCCACCGATGCCGGCCAGCGTGACCAGCAGGGCCAGCGCCGCAAACACGCCGAGCAAGGTCGCCGTGAGGCGGGGGGCGGCCAGCGCCTCGGAGCGCAGATCGTCCAGCGTCTGCACGGCTTCGATCGGTTGGTTCGGATCGACCGTGTGGATGACGCTGCGCAGCGTGGTGCCGAAGGCGGCGGGATCGCCGGCCGTGCGCACCAGCACCTGGCCGGCGAAGCCGAATGGTGACTGCGCCAGCGGCACGTAGACTTGCGCCACCGTGTCTTGCGCGAGACCGAACTGGCGCACATTGCCGACGACCCCGACAATGGTGAACCACGCGGTCCCGCCGGTGGCTACCCCCTGCGCCGCCGCCACCGGCAAGGCGATGCGGCTGCCGACCGGGTCGGCGCCGTCCCAGTAGCGCGTCATCGCCTGGTTGATCACAATGACCCGCAGGGAGTCCTCGCTATCGAGGTCGTTGAAGGCGCGGCCGTTGACGAGCGGGACGCCGATGGTCGCGAAATACTGTGGACTCGCCACTCGCAGATCGGTGGTCGGCCGCCGCTCAGGGTCATCGCTGACGCGGCCTTCAATGTCGAAGCGGGTGGTGCCTGGGGCGCCGCCGCCAAGCGGTACCGCGTTGGTGATCGCCGCCGCGCTCACGCCTGGCGCGGCTTGCAGGCGTTCAAGCACCGGCAGGTAGAGCTTGCGCAGCTCGTTCACGTTTGGGTAGCGCGAGAAGTTGCCGTAAATCTGCGCCGAGAGCACGCCATCCGAGCGGTAGCCGGTCTCGACCCGCTGCAACCGATAGAAGCTGGCCAGCAGCAAGCCGGCGCCGACGAGCAGCATCACCGACACCGCCACCTGCGCCACGATCAGCGCCCCCTGGATGCGGCGGCGACCGCTGGCGTCGCCCGCCTGGCCACCGCCCTGCTTCAACGCCGCGACCAGGTCGACGCGACTGCCCACCGCCGGCAGCGTGCCAAACAGCAAGCCCGTCAGCACTGACACACCGAGCGTGAACACCAGCACCATGGCGTCAAGCGTGACCTCGCCGGTCCGCGATGTGAACCGGCCGACGAACGTGGTCAGCATGTCGATGGTGAGCCACGCGACGCCGACGCCGACGAGGCCGCCGAAGACGCCGAGCAGCATGCTCTCGGTCAACAGTTGGCGCACCAGCCGCCCGCGGCCGGCGCCGAGGGCGGCGCGCATGGCCAGCTCGCGATCGCGGCCAAGCATTCGCGCCAGCGTGAGGTTGGCGACGTTGGCGCACGCGATCAGCAGCACCAGCCCGGTGATGCCAAGCAGGATCAGCAGCAGCTCGCGCGCGCCGCTGGTCAGCGCGTCGCGCACCGGCACCGTGGTGGCGCGGAAGCCCGAACTCTCGGGCCGGTAGATCTGCGTGTTGTCCTGCGTGAAGGTGTGACAGATCGCACCGACCGCGCTGGCGGCCTGCTCCGGCTCGACGCCCGGCTTGAGCCGGCCGAAGACGTTCAGCGCCGCGAAGGCACGGCGGTTCTGCGCCATCTGCCGCTCGCCGTTGGCGCGGAACGGGCACGCCATCACTGGCATGTAGACGTCGTTCTCTTGCGGGTAATGCGGCACGTTGGGCAGCACGCCAATCACGCGGTGCGGCCGGTCGTTCATCTCGAACACCTGGCCGACGATGTTGGGGTCGCCGCCGAACTTGGTGCGCCAGTAGGTGTGGCTGAGCACCAGCACGGCCTCGGCCCCCTCGACGTCATCGCTGGCGGCGAAGGTGCGCCCGACGATCGGCTTGATGCCCAGTAAGTCGAAGAAGTTGGCGGAGACAACGCCGGTCTCGACGCGATCCGGTTCGCCGCGATTGATCAGGTCGAAGTTCATCTGGTGGTACTCGACCAGGCCGTCGAACACGTCGCTGGCGCGCTGGCGGTAGTCGTAGTACTCGGCAATGGCCACGCCGACGCTGGGCTGGCCCGAGAGCGGCCGCGACTGCTGCAACACCACCAGGCGATCACCATGCTCGTAGGGCAGCGGCTTGAGCAGCACGCCGTTGATCACGCTGAAGATCGCAGTGTTCGCGCCAATGCCGAGGCCGAGCGTGACCATCGCGAGGGCGGCGTAGCCTGGCCGCTGGACCAGGGCGCGGGCGCCGTAGCGCAGGTCGGCGACCAGCGTCTCGAGCCAGCTGACACCACGCGCGTCGCGGGTTTCTTCCTTGTGTTTCTCCATCGGTCCAAAGCTCCTGAGTGCGCGCCCTGCGCTTGTCGGATGTCAACAAGAGAGGGCAACACTGCTGGGACGAACGCCGCGTCAGTAGATAAAGGGGATCAGGCGCCAGGTGCCGGCGCGGTACGTCTGGTAGTCGGCGGCGCGGGGACCGCTCGCCAGCAGGCGCTCTTCCTGGCGCGCCGAGATCAGGTAGCAGGTGGTCATGACGACCGCGGTCAGGCCAAGGGCCACGCTGTGCATCGCCACGGGCGCGGCAAACCAGGCCAACGCATACGACAAGTAGATGGGATGCCGGATCACGCGATACGGTCCGGTGGAGAGAAGGGTGTCGCACTTCGGGTCGTAGACGAAGGTGCGCGTCATCGGCGTGCGGCGGGCGGCCTCGGTCGCACTGAGGAACAGCGCGAGCGCGGCCGCATACATGCCAATGCCGATGCCCGCCGACAGGTCGCTGCCCGCGTTGAGGACGAGCAGGCCGATGCCGTGGGTGAGGCCCACCAGCACGCTGAGGTCCTGGAACAGCCGCTGCGGCCGCGTCAGCGTCGGCGGCTGCACGAAGAAATTCTGGAGCGCCACGGCGAACACGATCAGCGTCGAGCCGCCCACCACCGCGAGGGCCCATTCGATCAACGTGTTGGGGATCTGTGCGGGCACGGGGTGCGGAGCAATCCTAAGGCCGAACGATCGCCGTTTTACGCATGCCGAAAGATAATACCGTGCAACCGGTTACCCCCGGCCGATGAATGGCAGAAACATGCCGGTCCGGGAGCGATAGTCGCGGTAACTCGCCGCCCGCGGGCTCGCCAGCCAGACCCGCTCTTCCCGAAACGCCGCCAGCGTCGTCAGCGTCACCATCGCCAGCGCGATCGACATCAGGCCGACGCTGTCGATGGCCACCGGCGCCGCGACGGCGCCGAGAACGTAGCCGACATAGAACGGATGGCGCACCCAGCGGTAAGGACCGTCGGTGATCAGCCGGTCGGGCAACGGGTGATCGATGAAGGCGCGCTGGAGGCGCGTGCGCTTGGCGCTTTCAATGGCGGCGAGGAACACTGACATCGCGAGGCAGTAGAGCAGGATGCCGACGGCCGCCCAGAAGTCCGACCGCGGCGGCATCAACAGTACGCCGGCCATGTGGGCCAGCGACAACAGCGTGCCGGCATCGTGTATCAGGTGAACCCACCAGCGGCGGTGATTGGGATGTTCAAAGTAGGTCGAGAGGCCGGCGCTGAAGAAGATGATCGCCGCCGCCGCCGATGCGACGAGCAGCCAGTGGATGAGGGTGTGTGGTAACTGCACGGCAGGTCGTTAGCGGAACGAGCGCATCAGCGCCGGGATGGACGGCGCGATCAACCCGGCCTGCGATCGATAGGTGCGGAAGACGTCGCCAAATTTCGCTTCGAGTTGACGCTCTTCACGTCGCGCGGCAATCGCATACACGACCACGGCCATCAGCCCGGTCACGGTGATGAAGGGGCCATGGGTCGCCACCGGCGCCGCCAGCCAGGCTAGTGAGTACGCCAGGTAGAACGGATGACGGACCAGCGCGAATGGCCCGGTGGTGAGCAACGCCTTCGGCATGGTGTCTTCAACCAGCGTGCGCGGCAACTGCGTGCGGCGCGCCGAGTCCAGGGCACTCAAGAATAACAGCGTGGCCGCTACGTACATCGCGATGGCAGCCGCGGCCCCCCGCGGCCCCGCCGTGCCCACCAGGACCAGGCCGAAGAAATGAATCACGGCAAAGGCGACTCCCACATCCTGCAGGGCGCGGAGCCGCGGGCTGTTGCGGGAGTCGATGAAGAAATCCTGCAACGACACGAAGATGATGACGCCCGTGGCGGCGGCGACGATCAGGAGTCACCCACTCGAGGGGTGTCTGCGGGATGACTCGCATGCGCCTGTAGGGTATCGCGGAAGTGCGACGGAGTCGATGTCCTGTCGCCTACTGACTCCTCAAGAACGTCTTCACCTGATCCAGGGTCTTGCGACACCCAGTGTCATCGGAGAATCCTTTCACCCAGCCGGACTCGTTGCCGACGAAAGTGTATTCAGCCGAGTCGGTGCTGCAGTTGAACGGGCTAACGATCCTGTGCCCGATACCAACCAGTCGCCCGCTCGAGTAGGCAGGCCCGCCGCTGTCGCCGTAGCAAGGCAGGTCTGCGGTCGGCGCCATCGACGAGTCAACGCTGATAACACTGGTGTTCGCAGCCAGGACGTCGGTGTCGCCCTGCCAGCTCGCGCCGATGCTAAAGCCAGCGATCTGGATTGTGCCGGTTCCCGGTATTCCCGCAGGCACGAGTGGGACATACGACGGCGCCGCGGAGCCACTTTCGATGAGGGCCAGATCCTTTGAGGAATGGCTGCCAAGGACGCAGCCCCCTTCGACCACGCCGTTCGACTTCCAGAAGACACTGTCGCCCCGCGGCCCGACACAATGGCCAGCCGTCAACACACGGTGGGTATCAATCCACACGGCCGAGCAGTTGGCACCGCCTTTTCCCGCCAGAAAGATTACCTCTGGTCCCGCGGAACCAGGCGCACCTGTCGCCAGTGGAATGCTCACCGATGTCAGAACCATCGCCACCGCCAAACGCAACCCCAGCACGACTAGTCCTCCCTGAAGCGGATGGCCGAGCAGTAGTCGCCGCTGAAAATGCCACCACCTGCGAAGTTGCCATCGGACAACACCTTGACACCTGCGGTCAGATCGTCGGGACCGAAGGCCTCAAGATAGAGGGGCACGTCGCGGCACTCGGCCTTCGTAGCGGATGCGGCGCCGCCTTCGGCGACCTTTAGCTGCAACGAGCGCTCGGGCGCCTCGTTGATCAGCCACGCCTCTCCGTGTTGCTCCATCACCACCTCACCGACAGGTTGGTTATCAGCGTCAAGGAACTCGATCACCGGCGGCCCATCGTCATAGATGACGTCCACGGTGTCGGTGAAGGCTTGGCGGTACGTCGCGCTCACTTTCCAAATCGTGTTGCTGCCGTCCGAAAACGGCTGGCCCCCGGCGAGCCGCCCGCCGCGAAAGCGAATCATGGCCGAGGTATGAGGCCCGATGCGCCGAAACTCATCCCTGAGCACGAGTTCGGCGGCGGGGATGGCGCGCGCCATGTCAAACACCCAGTGAAGGCTGGACCAGTCCATGGCATCCGGATTGGGGTGCGTTGGGTTAGTCGGAGCGGTTACGGTGGACTCGGGCGCGCCATCAGCCAACAGCTCGCCGACCTTGCTGCCCAAATCCCAACCGAGCCACACACTGTCCTTCCATTCATCACGAAACCGCCCACTGACGCTGGCAAGCTTTGGAAGCGAATAGGACCGTACGAACTGTCGCTGCGTAAACAGGGTCTGCAGATGGTGCGGCGCCGGAGTGATGCGCGGGTGACCGGAGTTCAGCATCAAGACGTCCATGCTGTTTTTGCCTTGTTTGCAGAGGCACAACCCGAGAATGTGAAATCGAAACATCAGGCGCTCCTAATTCGAAAACTGTGACCTATTACCCAACAACAACGACCAGTGCGGCCCACAATGACAATTTGGCGGGATCGGACGCCGCCGCCCGCTGGACCTCCCGCACGGCCGAAACCGGGTCGGCGCCATTCGCCAAGGCCCGATGGATGTCTGTAAAAATGAGCTGCGATTCCGCGTCATCAATCGGCCACAGCGTGCCGATCACCCACCTGACGCCGGCAGCCACCAACGTGCCGGCCAGACTGGTTGGATTGGGCGACAGTTCCGAGAACCCGCTAGCCGTCGAGCAGCCGGCCAGCACCACGACGCGGGCCCGCAGGTGTTGCGTCAACAGCTTTGATTGATGGAGAAGACCGCTGGGTGACCCCGGCGATGGCGTCAACACGAGGTGGTCTCGCCATTGCGCGTGTGGATCGACAATGGCATGACCACTGAAGTGCACTACGTCGTCTGTCATCAAGCTCTTCAGAAAGTGTTCTGGTGTCGCGTCGCTGCCCGATCGCAGTGGCACCCCATACAAAGCGGCGATGGCCCGACCCTCTCCTATTGTCGCCGGCAGAATTGGCAGGCCATACTCTTCGTTTACCGGAGCGGCGAAGACAGCGACATGGGCATTGGCGCCGGACCGAGGCCCCTCGTCTCCAGAGTATGCGGACAGGGATTCGGCGATCGCCAATTCAAACCGTTCGACCAGGACCAAGCCATCAGGCATGCGAAGGGATGCGAACGGCAGGCCTCGCAATGGGCCATCAGGAACGATGATGATTCTTGTGATTCCGGCAGCATGGAACAGCACGTCGCCAAACAGAAGCTGCGCTAGATGACTTGACGTCGCCGACTCTCGCGCATGTCCGCGGGAGGCGCTGGCGCGAATCGCTGCGGTCTCCCGTCGCAGCTCCTCGTAATTGACGTCGACCTTGCCGAACGTCAGTCCTGAGGAGCTCAGCGTCCAGCGGTACACGGCGTCGGGTTCGACGAGAAAGACGACGCCGGCAGTATCGGCAGGCAGGGAGTGGTCGCCGACCGTCAGCGGCGTTCCCCTGAAATGCTGCCGTTCCAGCTGTGCCAAAGCACGGACCGGATCGCCTTTCTCGATCCAGGCGCGCGCTCCCTCGCGGTAGAACGAGGCGACCGAATGCCGAAACGTCTCTCGCGTCTCGGCATTCTGGAGGACTGCTTCTTGCGACTCGACGAGGCGCAACCCTTCAGTGACGGCATGCAGGGCGTCGTCCAATTGGCCGGCGTGACGAGCAATGCCTGCCTCAAGCAGTCGGAGCGAGACCAGCCGTGGGTAGACTCTCAAGTCGCTGAACTTCCTGGTTGCGGCCGCGACGGCATCGATTGAATCGGGCGAACCCGTTTCGGCCGCGAGTCGCGCGCGGATCCAGGCGTACTCAGCTTCAGTCCGACGATTCGGCGCGACTTTAGCCAATGCGGATACGGCTTCCAGCCCCGCTTGAAGGTGACGCGACACGCACTGGAGGTCGCCAGTGCTCAGGCAGGCTTCGGCCAGGTTCCGCTGAGTTTCAGCGACACGCCCAAGGCTGCCAACCGATTCGGCAATTCTGAGGTTATCGTTGAACACGACTCGAGCTGCTCGCGGCATCCCGCTCCGAAGAGCCGCGATACCAACACCATTTCTGGTCGCGTACGAGGTCATCGAGAACGCCCTAGTGGGCGATGACTCAAGGGCTCGAACATAGTGTTTCCAGGCGTTGCGATGGTTCCCCATCGCCAGGTAGCTCGCGGCCAGGGTCTCATGCGCGCTTCCGGCGTGCTCGGCCTCTCGTGTCGCTTCGAACTGCGCAGCCGACTGGCTGAGGAATCGGACAGCCGTCGCGTAATCGCCCGCCAGATAACGCAATCCACCAATCTGATGCCAGGCCCACGCTTGCACGACCGGAAACCGCGCGGCGTCCGGCGCATCGGCTACTGCCCTGGCGATGGCCTCTGATTCGGCAGGATTCTGGCCACCAATCGCTCGGGCGAGGTAGACCCGCTCCCAGCGCACAAACTCCACGTCCGCCCGCGTGAATGCATCGATGCAGGCTCGGCCAATTTGTTGCTGCCGTACTGAATCACCCTGTCGATAGAAGGCTCGCATTTGACGATGGCACTCAAAAGCTTCGCGTAGCGCAAGGGTCTTGAGCGATGTGGGAGTAACCACCGCTCCCTTCAGCGCGTCGAGCAGGAGGGTGTCGCCCTGCTTCCGTGCCAGATAGTCGGCGAGCTCGATGGCTTGTGCCATTCGCGGAGAATCGACTTGCCCCGAACCAAGGGAATCCAACGCCGAGGGCGCCAACACGTCTTCGGCAAACTCCCGAACGGATTGAAGGTCGGTGCCGACCGACGGCCCCTCAACGGACGCTGCGCGCAGAATCTCCCCAACATTCAGCTCTGTTGGCCGGATCTGCGAAAGTGGTCGCAAGTGTGACGCGGCAGCCGCGGCCCATGGCGAGTCAGGATCAACCTTCACATATTCGCGCCACGCCTCAACTGCGGCGTCGGCGGCACCCAATTTCCCCAGGGCCAGAGCCTTGTTAAACAACGCCTCACGATGAGCCGCATCAAGGTCGAGAACCTTTTCCGCGTTCTCCAGGGCGGCCGGGAGATCTTCTGCGGTGTTTCTCTGGGCATGTCGCGCGAGATACGCCGCGGCAAGGTCGGAGAGGTACTCTGTTGATGATGGCTCAACGGCGACCGCCGCATTGAGGGCGCTGAGCGCGCCATCGGTGTCGCCGAGTAGGAGCTGGGCAATACCCCACCGGTGCAGGTCGGCAGCCGCGGTCGAATTTCGGACCCGATTCTGCAACTCCCCCGCCGCAGCCAGCAACGCCAGATTCTGCTGCGACAGATCCCCTGACCCACGCGTCACTGACTTCAACGGCCCATACTTGAACCCGCCCGTCAGCCGCGCCTCGATATAGCGCTCCTCACCGACCGCCGCGACCAACTTCGCCAGTTGCGGATCAACGGCGTCACCACCACGCAGCCTCTGCAAGAGATCCGGCTGCAACCGCACGACGAGCACCAGCGCAGCCGCCATCGCCAGCACTCCGCCAGCGATTGCCCAGCCCCGGGTGCGTTTCGGCTTCGGCACAAGCGGCACGACCGCCCCCGTCTTCGCCTGCGGTTCAGGACGATCGACCGGCTCGTTCGTCGTCTCTTCTTGAGGCTGCTCGCCTTTCAGCGCCTCGTTCGCGTGGATCAATTCCACCAGCAGCTCATAGCTATCGGGATCAGTCGCGAGCTTCGCCTCGACAACGGCGCGTGCGTCCGGGGAGAGACGCTTGTCGATGTATGCCGCCAGCATCTCTGGATCGAGGCTTCCGCCCGCCTTGGGTTCATTACTCATTCATCACCCCCGGCGTTCTCTGGTGTAGACGGACCGGGTTTCGGTTTGCGCAGTTCCTCGTTGAGAATTTCCCCAAGGTCGACCTCGGGATTCCTGAACAAATCGAGGGTTTCGTCCTTGGTCAGGCCCGCCGCCTGGAGGTTCTGGCCCAATTTCGCGACGATCTGTTCAATCCGCCGATACAGCGGCTTGGCCACGAGGCCCGTGACGCCGGCGATCTGCTTGGCCGTGAGGTTGTTCACGTAATTCAACCTGAGGATGATCTGCTCCTGGTCGTCGAGCCGGCGGAGGGACTGGCGAACCGCACTGCTGACTCGCTGCGCCTTCAGGCTCGAATCCTCAAAGTCCACCCGTCTGTGCGCTTCGTCTTGCGCCGGCACTTCGACCAATATCTCCGTGCTGGTCATCTTGCGCACGGGCTGGCGCTTCAGCTTGGACCACGTCTCATC
>Ga0163144_10025942_pt1 | contig 11419 bp, 13 predicted proteins | sample OliLak19BULKMAT1_FD_123175 | JGI IMG/M metagenome (GOLD analysis project Ga0163144, IMG submission 123175) | Freshwater microbial mat bacterial communities from Lake Vanda, McMurdo Dry Valleys, Antarctica - Oligotrophic Lake LV.19.BULKMAT1 | ecosystem: Environmental > Aquatic > Freshwater >... | reverse complement strand
CTTTAGTTTTGGTATTTCTACAGCATTACTGTAGTAATTTTGTGTTTCTTGACTTTCTTTGTAGACAGTAGTTCTTTGATTGAGGAAGTGATTGTATAGGTATCTTACACAACCGAAGTGCTTGTTAAGCAGGACTTCTTGTGTTGATGTTGGGTTCAATCTATATTTGTAAGAATACAAACTCACTTATCTTTATTCTCCTTGACGTACACTTGGATCATATCACGCAAGGCTTCGCTCATGGTCTTATAGTTCTCAACACAAGTTTGTTGGAACTTTTCAATGAGTGAATCAGGAATGCGTATGGTCAAATACTTATTATTGTTTTCTTTTTTCATATCCACATATTACATAGTGTTGTGGATACGATTTTTCTAAAACAAAAGCTGAATTTTATCCCATTTTTCGTGGTTTCTAATTGGGCAAGTGGAAACCAGATTAGATCAGCGTTAGATTGTAGGCAATTTCTATTATGGCGGCTCTCATCCCACTACATATAAATTGCAATTTTTTCTCCGAGCTTAAAAGTTTCAGCCTTCTTAAACTTATGGCTCTCAGCAAGAATGCGATGATCAGCAGACACAAACAATTCTTTGCCTGATTTAGTGCGTATTTTTACCAATTTCTTTTTACCAGTCTTCCAGACAACAAATTTCTTTGTGTAAGAAATTTCTCCACACTTGTTGATATATGCCACTTCATCATGCCAATTTGTGAGTTCTGTAACAACCTTTTCTCCACCTCGGATTTTGATTTTTGATTTTACAGAGAAGCAATTTAATGGACCCGGACGATACAAAGCAGAATAAGCCGCTTCATCGTCAAATCCAGTGACTCCGCCACGTTTAACCATCTTGCGAATGCCTTCGCCGTCAAACTGAAAAATACACTTAAGATCCCCGTTATTTGCCATTTCAATTGATTTAGGGTCGTTCAGATATGCTAAATCTGACCAATCCCACGAACCGGGCAATGCAGAAATGCTGGTTAAGCCATGTCGCTCTTTAACGAGCTTGCACGCTATTGCGATTTGCATCAGATTGTTAATGACAAGCATGTCAAACTTAATCAATCCAACTGGCTGCAAGTCTTGAGTATTCAACCCTTCTGCCCATGCAGAGCAAATAACGCCGTTTGGATTGACTTTGTTAACAGATCTGACCTCAAGTGGAACAAATCCGTCAATCGGAACGCTGGAGATAATTAAGCCACCAGCATGAACTCCACCTGTGCGATTTCGATCTAGTAGAAGTCTAGCAGCTTCTGCAACTTGTGGATGTCTGTCGCAATACGATTTAAATTCTGAATACATTTCCAGAGCTTTATCCCACTCCAAGACCTTCCCTTCGTCGTCCTTGTCTTCCATCGTTACTGTGATGGCTTGAATGTCGTTTTTTTCAAGATTGTGGACACGAGCCATGTCGAGAATAGAAGACTTTATTCCGGAAGTTCCATAAGTTCCGATCTCACATATGAAATCTTGCCCCCATTTTTTAGGTGCCCAAGTTCTCTTAAGATAATCTCTCACATCTTTAACATAGTCAATGTCAACGTCTGGCATCTCTCCTTGAAACCAAGCATACTCTTTTTCAATATCAAATTCTGAAGATAAATTAAGAAGATAATAAACAAGCAAATTATGTTCATTGCTAGGAAAAATCAATTTTTCTTGTTTGAATTTATCAAATAAAGCAAGAAGATATTCATGCTCTCCTTGTGCGTCAATTTCTTTAATCTCTTTCTTCAAACGATCTTTATAAAGATCGTTTGAAGAAAGACCTTTAGATTCAAGAGAGCTTACACAAAGCCTAATAAAACGTGTTCGTTCCTGTAACATAGGTGTCGCCTTAACATGACAAATTTATGTTTGAAAATTATTGATTCATATGACGTCTAATGCAATCATCAATGTTTGATTTACAATGAATGTGAGCAGTTTTACGATCATAACCCATTTTACAAAGACCTTCAACGACATCATGCCAAAAACCTGACAACACCACAACATCTATACCATATTCTTCATGGTTGAGATTATCATATTTCAAATGATGAATTTTAAGATTTTTTGTTGAGCCTGATATCTCACATTTAGGATGAAGCTCAATCCACCCGGCACTGCGATTCTTATAGTCAGGATTTTTTAGATATCCTTTGTATGTTTTGTAACCAATATTTAGAACAGCCATATAAATAACGGCAGCATCATGAATTGGAATATCTGGACGCAATTTAGACAAAACATATATCTCCGCATCACACTTTGCAGCAGTCTTACGAGTTTCACCTGTTTTTACAATTAATCCCTGCTTGTACAAGGCCCCTCTAGCTGCTCTTATAGAGTTGTTATGCAAAAGACCATCAACAAAAATTTCATCGTCTACTAAACCATGTATACCTGATTTCACAAACAGATTTAGCACTTTGTTTCTGTTTCCGATGTGGTTTGCTTGTACGAAAGCATCCAAGCTAGTTTCAGTCATTTATTTATCTCTCTATAATTAAGGAAGTGAATTTAACAACGATTTAACAAGTTTAGGGCAAATACCCTCGCCTAAATACGAAATAGCATCCCTGTATTTAACATAAGAAGGCAACATCCAATCACAAGGAAGTCCCATTATTATCATGGCTTCATATACAGAAAGGGTTCTTGAATCACTATACAATCCATCAAGAAGCGGTCGTCCGGGATGAACTGTATTCGAAGAACTGATCATAGTACAACCCTTAATCAAAGTAGGAGCAGGCTGGTCCCACTCCATTCTTTTATATGTGTTAAGATACCCTTTTATTTTTCTCTTCTTTCCATCTTCAATCACTGATGGATAATGTAGTTTATTTTCAAAAGCTGATTTTCCAGTTGGTGTGTTTTTCATCCATATTATGTGATTTTCTGAATGTTTTTGTGCAAAATGCCAGCGATGCCAATCGCTTTTATCTTCGCCAGATTCTAAGCTTGGAAAGCTTCCTATTGCATCTCTTAAAGAAATAATTTTATTGCAAACATTACTTAAAGTAAAGCCCCATTTCTTTTCTCCTTTTTTAGTAAACAGAAAAATAGCACGACGCCTTGTTTGTGGTGTATCAAAATTTTTTGCATCTAAAATAGAATTCACAAATGAATAATCTGGCAACAACTCTGTTAATATGTCTGTAATATACTTGCCTTCAATTTTGTACTGCATGATACGAGGTACATTTTCCAACATCATATATTTTGGTTTAATATTATTGACAACCTTACAAAAATCATATACCAAACTGTTTCTTGAATCATTTTTATTTTTTGAATTTAAAGTGCTAAATCCCTGACAAGGTGGGGTTGCAAAAATCAACTGAACATCCAAAGCCAATGATCTTTCTGTAACATGATTTTGTACATCCGATTTAGTAATGTCTCCAGAAATTACATCCGTATTAGGATATATCTGTTTGTATACTTTACAGCGAGAGGCATCAATCTCATTGGCGACGACAATCTCTACTCCCATTTCCTCAGCATAAGCATTTCCAACACCTATATTTGCAAACAATGATAAACACTTCATATCGCCTCTATTCGCATAAAAATTTCAACTACATAACATCATAGAGTAAAGATTGCAATTAAATTCCATCATGCTAATTAATGTTGTGCCTAGTTATAAAAGTCTTCATTTTTTTCTGGACCTCGAAGACCCATATGAGCTTCATAATCCTTGTCTTGAACTTCGTCTTTCATCTTTTTTAATGTCGCCAAAGCGTCGTCATATTCATCTCCTAAAATGACAACAGCAACAAAAAGTTCTTTAAGATGAGCAATGCTAAATTCATCTGTATCTTCGACCCATTTATAAAGATCAATTTTTAGTTCTTCAATTTTTTGAGAACCAATAATATGGTCAAAATATGCTTTACGAGATTCTTTAGACGGAAATCCAATTCTAAATCTCTTATCGAATCGACTTGGCCGATTCATAATTCGATGGCCAAGTTTGTCTGGATAATTCGTTGTGGCCAAAAATACAACTTTGTGCATGTTGTTCACGCCGTCGAGAATATTTAATATCTCAGACTCGTCATGGCAGTTTTCCAGAGTGGAATCAATATCCTCCATAATAACCACAACTGGAGTTTCTGGCTGAATCTGACGAAAAATTCTCATTCCATCAATAAAAAGATGAGGTTCGCCAAATTCAAGTACAATTCCATTTCTTTGCACGACATCTTGCATGATCAATTGGACTGTGCAGCTTTTTCCAGATCCGGGTGGACCATAAAGCATGATGCCTCTTTTATAAGTAATTCCATACTCTTTAAATACATGTTCTCTGTCCCAAAATTTCTGTATTTCTCCGACAACTTTATCAGAATTTGTATCAGAAAATCTGATCAAGCCTTCTGTTTTAACAGGAATCTTTTCAAAATAAATCCCTGTTTGGGGGCTACTATCAATTTCATAAACTCCGGGAGTCAAAACATTAAGAGTTTTGCTAGAAGGCAAAAAATTAATGCCGTCAGAAGTTCCCCATTGACAATATTTTGGGCTGATTTCAAGCTCATCGTCATCATCTACAATTCCCCATTTACCCATTTTTTTTCTCCTGATTTGTTTTTTGATTTTTTCAACAGCTTGCATTGTTTCATCTGAAGATGCATCTGCATAGTAAACATCATTTTTTAAGAAGTTGTCCTGCATAAATATAAAATACAGGATTCTTAATTCAGTTGCAAGAGGAAATATGGCACTAAAATACAAACTTGAATACAATCAAAAAGCTGGAGCATCAGATGATTCTTGTTATGTACACTTAAAATTAGATCCAGAAGGTTATTACAGATTCCAAATTGGCAAAGAAATTTACGAAAGTTTGGACTCAGAAGACCAAGATGAACTTGCTGATGGATTGTTTGAAATAAAAGGAATAACAGAAATTTCTATAATGGCTTATAGAATTTGGTATATGAAATCGCCAGCATATGAATGGAAAGAAGTTAATGAAGAAGCACTAAATTTCATAATGGAGTTTTTTGAAGAATCTTCACTACAAGAACTTCAAGGGTCTGCAAAGATTAATGGAGAAGGACTGAGATTGATCTCAGATACAAATAGAAGGGCGACTTAACAGGGAATGTACCTTTATATAGAGTGGAGTCGGAGAGATTTGAAAAATAAAAAAACCCGATGTGAATTTCTTCACATCGGGTTTAGTGGAGTCGCCGGTAATCGAAACCGGGTCCATGAGTAACTATTAGCAAGCTTCTACGATTGTAGTCTTCGATTTGATCTTATCTTCACACCGCCCAAGAAGACACGGCTTTGTGAAGACCAGTTGATTTGATTCTCGTCCATTTGACCTACAACATCGATCTCTTGGATAAAGCCTGATGCGAATGACAGCGACTATCAGGCGTCGTTACTGTCATCTCTTGCCGGGATTACACCGGCACCGCTTACGCAGCCATACGGAGAGGTGCAACATTTCTGTTTGCAATTAACTTTTGTCTGGTTTTTTACGAGTCCACCACACAAGCCTCGAATCGCCACTCTGCCAACACATTAACATGTCGAAACCTATCGACCCCGAATTTGAAACAAGTCAGACTTGCTTCCCATCTATAGATAGGTCTGTCAATCAGCGTTGTCAAGCTCGTTTTTAATTTATTTTCCAACAATGGCAGATCTAGCTCTTTTTTACGATGATTTCAATGCTGTATTCTCCTCCGGGATGACCAATGCCCTCACCAGCAGCTATATATCCGTCATTGACGACTCTAAAATCAACAACATTTGCATTTTGAATTGCCGACAACACTTCGTTTTTTAAACTTTTTGTGCAAGGTGGTTCTTCTAAATCAGGAAGCCAAAAATATTTATGATCTGGATTCCACTGACTTGGGAGCATCTTCTTCTTTTCATAAAGATCTCTATGCGGGACAATAATAATTAAATGTCCCTGCGGACGCAAAGCCTGATACCATCTTTTAATTGCTTGTTTTGGATATTGCATATGCTCCAAAACGTGACTGCAATACACAGTCCAATATGTCTCTGAAGGCAAATCTTGTAACAAAGACGCATCGCCATCACCAAATATCTGGTCATACCTACGAAAAGTTTTATTAAGCGGATCTTCCCCGCAACCTATATCAAGACCGATTTTATCAGAAGGTGCATACTTATCATACCAGCCTTCTTTAAGTCGTCTTTCATGAGCTTTAGAGGTTTCGCCGTTGAATACAGAAAATACAGTGCCATCTGGGTTTAATAACATATCATAAAATAGTGATGTCTGCTAAAAACACAATCTTGAATCTAAATAATATAACTTAAAAAGACATTAGGGAGAAACATGGGAATATTTCAAGAGTACATAAATTCCAAAGGATCTGTAGAAAAGCCTAAAGTTAGTCTCACTGGAGACTTTGTAGATCCAATGACACCGCCAAATGCACCTAAAGGCGGAAAACCTTATGGGGTAAGCGATGGCAAAAAAACAAAAAAATCAAATGAAAAAGGTTTTGGAGATGAAGGCGACAGTAAGTTAAAATATATTCCTAAAGTAGATAAATCAAATGGTGTAGCTGCTGCAAAAATACCAACAGCAGAACAAGCTGAGCTATGCGGCGTTTTAATTGATGCTATCAAAAAAGACCCAACAATTGCGGAGCAGTTAGTTTTTCAACTTCGTCACAACGGACAAATGGGAATGATTGTGGCAGAAATGCTGCAATTTAAAGAAACTTATCAACACATTGCAGAAGTTATGTCGCACAAGGCTTATGGAAATTCTGTATGCAGCAAACTTGTACGAGCTATGAACGAAGAAGTCGCTCCACCATTCGCAGCTAGTTTAGAAGGTGAAGATGAAGATGATCTTGAAGATGAAGATGATCTTGAAGATGAAGATGATCTTGAAGATGAAGATGATCTTGAAGGCGAAGAAGATTTTGAAGGTGAAGAAATAGATCCTAACATGCAAGATCCAAATATGGCCCCGCCTATGCAAGATCCTAACATGCAAGATCCAAATATGGCCCCGCCTATGCAAGATCCTAACATGCAAGATCCAAATATGGCCCCGCCTATGCAAGATCCAAATATGGCCCCGCCTATGCCACCACCTAGAGCATCAGCCATGAAGAATTTTCAAATGGCGATGATGGGAAAACGATAAATGTCAAAGAATGATGCACGTCCTGCGACACAAGATCTAATCAGTGCCATACGAGATGTATTTAAAAATTACACTCGTGAAACAAGAGATAAAGCTTGGCACAAAGGTGTTCTTTCACCTGAAGGACGTAATGCAGTCAACAAAATGATAAAAAACCCGAGCGTTCCAATTACTGGAACTGCTCGGTTTCTTAAATTCAAAGAATGGCTGGAACAATAATCATCTTTTAGAATTTGTGGTTTTTGATGACTTTGACACCAAAATGCCAAGAAAATAAAGAACAAATCCAATGATTACATGGCTTTGATTTTTAATTGATCCATCTTCTATACCAGAATCAATTCCATACACACCAAGCAAAAACAAGATCGAAGAAACAGAAAACACAATGAGTAAAATTGGTGATGCAACCAACATTCCTACTCCAGCTACCTTTTCTTTATGATCGCCTGCAACACTCAAAAACACTCCACAAATTGGCAATAGAATCCACACAATTGCCTTAAATACAGTAAAAATCATGTGCCAATACCACAGAAATGGCAGTGTTTTTTCAAAAGCCGAAAGCAACTCTGAATTTGAAAATAAAACATGAAACGCAACATATATCGCAGCTAAAACTAAACCAAACATTGACTTCTCCTTTTTTAAATCAACTTGACATTTTTTCTTTTGCCAAAAATTCTTCTATGGTAAATCCAGCTTTGTATCTTGAGTTAAGCTTATCGACGTTGGCTTGAAGCACTTCTTCGATTGTCACACCAAGAACAACTCTTGCCAAAAATGCAGCATACCACATTACATCCGAGAGTTCATTAATCATCTTCTGTCTTGTTTCTTCATTCCACTCCATTCCATGAAATAAAACTTTCTTAGTCAAATCAGCAATCTCTCCAGCTTCGCCAGATATTCCAAGCCCACTTGTTCCAATAGAAGATTCAAAATCTCTTAATGAACGTGCAGAAGCTTTACTTACAACAAAATCACAATATTCTTCAAACGTCATTGTTAACCTTTTTCTTTCTTCCTGCTTTAAATGTGCAGGACGCCCAATCAAAATCAATACAAACAAGTTTCTTGCCGATGTACCCGACATTGCCAAAATGAAAATCTCTATACACCAATCCTATTTTGCGGAGCTTTGATTCAAGCTCAACTTCAAATGGATAAAATTTATCAAGACTCCATCTCATTGATGGAAGAACTGCATTTTGAGTTAAGTACCCATAAACAACTCTATGTCTGATATTTGGAGCAGAACATGTACTGTGTTCTATCCAAACACAATTAAATGAAAAACGATCGCCTACAGTTGGTGCAAGTCCATGTTTCGCAGCAAGAGATTGTTTATCGCAAGTCTTGTCTCTTTCTTTTTCAGAGCAGTATATTTTGACCCCGACAGCCTTGCTCAAAGCATAATAAATGCAACTGATTCCAAATTTTGCTTTCTTGCGACTTTGAATCACAAGCATAAGTTGCTTCTCCTTTTCAGGAGTCCATTTCAATCCAAGCATTCGAACATCCTTGTTCACATTTCAATTGCTTCATGTGGAATTGGCTCTAACGTATGACGCACACGCATTTGCTTACCACCACGAGCAGGGCTTAAAAATCGTGAAAACCTAAGATCATGGAAAATTGGTTCTACATCATGTAATCTTAAACAATAAGCAACCAAAGATCCGCATACTGAATTATGAACAATAAAACTACTTGTAAGATAATTGTGATTATCTTTAACTTCAAAATCATAAACCTCTTTTACATCATAAACCAACTCAATTGAACGAACTTGTGTAAGTATTCCACCTTCAATTTTTCTCCAAACATATTGCTTTTGAAACTGTCGAGAACAGATTCTGCTATCTAAAGGACAAACAACCTCATAAGCCAGACCTCTTCCAGAAAATTTAGGTCTTTTATCTGTACGATCATCTACTTGTAATGTCGATGGAATACCTAACCTTAGCAACAAAAAACGGATCTGCGAAGCCAGCATCGGCGAAACTGTTACAAATTTAATATTGTTATCGCACTCACTGCCATCAGCAAGAAAATAACCATGCAGGAATGCAGTTATGATCTCTTCAGATGCTGTTAGAATACATTCTGGAACATGTTTGGTTTGAGATGTGTATTGATAGTGATTGAACAAATCACGGAACAACAACCCAAAAAATAAATTTTTAATCGTCAAGACATCCACTGCTTTGTCATTTTTGTTATTTACCTCGTGTATATGGCATCCTAAATAATCAAAAAAATTCCTCACATACTCTTTGTTTTTAAACTCATGCTCTGCAAAACAAAAATCTATATGATTTAAATTACTCTTACTAAACCACCCATCGCCAGTAAAGATGCCCAACACACATGCCCAGTCTTTGTCAAGTGTATTGAATCTTTTCGTACAACGGATTTGTTTTTCTCGATAACTAAAACCGCCATTAAACTCATGAAATACTAGACTGTCTGATGAATGCAGATGTTTGCCATTTGCAAAACTCGCATCATACTTAGACAAATCCCATGTGACATCTTTAACGTCTATCTGTGGAATTGGAGTAAAAACCCAATCTCCTACTGAAATATCTTTGGCTTTAACCCATTTGGTGTTACCCGTAGGTTCTTTCCACGATTTTCTGGAACCACAAGTTGATTCTGCCCATCGTTCCCAATGTTTTGGTCGTACTGCTTTTTCAACTAAGACCTCATGATCTTGTGTCATTGTAACTCCCTGATGATCTCCATAAAAACTCTTGATTTTAAGAAGAGTCTCATCATGCACAGGATAAACAAAAGTATTTGTTACTTCATGATAACTGCCATCTTGTGTTAAAACTTGATCGCCAATTTTAACCTCTGAAACATCAATTGTTGTTCCGTAATTAATCAAAACTTGAGTAAAAACAAGACACCCTCGTCCCGGACCTACTGATTCTGAACCATCTCCGAACCCTAGAATTTCCGGACCTTTGACACGAGCTTCATCAGTCATCATTTTTTGAATTAAAAAGTAGCTGCTAAAACCCTTCTCACAAATCAATTCATACTCTTCTTTAATTCGTTTAGAATATTCTGAAGTTTTTGGGCAGTGCCTAGACAAAAAACCTCTCTTGATTTGCTCCATCAAAAATTCATCGGCATCTGGCATCTTAGGAAGCTTGATCTCACGATCAAGCTCAACGCCTTTGGCATGTTCACAGATTTTGACTGTGTTTGCTTTTGACTGCATGTACAATTCATATGGAATTATGTCTTTAAAATCTGACTCCCATTTAATGTTTAGCTCATCTTCAGATTTCATCCACAAATTTGGATCTTGCATTTCAAAGATGTTTTCAGAATCACCGGCTGCAATCATTGCCTCGATTTCACCTAATGTGCGTTTATTTTGTTGCAGCAACATCAAACGCTGATTTCGACTATGCTCTTGCTTGCAATAGTGGCAATCTTGAGTCAACATAAGATCAAGTCCATGCTTTTCGTGCATTTTGATAAGAAATGCGTTATAAAATTTTTGCATGGACCAATCGTTCATCATCAATTCTAATTTAAGATGCTGCTTTCCAAACATAGCAATGTATCGCAATAACATTGCTTCTCCAGCTTCTTCATTAAAGATCGGATTTTTGTCCTCATCTTTTGCCCCCATGAAAGCATGAGCAATTTCACTTATGCCACATCCAGTCGTAAATACAATACCCTCTTTATATTTGTTGAGAACATCATGATTTACACGTGGTCGTCTGTAATATCCATGAATCCAAGCCCAAGAACTCAATCGGACCAAATTCGAATATCCGATATTATTATAAGCTACAGCCAATAAATGGCAGGATTTATCAAATTTCTTCTGTAAAAAACTGCCCGTTTTGCTGCCTTCTGGCACAGTTCTGTCTTCAGTCGATCCATCTCCTAAAGACTTTCTGAACTCTGCTGATTGCTCACGAGTTTCAAATTCTGGCTGCATTTCATTAACATAAAGCTCACAGCCGAAAATTGGATATAAATTGTGCTTCTCGCTTTCAGAGACTTGTTGCGGAACAGCACCCATTACACCGTGATCTGTAATGCACAGATATTTTTGATTAATCTCCTTCATACGCTCAGAGTATTCGGAGACCATTGCAAACCCGTCTAAGCACGACGGTTCCACAGTTTCCTGTGGCGTGGACTATATCATCATCCAAAATGGATGCCGGGCACTGAATCTGGTAATTAAGGGAACTTTATCCCTCCAGTAGTCTCTGCACCTT
>Ga0163144_10025938_pt1 | contig 11420 bp, 9 predicted proteins | sample OliLak19BULKMAT1_FD_123175 | JGI IMG/M metagenome (GOLD analysis project Ga0163144, IMG submission 123175) | Freshwater microbial mat bacterial communities from Lake Vanda, McMurdo Dry Valleys, Antarctica - Oligotrophic Lake LV.19.BULKMAT1 | ecosystem: Environmental > Aquatic > Freshwater > Lake... | reverse complement strand
GGAACGGCATCGTATTGAATGGAAAGCCTACTCAGTAATCGTGCATGGGCGGACATGGTGCTCGTTAATTCCATCTTTTCACCAGACCACTTCATAAGATCTTCGATACTACCAATGATGCTTTCACGATATGCTGCGTATAACTGTTTTGCAACAGGTGCATCATTCACCTGATTTAATTCATACTCAATCATCCATATACGCGGAAGCGCAAAAGGATAGAGATCGACAATTTTCTTCATGTACTGATAGGTAACCTCCTCAGGTATTGTCCAGGGTATGTCATACGCTGAAGCAAGCTGACCGAGCATTGCAGTATCTTCGTACTTAAAGTACAAAAGAAAAGCACGTGTCATTGCAAGCGCGCGAGTTCTCTCCGGGTAGGCAGTGTTTTTAGAGACTGAAATAAACGAATCTATACCATCATTTCTTGCAATATTGAATTTTGTGTCAGAAATCGCAAAATCTATAATTGAACGTTCCGAGTCAGTTTTTGCCTGAGTTTTTGCGTTTTCGAACGACACAAGTGCTTCAGAGTATTGTTTTTGACGACCTAATTCCGTACCAGTTCTAAAATCTGTGTTTGAATCTTTAAGTATTTGAAATGGGTCTGTTGGTGCAGGGGGGTTCGGAGAAAGAGAAGTATCACCAGGACCGTTTACTTGTATATTGGCATAGAAAAAAAAGTAAAATACCGAGACAAGAAAAAGGATTGCACCGACACTCAATATCATTCTTTTGTTATTCATAGCATCAATGCACCATTACTTTATTGACAAGATCCGTCCCCCGAATCGCCACAATCATCACCACCACCACCACCACCACCTGGGATGTCAGCGTACACTTTAGATGGCAAAACCTGAGGAGAATCGATTGTTATGCTATACGAGTCACTCGCAACGACATACGAAGCGACGAGAGCAATAAGGAAACCGATGAAGTACAATGTTCGTTTCCTTAAAACAATGAGTGAATTCATGATTAAAGTATATCGCTTCTTTTTTATTATGCAATTTCAAGGGGTGTATAAATGTGCCCTAAAATACCAACTCATCAATGAATTGTCTCACTGAATAGGGGATGGTAGTGTACTGATTATGATTGAGACGAGCGTAGAAATCAAAAAACTTAAGGAAATTATCAAAAAGCAGGTTTTTGTTACAAACAAAGGCCAACAGATATTTGACTACGCAAACCCAGACGCCTGGATTTTTGATTTCAGAAGGATTTTTCTCAATGGCGAAGCGGCTAATCTTATTGGCAAAATATTTTTTTCATTATTTAAGGATAGATATCCATTTCAACTTGGTACACTCGAGATAGGAGGTGTTCCACTCGTTACTACGCTGATGAATACACTGTACGAAAAGGGTAATACCGATGTCAGTGCATTTTTTGTGAGAAAATCACGTAAGAAGACCGGGCTTCTGCAGATGATTGAAGGCAGTGTAAACCCGGATCAAAAAATAATACTTGTCGATGACACCATGAACAGTGGCGATTCATTTTGGAGACAAATAGAGGTACTTGAAGATTTGGGATTTCGAGTGGATACCGTCTGGTCGATTATTCGTTATAGAGATATGGAATATTACACGCGCTTCCATAATAGAGGAATTAAAGTTGAGTCCCTCTTTACGCTTGATGATTTTACGACTGAACTTGGCTCTCGGGTTAGAAATCTTCCTAAAAAGGGTGCAGAGCCACCGAAGATGCCGTTTCAGACTAAATGGACATTTAAGAGCAGCAATCCGAGTCTCGGCTATGTTGTACCCAAGTCACAGCCGATTATTGATGAGGACACAATATATGTTGGTTCGGACAACGAGACTTTTTGGGCAGTACACCAAATTGATGGAACTGTGAAATGGAGTTTCAAAGTTGGTCCTCATACGAAGAAAAAGTCTATATTTTCAAGCCCAATGTTTTACAAAAATCTTGTTGTTTTTGGCTCGTACGATGGGAATGTATACGCTTTAAATAAAGAAACAGGAAAACGCGTCTGGGTCTCTTTTGAAGCAGACTGGGTAGGGTCGTCACCAGCAGTTGCTCAAGATCTTAGTCTTGTATTTATTGGTCTTGAATTTGGCCTTTTTCGACGTCACGGCGGCATCGTGGCGCTCAATGCAAATACTGGAGAAACAGTGTGGACAGATTATTCGCATAGTGCTCTCACCCACGCATCACCAAAGTACATTGAGCAATATGAACAAGTGGCAATTGGTTCAAATGAGGGTATTGTACGACTCTATGATGCACGAACAGGGAAACTTTACTGGAAGTTTACTACGTTCGGCGGGGCAGAATTCGATTACGCTGCTGACAATGGATTTGGAAATGGAGAGATTAAACAGAGTATTGCGTACGATGGGGAACATGATTACTTGATATTCGGTGCAACAGACGGCTTTCTCTATATATTGAATAGAGAAAATGGACATCTCATCCATCACCATAAGTGTCATTTCGCTATTTGGGGAACCCCGTGTGTCCACGATGGGAAGGTTTTTTTCACCTCACTTGATAAACGTGTGCGGTGCATTGATCTTGGGACACTTGAATTACTTTTTGAGAAGGAGGTCGATGGTACGAGGATATTCGCAAACCCGACCATAATTGATGGTCGATTATATATTGGTACAAACGGCGCTCGCCTCCATGAGATTGATCCAGAAACTGGAGCATCACTCGGTTACTTTCAAGCGATTGAGCGCATCACCAATGCTGTCGTCAAAAATGAGAAGACAGGGCGCTACTTCCTACCTACGTATGCGAATGAAATAGTGTGTCTTGAGCGTACACAGAGCGAAGAGTCCGGCTTTTAGTAATAAACGTTTTTCACAGGGTAACCGATTATTTCCGCCTCCTTTTCTGTTTTAATCCACTCATTATGTCGAATTGGGCTAAAGCTGAGGTCGCAGGCATTTGGTACATCTACAATTTTGTAGAAAGGTCCGCCGTTGATTGAGTGCATAAACCGCCACTCTATCTTTTCAATCTCCTCATTGTGTTCGCACATTTTTTTGAGACTGAACCAATAATCATATGGTTGGCAACGCGAACGTGCGATAGGATTGCTTTTAGCGAAGTCCTCGTATTCTCCACTTGTGAAGGAAATTCTTCCTTCACTGAAACATTGGTGGTTTGCTTCAAACATGTACAACCCATACTTATTTCCTTCAAGCGTTAATTTTTCATCTCCCGGTATGATTTTTGCACTCAATTGGAGACACAAAAGGAGGGCAACAAAAATCCACGCAGCAATTGATTTTCTATCGAGTGGCACGAAAGAATACCGATACCAAGGACCGAAAAGAATAAGCACAAACGGTAGGACGGTGGATGGGTATCTATACATCACGAGTATCCCTGAATAGAGATGAAATATCGCAAAGAATACTAACGCTGAACGTTGCAAGAACATGTTTCGGGAAAGCAGGAACCACGCCCCCACCATTTCCATGATGAGCACTACGTTTGTAAAGAGTGGAGTATATGCGTCAGGAAAAATTGGCAAACCTGTCCGAAGTGCTGTGAAATAACCACCCTCAATCCAGCTCGGATGAATTTTCGAAGCAGTCGAAAGGAAGTAAAAGAAAGCAATAATGAATTTGAGAAAAAATTCCTTATGTGGAAAAAATAAGAGGATGAGGCCAAACGCAAATAGGTAGTACTCATAGTTTGCTGAGCGATTGTCAGCCGCAAGGAAGACAATACTCGTGTGCCAAGCGAATAGTGGTATAAGTGAGATTTGAACCGCATTCCATGCTTTACGGGATAGTAAGTAAACGCTCCAAGCGAGAAGCGCAAAGAATGCCATGTAGAGAATGCTTTGCGAGTAACCATGGGGAAGTGCCTCTAAAAAATAGAAAAACTCGCATGACTGAAAGTATGGGGGACACGTGTAACTGAGATTCTCGAGTGATTGAAGTGTTATTCGTTGCGAAGGTGCCCAATCAGAGAAAACCACTACATACACAAATACAAGTGCTCCTAAAGACCATTGCAAGACCTTGCTCTGTGCTATTTCATTTGAGTACATACAATTCAGTAGAGTTCGTATCTTCGTAAAAGTGGAATAAAAATGTATATTCCGACGAGATAAATAATTGTGGTGGCGAAAATAATCCAATAAAGTGTTGCGATTGGCATGTAATGCGCATGGATGAACTGTTGGAGTGGGGGGGAGTCAATTTGATCTTGAACAGAAAGACCCTCAAGAACATAGAGTTTCTTTCCTTCAGCTGTCACATACACGTCGTACACACCCTCTTTAGATTCCGATGGTATTCTCTCCATATGATAGCCAACATGATACTGCGCAACCACTATATGTCCATATAGACTAGATTATATTACTATTGTTTGTACTTCAGCCCATGATTCATCTTTACTATCAAGCAGACTGTGCATTTTGTAATGTGTGTCGTCGGTTCGTTGAGGAGCGAGATGAATCGAAACAGTTCATATTTTTTGATATTAGACAGTTCAGTGCTATGAACCAAAAAGAGGAAAAGGAGTCTATTATTATTATGAACGGGGAAGTGTTGCTCAAGAAATATGCAGCATGTGTGTACATTGCGAGCAAGCTCAGAGAGCCGTGGCCACATGTTGCCAAAGTACTTGATTATATCCCTGATAGAATCGGTAATTTAGGGTATGATTTTGTTGCACACAACAGAGGTTTATTGATGAAGTTGCTCCGTATCTTTGGATTGAGGTAAAAATACAGCCACTAACATGCTTCAAATTTTTCAAAAAACAAAAAGATATATATGGCGATATATCCTCGTGATACCTCTCCTTACGATTACAACCATTGCCATTGTTGTGTGGAGTTTTCCAAATTCAGTGTATTCCTTTCTTATGAAGATCGGTGTTTCTGAAGGGATTGTTGCCACAGTGTATCAAGATAATGCGGAGATACTTTACAAGCTTGGGAGCAGACATTTGGGAGGAGCTGGTGAGTATGATCTCGAAAAGGCAGCTTTATATATAGAAAAAGCAATCAATCTCGATGCGACATTGCCATACGCACACTATCAGCAGGCACGTATTCACTTCCTTCATTCACGTTACAAAAAAGCTCTCGAATCGGTGGATATGCAGATTCAAATCAATCCAGATTTCTCGAGGAGCTACTATTTACGAGGGCTTATCAATGGATATGATAAGAACTTGCATGCAGCAGCCGGTGACTTTAGCAATTTTATAAAGCGTGAGCCCGAGGAGTGGGCTGGCTATGCCGACCTCGCATGGATACTGTTCCAGCTCGGCGACTTCGAGGGGGTAAAAGAGAGAATGGAAGATATACTCGCACGAACAAAAAATGCGTGGCTTTTGAATGCATACGGGGTTGCTTTATTGAATCTGAATGAATATGAAGGTGCCCTCATTGCGTTACTTGAAGCAAAAGACCTCGCATCGAGAATGACACCAGAGATGTGGGGTATGGCATATGTAGGGAATGACCCACGCATTTATGACATTGGTCTTCATGAAATGAGAAGGAATATTGATGAAAATATTGAAAGCGTTAATAACGCACTTTCGAAAAAATAAGAACAGTTTATACTAGTGAATGAAGTTATTCATTGATTAGTGACAGCTATTCGTTTTTGAAATCAAATATCGTATGAAAGCCTATCTCTCCATTCGCACGACAGTATCATTCTTTATTGCGCTCATGATTGGGGCGTATTCTACTGGTATTATTGTAAACGGCAGTTCAACGCAAGTTGTCTCACTACCGCAGACCTTGTCCCCCGAACTTTATAATAGCGCATTCTCTCCAAAGGGAAGTGCAGGAGGAAAAATCATTCCTGCATCGTGCTCGATAGGATATCCATCTGATGCTGATGATGGCTTTGTGGCATGCCCTGTTCCGAGTGTCACCATTTCTCCAGGAAGTGCAGTCACCCTCATAGGAGGGGGAAATTTGAATTGGAGTTATGATTCACAAAATGCTGCCTTTTGTGATTTCAACACAACAATGTCTTCAGCAAATTTAGGGCCAAGCTACTACTATGTTGAAGATCCAGATAAGACATTTACAAATTTTGGACCGTTCTCGAATGCGACGGGCTGGGTTCGATACACTATTCAATGTTGGGATGCTGGTAGAACAGTGTCAGATACAGAATCGATTACAATCAATCTCGCGCGCCAACCAGATGTTGATGTTGTATTTGGAAGTTCTAACCCCTTCCTTGCTATAAATTCATTTTCAGGGATCGATATTGATTACAGAACTGGGAGATTATCGTGGTCGGTTAATGGGGCTACATCATGTTCTGCCACGGGCCCTTCGGGTTGGAATGGTGCAGCAATTGCCTTACCAAATTTTTCAAAAATTGTATATTACAGTGGCACCTACGAAATAACTCGGCGGTACACACTTACTTGCACCAATGGTACCGATACGGTAGCGCGAACAGCAAGTATATATTTTGAAGGTAGTGGTGGAGGGATGGCTCGTTGAACAGGCGAAATTCACCACTTTAAGATTGATAGCAATTCGGACTGTCACTCTAATGCTTATTGGCATTCACAGTGCAATGGTAAAAACATGGATAAATTGCCCAAATGCAATTTCGGAAACCACTTTGCTCACAGTAGAAATTAGTGATACAGTTTTTTTCGGATGGTTCTCATAGAGGGTGGAGGGCGTAATAGCTCACCATAGAACCCCTATGTGAGCTTTTACAACCTGCTCTTTGAGCACAATCATGAAGGAATGACCATGAATACCGGGCAACGTTTTCTTCTCATCCTCACAGGGATTTTCATCCTTGCGAGTTGTGGTGGAGGCGGTGGTTCCAGCGATGGCGCCGGCGGAGGGAGTGGGGTTGGTGGAGGTGGAACTACGCCACCTGTTACCCAACAGCCGCCAGTCACCACCATTACTGGCTCCGTCACTTCAGTTACGGATGTCGCAATCGCACTGAATGCGAGTAGCGGGGCTACGAGCATTGCGTGGACGTCAAACGGCACAAAGGCCGGCGACGTCAGTGTCCGTGTAAACGGCACGAATGTTTCCACGCAGCCTGCGAGTCCGGCTGGTGGCCTGTCTGTGCAGGTGGGAAGTGGCAATGTGAAAGTCGAGATTCTCGATGCGTCTGGAAAGGTGCTTGGCGAGAAGATGTCAATCGCGTCGTGCGGAATGGGGCAGTGGCAAAGTGGTCTCTGTGCACCGTATCGGTATGCACGACTCGACATGGTTGTGGAATCTGTCCGCGTCATGCCGTTTCATGCACTCAAGGATGGGGTGGCGATACCGCTCACGAACCGCACAGGGTACACGGATGGCGCGGCGTACCCGCTCGGCAACTGTGGCTTCTACGACAAGATACTTGAGGACGGACGCCCTCTCGCTTCATGCACGACGATTGCAACAGGGAATCAACGCCGGACATTCCCCATCAATCCGGCTACACTCGAACTTATGGCTGAGTACAACCGACCGTTGCCTGCAGGGACGATTCTTGTTGAAATCCCTTACGGGACCTATGGTGACTCCCCGCACAATGCCTTTAATGTGAGTCTTAAAGGCATGTACCTCGATGTGCCAGGGTATGGGACGTATTACCACACGAATTTTGACGACAAGTACGTGCGGCTGACTCGGGACGGATTCAAGACAAACACCATTGTCCTTCAATCTCTCGGTCTCAAGGTGTTCTTCTCGTTCTCGAATCCTTAGGGGCTCGAAAACGAAAACGGCGCTCCCTGTGGGTAGCGCCGTTTTTCTATATAGAGAGGAGCTATAATTAATAATCATGTATATACGTACACTCGGAATTCACAGCACACTTTTAATAGTAGTAATCGGCATCACTCTTTTTATAAGTACGTTCGCACAAACAGCTTCTGCAAGTCACTCGGTCGTCACCGTCACCCGTGGTCCGCAAGCACCGATGGTACAACTATGGTGGAATGTGGTTGGCGGTTCAGGGACGTGTTTCGGTACAACAAACTACCCTTCGATAAGTGATGCGGTGCGTACAAGCTGGAATGTAACGCACTCAAGTGTGGGAGGAATTTCATGGGCTGCTGTGAATGCTCCGCCTGGTAATTACACCTTTACCTGTACTGATTCAATGTCTGGAGTGTCAGATTTTGCAACAATGACGGTAAACGACTGTACTGGCGGACTCGTATGGAGCTCAGTCTCGAATACGTGTGTAGCATCTCCTCCTGCCATATCTTCGTTCACTAACAACGGGCCAATTGCGAATAACACATCAGCCATTCTCACATATTCAGTATCGGGTGCTACCAATTGTTCAATCGATAATGGTATTGGCATGGTCAATGCATCGGGAGGAACTGTCGGGACACCAAACCTCGTTTCAAACACGACGTATACTCTTACGTGTTCAAATGGGAATGGTTCAGACTCAAGGCCGACGACTGTTACGGTTAATCTAGCATCTGCACCAGTCGTTACCGTTACTCCAAACACTGCAAGTGGAGGAGGCACTGGCTCAGCATATTTTGGTGAGCAAGGAAACCTCTCATGGGTAGGAACAAATAGCCCAACATCATGTACGATTTACAGAAATGGAGCTACTGTCGTAGGAACGTATCCATATCCAGGAACTATTTCTTATACAACTCCAGCAATTACAGGAAGCGAGTCGTATCGTGCTGAGTGTACAAATGGTGTAAACGGCATAGGTAATACAGTTATATTCTCACTTCCACCTCCACAAACTAACCCAGGTCATATCTGTGACGCAGGAGGAACATCTGTTGATACAACATGGATAATGCCGAGTGGATACAATGATAATTATGTTCGATTACTGGATAATGTTACGAGCGTTGTCACGTATATAAATAACGGGACTGGTAATTCGCACACGTTTAGTCCAATTGTTTCTGGCCGTTCGTATACTTGGTGGGCGCATACGCGAGTTTCAAATTCAAACTATAGTGCTGCAATTGGAGAAACATTTACTTGTAATCTTGGGGCTGGTCCGGCAGTTACGCTCAGCGCATGTAATCTTGGTGGCGGGGGGTGTGTTACTAATCCGGGTACAAAGACCATTAACGCAGGTGATGAAGTTCAAATAACTTGGGATTCACCAACAGCAACAGGAGGGTGTACTGCGATTGCTGGAGCTGGATTTGCAGCCTCAGGAATAATTGGTACCGATAACACAATAACTGAGCCAAGTGCAGGCAATTCAGATATCTTTACCGTTCGATGTTCCAATGGGGCAGGTGATACTGATGCTTCGGTGACAGTATCGACTTCCGCTGGGGCAACTCCCCCAGCCACTAATGCTGGCATCGACAGAGCAATTACACTTCCTACAAGTTCTGTACAACCGAGCGGTGCATCGGCAGTCGACTCAGATGGTATAGCGTCCACCGTATGGAGTGTCGTCTCAGGTCCAGTCGCGGCAACTATAGCAAATAGCACTACCCTTACACCAACGTTTACTAATATGACTGTTAGTGGCACATACGTTTTCCGTCTCACTGCGACCGATAGTTTAGGTGCTTCAAGCGTTGATACAATGCAAGTGGTGGTGAGTGCTGTACCACCAACTATCACACGATTCGTTATCTGTGACCTTGGTATGGATGATGCAAGTTGTGTGTCGAGCAAAAATGTTCCACCGGGCACTCAAGCGACTATTCGATGGAATTCTTCGAACACGGATTCATGTTCGGGTTCTGGTCCAGGATTTACTACTGGAACGTTGCCAAACGGTTCAGCAAACGTCTCCGCAAGTGCGTTCGCGAGTCAATCAAGAAGCTTCGGTATAAATTGTGAGAAGGGTGGGGTTCCAGCATGGCCACCATCACCGGTGACGCTCAATACGAATGCAGTAACTCCTGATATTTCAACGAACAATACGATGGCTAAGCTTAATGGGCCTCCTGTTACCATATCGTGGAATACGAATGGGAATGACCCGGCAGCGTGTACTCTCAGTGGAGGTACACTCCCACCGACTATTTCTGCAATGACTGGTAACTCATCTCAAGCAATCTCTGGAAGAACTACCTTTAGGATCAATTGTGGAGGAATTCAAGATTCTGTAACCGTCGATGTGATTCCTGACGGAGGGGAAACGTAGAAAGAAATGTGTGGGGAATCCATAGACGAACAAACCCGCCGGCCCTTGGGCCGGCGGGTTTGTTCGTACTCATGCACAGATACACGATTTTCTCTCTTTCATGAGTGATACACTTATTCATGAAACTACTCTCGACATTGTCGAGCGTTTCGGCATATGTATTTTTCAATTTTAATAAACACACAATTGTTCTTTATGAAACACGTTCTTTTACTTATAGCACTCGTGATACAACTCTTTATTGGAGGTGTCGCTTTTGCGCAAACTAGTGATACATCGATATATAGCAAAACACTCCTTGCGAATGTCTCACTTACTAATGCGACGCTCGTACACGAGGGATCTAATGCAACCATTTCCTTCACCCTTACCAATCGGAGTGGTGTACAACCAGGAGTAAAGTACGCTGTTATTCTTGCCCGTGAGACTGAGACGACGCAAACTATCGAGGATACACTGGTATTCGAGGAAGTAATGGCTCTTATTGAAGGAGAATCGGTTGTGCGAAGTATTGTGTACACAGCACCCCTCACATTCAGTGGCACCTATACCGTATACGTACAAAGTGCAAATGAGGTAGGTTTCATATATGGAATGGTACCTGCTGGGACAATCACACTCCCAGAAAGAGGCTCAAAACTTTCACTTCTCTCAGAAAGCTGTTACCTCACGGTTGATGGAGGAAAAAGTACAAAAAAATATACTCCATACGAAATTGCTCCACTCGAACAGGGTGAAACGCTTGTAAGTCATTGTGTCCTGAAGAATGAAACCGCGGAAACTCTGATTATCACCCCACGCTTTACAATGAACAGTGGTTCACTTTATGGCCCTACGAACGTAGGGGAAGGGGGATCACCCGAGACTCTCACACTCATGCCAAATGAAGAAAAAATGGTTGTTACCGAGCTTCCGCATGCACAATCCTCGGGTACGTATGCCGTCACCGTTTCATACGATAGTGAAGGGAATTCAGTGAGTTACAGTTATCGAACTACTGATGCAGGAATACATATTAGCAATGTGATATTTGATAGCGTATCGTATCAGAAAGGAGACATCGCGAATATTCGACTTATTCTCGGTGGAACTTCGATGGAAGTCCTTCAGTATCTCCTCGATGTTCGCGATGTTTCAGGGTCCTCGTGTGCCGAGACAATAAGTGGAAGCGCACAAAATACCTCGCTCCAGACGAATATCGATGTGAGTGTGCCAATATCGGAAAATTGTAGTAACCCGGAAACCTACATACAGATTGTAAAGAATGATGGTGCTATCCTCTATGCAGGTTTGTATAGCGTAAACCTTCCGCGTGGTCCGGTT
>Ga0163144_10025937_pt1 | contig 11420 bp, 8 predicted proteins | sample OliLak19BULKMAT1_FD_123175 | JGI IMG/M metagenome (GOLD analysis project Ga0163144, IMG submission 123175) | Freshwater microbial mat bacterial communities from Lake Vanda, McMurdo Dry Valleys, Antarctica - Oligotrophic Lake LV.19.BULKMAT1 | ecosystem: Environmental > Aquatic > Freshwater > Lake... | reverse complement strand
TCCTGCGTGGTTAAATCGTAGATTTTAACCAATCCGTTTGAGAAACCCAATGCTATATACTGCTGGTCTGGACTCCAAGTAAACGCTGATATGGTTTGTATAGTGGCTTCTTCAAAAACAGAAGTCACCCTGCCCTGCAGATTTTGGATAGTTAACACCGTTCCTTGAATAATAGCTATTGATTGATTATCAGGACTCCAAGAAGGTGCAATGCGGAAAACTTCTGTTATTGATGTCGCCGAGTCCTGTGCAAAAACAAGGAACGACGAAAAAGTAAGGCAAATTCCGAAGAGGAAGATTTTCCAGAGATAACGGTTCATCGGGTTCTCCTACCAACTCAAATGAGAATTGAAAAAGCCTTGAATGATTGTGTGTATTTTAAAAAGCCTAGTATCACCCGACAAAGTAGCATCAGATGATCCCGGTAGGGTTGTGCCTACAGAAGCTGTACCATTTGCCCAACTACGATTTAAAAATCCATCACCTATCCAGTGTTCGGGGGTTGGAGTAGGAATCGACACACATGTGTTTACCGGAGGAAATAGTAAATCAGTAGAAACACGATAAACCCAATTCAGAAACATATCCGCCGAAGCTTCGAGAATTTCCTCATTTGTTTTGATGTTTTGAGCGAAGGTAGGATTCTGCTGAAATTGAGTGATGAGTGGTGCTATCGGCGCACCTGCACCATCTCGCTGGCTTGCAGCAGGTCCGCTTCCCCATCCACGCTCACCACGAGTCCAATCAGAACTACCTGACTGATCATCCATTACACGGCTCATTGAGCAATCCTCTAGTCGATAGAAGGTGTCTAGTCCAAATTCAATGCTGAGTCCTCCATTGATATCGTTACCGACAGGCGTTCCCGTTAAGAAATCGAATACGTGACCTAACTCATGTATGAGTGTATAGGAAGAAACTTCTCCGCCTGCTGCCCCTGTATAGTTATCCAGTAAGGAACCATTGCAAATGACTGCACGGGGACGTACTTGACCGGAAAATAATCCCTCTGGGAAAGCTTTGCAGTAACCTTGGTTTATATCCTCATAAGGGATATCTACATAACTGATGCCTTGAGAAGTGAATGAAATCCGAACATCGGGAGCAGCACTAACATAACTCAAATCTGTTGATGTGTTTACACGCACAACAAGAACAAGTCCCGGTGCTGTACCGGTGTTTGTTGTAAAAACTCTGTTAAAGGCATCTTCAACCTGGGTGGCGTTCGATGAGTAACGAAGCAATGCGTTGCCAACTTGCCTCAATCCATTATCAACTGCAAGCAGTTCACTTGGCACCCAAGCTTGGTTTCCATCCGTTGCTAAAACGACATTGAATGATGTAGCAGATGGCGTCAAGCTTGGTAACGGCGAACCTGTCGCAGTGGGCGTAGGAGTGGGCGTGTCAATATCAATTTGACAATCAGGGCTGGGGGCAGCGCCGCATCCGCCCTATTCATCGCACTTTGCCCCTCTGGTGGGCAGATAGGCAGGGTCGGCGTCATCGTGGGTGTCGCGGTTGCTGTAGGTGTGGGGGTTGGCACACAGCGACGGATGTACACCGAGACCGCGCCTGCGTTGTCGGAGAAGCTACCGGGCACATCGTTCATCAGCAAGCGCAGCCGTCCGCTGGCATTCGCAATCCCTGTCACCCCGCTGCCGATGTTGAAGTAGCCACCGCCAAAGTTGCCGATCAGCGCCGCTAAGTTAGCTGCCGGCTGGACGGCGCTGGGGTTTGTCGCCCCGTACCCGTTCGGACCGACGATAAAGCCGCCGTTCTCGGTGCCGAAGTCCCACTGACCCTCCGCGCTGAAGCTGATCTCTTGCCCGCTCACGATGTCAATTCCCGTATCGAAACCCGGGAGTTCTGCGCGGGCAGGAATAGCGATGTTGACATCACCCACGCCCACTGGGGGAAACGTTCCCGTCGGCGTGGGTGTGGGGGTAGGGCTACACAGGTCGATAGTGACCGTTAGCGCACCTGAGTTATCCGTGTATCCACCGGGCACATCGTTCAGCAGCAAGTGCAGTCGTCCGCTGTCCGTCATGAACAGTGTGCGGCTGGTGCCGATGCTGAAGTAGCCGTTGCCGACGGTGCCAATGAGCATACTTAGATTCGCCGTCGCCGACACTGTCCCCGGATGCCTGAAGCCAGTACCTTGGGCAGAGGTCACATAGCCGCCATTGATGGTGCCGAAATCCCAGATCCCTGTCGCGCCGAAAACCACCTTTTGCCCGATGACAAGGTCGATACCCGTATCGAAACCCGGGGGTTCTGCGTTGGCGGCGGCAGAAACGGTGACCATACACGCGGAGCTGGCGGCGAACGCCAAGGGGGTAGCGAGATCAGGCACGCCCTGCAACAGGAGGTCAGGGGTCAGTTCAGCCGTCATCTCCGGCACGACTTCGGACGTCGCCATATTGTCAAGCGTCGGCGCGGGGAAGGGCGTTACGCTGGCAACCACCGTCGGAATCACTTGATCAGCAGGCTGATACGCGGTGAAGGCAGCGAATGCCACTTGATTTTGGGGCGGCATCGGTGTCACTAGGTCAGACAGCGGCGCGAACGACGCCGACAAGCCTACCTGCCCCGGCGGCAGTGGCGCGGGATCGATCGTCACCAGCGTGGGCACGCCATCCACCTCGACCCACAGCATGTCACCTGCCACGTTGAGCCGCACGGTATGCGGGACGGTAGCCACGAAATTCGGCAGGGTCGCCGCTGCAATCACCACTCCCGCACGGAGCAGCAAGATCTCCCCAATTGGAGTCAGCCACGCTTCATAGGCAAATGTGCCACTGGAGCGGGCATACAGATGAGCGGTTCCGGCGCTCACATCAACGCCTGCTTCGACTGCCACATCCGCCACGATCACCCCCTGATAAAAGATGGGCGCGCTACTGTTGAACACCAGCAGTCGGCTTCTCCCGTCGGGCTGTGGGGCATAGCCCCATCCCGGACCGGTGAAGTTCCAGTCGTTAGGATTGGGTGCCGCGAATCCGTCGGTAAACACAGCATTCCAAAGGACGCTCAGCAGAATCATTGGCGTCGGGAATGGTGTGTAAATCGGTGGCGCAGAGGGAACGAGCGTCTCGGTGGCGAATGACAGTGTGGTCAGCGTCCCCTCAAGGAAACGCGAGTCCGTTTTTTCTTCGGTGGGCACAGCTGGAATATTATTTTTTACTAATATATGAGGGGGGGGGTAATGTTAGCTGAGCAAGGGTTAGTGCGGGTGTTTCTTGGGTCACAGGTGGTTCTTGGGCAGTGACCGCCAGCGTAAGTATCAGGGTAAGAGCAACCACAAATGCTAAAAACGGGAACAACAAAGGACGACGTTTTCGATTCATGAATTCACCTTTGGCTGATTGTTAAGGGACTTACCTTATACAGAACCATGCCATCTTATCGTAGGATTAAGAGTAAGGCAAGTCATTCTTACTGCCGTAGGGGCAAAAGCCTCAGGATCAAAAAACGCGCCAAGGGCACCCCCTCCCCTAGCGCGTTCATCAACCCTATCACCCTACTCGTTACCCCTTGAGCGGCATCTCGGGATTGCCGGGGTTGAAGTGCTTGAGCAGCACCAGCGGCTCGGTCTTGCTGCCGTTGGTGATCGTCACGCCCGCCGTCGCCGCCCCCGCCGTCACAAAGAATTCATCCTCGGTCATCTGTCCGAAGCGGATCATCGTCGGCGACGACACGGTATGATCCCCGATGTGACCGTATCCCTGCACGCAAATCGCGCCATACGCCGCTGGATCCGTCACCGTCACCGTCCGTCCGGGCAACACGGTCAAGCTTTTGGCGCTAAACCACTCGCTGCCATACACGATCCACGATTCAAAGAAGCCATCGACCGCTTCCGCCGAAGCAGTCGGGATCGGCGCACAGAAGAAGCGCTCCTTAAAATCAGGCGCGACGTTCGCCTCCCAGTCCAAAAGCGACAGCATATAATCGTAATCATAGGCTTTGTCGGGAGGCATATTGCTGACCAACAACGACCGATCCACGATCTGTTGATCGGCGATCAGCGACTGCCACATCGAAAAAATATCGCTGGCACGTTGTGGTTCATAGGTACACATCGTCCCCGGCGCGTGCAACAAACCCGGCGGCACATACCACCCGGTATCCAGTTGCAAACGGGACGCCTTCGACAAGGCGAGGATTTTGTTGTCGCCCTTCTCGAAGTTCTTCAAGCACTCCATAACTTGCTCTTGCGTGGTGCCGGGTTCCAAGCCAAAAAAAGTATAGGGGAAGGTATCGACCGCAAAATTATATTGTGACGGGTAGAAGTAGGCTTCCGGCTTACCGAGCTTGCCCACATCGGCGGCTTTCTCGTCATTGTGGTGGATGTGATGCGGCAAGGGGTACATATTGTCGAAGAATTTGCTGTACATCACCCAACCGCCATAGGCATCGATAGCGGCTTGCCCCAAAAGTTCGATCCCCATTTCTTTGATGGCTTCCGCCAGCGTCACCTTCAATTTATCGCTGACATAGATGTAGCTCATGCCCTCATCGTGTGGGGTCAACGGACCGTTTTCCGCCTTGATCGTGCTAGAGAACCAACGTTCATCGATCCCGCCGCGATTGCCCCCCAGCGCATACAAATCATCCGTGTGCAGCCGTAAGCGTCGCCCCGGCACGCAAAAAGAACGTGGCACCCAAGTGGGCATCAACCGAAAAATACCCCCGCCTGATTCCAACGCTTGTTCCACATAAGACCGATTAGACATCCGTATCATCCTTTTGGGTATGGTTTATGATGAAAGATAAAGACAAAAAATTAAACAGGAAAACGCACCGGCACGATGATATTCACAACTTTGCGACGGTGCGCCCTCCTGTTCAGTCTTTCGTTTTTATTCTAGCTGACCCATAAAAATCCGTCCGCCTCGGCATCACAACCGACACAGGGGCGGGCGGATAAAACCAACAGGGCGTTTAGCCGCCCACTTCACTGATACGTTCAGCCATATTGATGCTGGTGGCATCCAAAACAATGGGCGTCAACAGCACCGGATTGGCGATGTCATAGGCACAGCCACGCGCTTCCAAAACGGCGGCGCGCAAGGCAGTACGAATTTGACCGCCGGGGAACTGCTCGACAGTGGCGTCCATGCCGCCATTGATGATGCTGCCCAAGGCTTCGGGCAAGGCATCAAAACCAGCGATCTTGATGGTGTCGCCCATGCCCAGTGCATTGATGGCTTCCAATGCACCCAACGCCATATCGTCGTTGGCGGCGATGATGACATCAGGCGGGGTTTCCAAACCGGACAAGCCAGCTTCGGTCACGCTCAAGCCTTCATCACGGCGGAAGTTGGCGGTTTGTTCAAACACGATTTCGTAGGTGGGACCCGCCGCTTCAATGGTCGCGAAGAATCCTGCCTTACGGTCGATGGCAGGACCCGAACCGGGTTGCCCTTCCAGATAGAAAATGCGCGCGCCCTCTGGATAGTTGGCGATCACCCATTCGGCTTGCGCCTGCCCACCGAGGACGTTATCCGCGCCGACATGATTCAAAATGCCCTCGACACCTTCGACGCGACGATCCACCGTCACGACGATCAAGCCCGCTTCCACAGCCTGCACCAGCGCCGGCGACATGGCAGCGACATCAAGCGGGCTGATCACGAGCGCTTGCGCGCCCTGAACAATCGCAGCTTCGACATCGGCGGTCTGCTTGGGCACACTGCTTTGACCATCAGTTTCAATATAGGTGACGTTGCCAATGCTGGCGGCTTCGTCACGTCCTTGCGCCTGCATATGAACGAAGAAGGGGAATGCCAAATCGGGCATCGAGCCGACAATGGTCAGCGGGGCGTCATTGTCGCAAGCGGCGAGCGCATCGCCCAACAACACACCGGGGAGATCCATCGCGGTCGTCATCATGCCGGGGACTTCGCCGATACGTTCGGCATCCATCAAGTTCATGCCGTCGATCACGACTGGGGTCAACAAGATCACCGTGTTTTCGGGCATGATCCCGTTGGCAGCGTTCACAGCGATTTGTAGAGCAGTACGCCCTTGTTCGCCGGGGGTTTGTTCGACAGTGGCGTCAATGCCCCCGTTAGCGATGCTTTCCAACGCTTCGGGCAGGGCGTCAAAACCAATGATCTTGATCGCGTCGCCCAAGTCTAAACCGTTGATGGCTTCCAACGCACCCAGCGCCATATCGTCATTGGCGGCGACAATCACATCCGGCGGGGCATCCAAACCGGACAAGCCGGCTTCGGTCACGCTCAAACCTTCGTCACGGCGGAAGTTGGCGGTTTGTTCAAACACGATCTCATAGCTGGCACCTGCTGCTTCAATGGTGGCGAAGAAACCGGCTTTGCGGTCAATCGCCGGGCTGGAGCCGGGTTGTCCTTCCAGATAGAAAATGCGCGCGCCTTCGGGATATTGGGCGATCACCCATTCCGCTTGCGCTTGCCCACCGATGACGTTATCGGCACCGACATGGGCGACGACTTCGACGCCATCGACGCGGCGATCCACCGTCACGACCGGAATGCCAGCATCAACGGCTTGTTGCAACGCCGGAGCCATCGCTGCGGCATCCAAGGGGCTGATCACGATGGCGGCGACGCCTTGCACAATCGCCGCTTCGACATCGGCGGTCTGCTTGGGCACGCTACTTTGCCCATCAGACTCGACCAAGTTCACGCCCAGCAAAGCCGCTTCATCACGAATCTGCGCCTGCATGTGGACGAAGAAGGGGAACGCCAAATCGGGCATCGAGCTGGCGACCGTTGGCGTATCTTGAGCGGCGGCTGGCAACGACAATGCCAACAACGCCACCACGATAGAGATTAAAAGGACACGAAACTTACGCATAGAAATTTCTCCTCATGAAAAGTCCTCAACGCCCTGTGTAGGGACGCCTTTCAGCACGTCGGTCGATCTGATTCTCCCGACGGGCTGAAGCGCGCTCCTACCTACGCGCAACACGATCCCACTAGCGTTTCTGCCGCGATTTGATAAATTGATCGAATGCCACCGCCAACACAATGATGATGCCGATCACGATCTGCTGCACATAGGACGACACATTGTTCAGCACCAAACCGTTGTTCAGCACCCCGATCAAGACCGAACCGACGACCGTCCCCAACACACTGCCGCGTCCGCCAAACAAACTGGTGCCGCCGATCACGACCGACGCGATCACGGTCAACTCATAGCCCGCCCCGGCGACCGCCTCGGACGAGTTCAAGCGGGATGACAAGATAAACCCACCCAACCCCGCGAAGAACCCGACGATCACATACACGCTCAACGTCAAGCGGCGCACGTTCAAGCCCGACAAGCGCGCCGCTTCGGGGTTACCGCCAATGGCGTAGACATGGCGTCCATAACGGGTATAGCGCAAAATAATATGCGCCAAAATCGCGAACAAAATGAACAAGATGACCGGCACTGGCACATCACCAAACACCTTGCCCTGCCCCCAAAAGTTGTAGGCTTCATCAAAAGTGCTGATCGGTCCGCCGTTCGAGTATTGCAACGCCGCCCCGCGAAACACCGACAACCCGCCAAGTGTGACCACAAACGCAGGCACGCCCAACCGTGTGATCGCTGTGCCTTGCAACAACCCGCCTAAAATGCCGATGCTGATGGCAATCGTGGCGGCAAGCGCGACATTGCCCCCTAGTGCCGAAATATCCAGCCCGGTGATGCGCGTGAAGAACTGCCCGCCTTTATAGACATCGGCACAGATCAGCGCCGACACTGCCAGTAGCGACCCCACCGAGAGATCGATACCCGCCGTCAAAATCACGAAGGTCATGCCGATGGCGATCAGCCCAGTAATCGAAACTTGGCGCAGCACGTTCCAAATGTTCAAGGGCAGCAAGAAACGCGGATTGAGGCTATAAAAAATAAGCACCAGCACGACCAAGAAGATCACAGGTGCGAACTGCCCCAGTAAACGAACAGGATCAATACGATTGTTGTTCAAGAAAGAGTCTCCATGATAAATTTTTGAGAATGCCGGATCACGCTGTCACCATCGCCAGCGCCATCGCCCCCATGAGGCGTTCTTCGGTGATTTCGGCGCGGGTGAATTGCCCCGTCAGACGCCCTTCACGAATCGTGATCACACGGTCGCTCATCGCTATGATCTCTGGCAATTCCGACGATATCATCACAATCGCGATGCCCCGACTGGCAAGTTCGTCCAATAGTTGATGCACTTCCGCCTTTGCCGCCACGTCAATGCCGCGCGTCGGCTCATCGACGATCAAGAGTTTCGGTTCCATCGCCAACCAACGGGCGATCACGACTTTTTGCTGATTGCCGCCGCTTAGGTTGCCGATGGTTTGTTCGGGGCTAAACATGCGGATGTTCAACGCTTGTCGGTAGCGTTCCACCAGCGCGCGCTCGGCGTCAAAACGCACAAAATTGAGCCAACGCACCATTTTACCCAGCGCCGTGATCGTCAAATTTTCGCGCGTCGCCAGTGATAAAAAGAGCGCCTGTTGTTTCCGGTCTTCGGGCACCAGCCCGATCCCTAATTGAATCGCATCCAGGGGCGAGTGAATCGTCACGGGTTGCCCCATAAATTCGACCGTCCCGCCGATGAACTTATCCGCGCCAAAGACCGCCCGCGCGATCTCGGTGCGTCCCGCCCCCACCAAGCCAGCGATCCCCAAAATTTCGCCCCGCCGCACCTCAAAGCTGACATCGTGTAATGCCGTCGCGGTCAAATGATTGATGTTCTTCGCCGTCGTCAAGCCGTTGACACGCATCACGACTTCATCGGTAGCATAGGCGGTGGTGCGCTTGAATAAATCGCTCGCACTGCGCCCCACCATCATCTGGATGATGCCATCAATCGTGATGTCCTCAACGGCTGCCCCGCCCGCGTTTTGTCCATCCCGCAACACGGTCAGGCTGTCACACAGGTGGATCACTTCTTCTAAATGGTGGGTGATGAAGATGATACTGATGCCCTTCGCTTTCAGGTCACGGCAGATGCCCAACAACTGCTGGACTTCGCTTTCGCTGAGCGCACTAGTCGGCTCGTCCATCACGATCAGCTTCGATTGCATCGACAGCGCCCGCGCGATTTCAACCATTTGCTGCTCCGCCACGCTAAGCGCGCTGACGGGCGTCATCGGATCAATATCGATATTCAGGCTCTGCAAAATAGCCCGCGTTTGTTCGCGCAACTTGCCCCAACTCATGAACGCGCCCCCCGCCATGCCCGGTTCGCGCCCGATGAACACGTTTTCGGCGATGGTCAAGCTGGGAACGAGGGTGAATTCTTGATAGATGGTGACGATTCCCATCTGTTGGGCGTGATGCGGGCTGGCAATCGTGACCGCCGCGCCGTCATACAGGATATCGCCCGCGTCGGGAGAGTACACGCCCGACAAAATCTTCATGAGCGTGGATTTGCCCGCCCCGTTTTCGCCGAGTAACCCATGAATTTCGCCCCGCCCGACGGTGAAGGTCACATCGGACAACGCCTTCACGCCCGGAAACGATTTGCTGATGCCGCGCATTGCCAACATTGGGGTGCCGTTCGACTGACTCATAACGCATCCTTTCGCGGCGCGGCGGTCGATTCGCGCACGATAAGTTCAGGTTGAAGGATCACCTGTTGGGCGTCCAGCGGGTGATCGTGAATCAACTGCAACAGCATGGTCATGCCCGCCTCCGCAAGCGCATCCAACGGTTGGGCGACGGTCGTCAAGCCGATGCTCAAATAGCGGCAAAAGGGGATATTGTCCACCCCAACGATGCTGACATCTTCGGGCACGCGGATGCCCCGTTCGCTGAAGGCGCGCATCGCCCCGATTGCCATCAAGTCATTGCTGGCAAAGACCGCCGTCGGCAAGGGCGTCCCCGCCGCCACCATGTTGAGAATGCCGAGATAGCCCCCCTCTAAGTCAAAGTCACTGCCCGTCGGGATCAGCCGCCCCTGCCCCCCCATCGCCTCCACATATGCCTGAGCGCGCGCCTCGACGACGGTGATATCACGCGGGGCGACCAGATGGGCGATGTGGGTATGCCCCAAGGCGCGTAAGTGGGCGATTGCCAGCAGCACAATTTGGCGGTTGTCGATGGTACACGCCGCCCCGTGATAATCGGACGCCACGCGATCCAGCGCCACCGTCGGCATGTTGAGTGACGCCAATAATTTACTCGCACGCTCGGACGGCGTGGTCTGCACGATCAACAGCCCATCCACCCAGCGCGCTGCCACTTGTTCAAGGGCGCGGGCTTCTTGCTCTGGCGATTCGTTGCTGTTGATCACAAAGACGTTGTAGCCGTGTTGTTGGGCGACTTGTTCGACGGTTTCGACCATGACGGCAAAATACAGGCTGGCGAGATCGGGCACGATCAAGCCGATCACTTGGGTGCGCCCGGTGCGCAACCCTTGAGCGATGGAATGGGGAGAATACCCCAATTCGAGGATGGATTGTTCGACGCGGCGGCGGGTATCGGCAGCAATAAATTGCCATCCGCGCACGACATTGCTGACCGTCGTCACGGACACCTGGGCATGGCTGGCGACATCGCGTAAAGTCACTCTTCGTGCCATAAAACAAACTTTTCCATGGTGCAAAATTTATAGGATTAAAAACGTGTGTAACGTTTCATATGCCTATCAGGATAACGTGCCTTTGGGCTTTCGTCAAGCGGATCGGGTGGGCACAACGCACAAGACGATTAAAAGCAGGGATTGGGGGTTGGGGGGGGGAATGAGCAAAAGAAATGAGCGCCCCGCAACAGGATGCGTCGTAGGGTGCGGACTAGGCGCATGGGGAGCGTTTACTGACTATTGACGGTTGCGCGCCGTATGTCCGCCCGTTTGCTACCAATGATCATTTATTACTGACCATTTTCCAGCCTGAGTAGTTAGGTATTTGCACCACGCCGGTACACATGGTTATAATCTGCGGCGTTAACCGTCGAAGCCTTGTGAATTGACTGCCATGAAAAAATTGTTCCTGTCTTACCGTCGGAGTGACAGCGAAGCGCTGACCAACCGGATACATGCTGTGTTAGAGGCAGAATTCGGCGTGGGCAATGTGTTGCAAAATGTCATGAATGCTGTCAATACTGGCGCTTCTTCCGTTGTGGCTCTGCTGGCGGTGATCGTCCCGATGCTGTTTGCGGTGGTGTTCGTGATTCAGCCACCTTCAATCCAGACTCCAGTCGCCCTTGCGCAAGCGACGAGTGCTGCCGCTGTGAGCCTAACGGCAATGCCAACACCGACCCTCAGCCCCTTAGAAGTGGCTGCCATCCCAGTTTCTCGAAATGCCGACTGGACGCCCATCACGCAAGAATTTAATGGCGTGACGATGGTCTTGGTGCCGGCGGGTCGTTTTGAGATGGGCAGCACCGCCGCGCAAATTGATGCGGCGTTTGCGATCTGCCAACAGGCGGCGGACAACAATGCCACT
>Ga0163144_10025936_pt1 | contig 11420 bp, 7 predicted proteins | sample OliLak19BULKMAT1_FD_123175 | JGI IMG/M metagenome (GOLD analysis project Ga0163144, IMG submission 123175) | Freshwater microbial mat bacterial communities from Lake Vanda, McMurdo Dry Valleys, Antarctica - Oligotrophic Lake LV.19.BULKMAT1 | ecosystem: Environmental > Aquatic > Freshwater > Lake... | reverse complement strand
CCGTACTTCACGCGCTAGCGCCGCCACCAGGGCTTCCAGCCGAGAGAGTCGGCCGTAGACGTCATGTGGCGCAACGGTTGCGACCGGCGCGCGATTGGTCCCAAGCACCGGCGGATTGTACGTCGGAGCAGCCGTGGGAAATCCCACGGGCGGCGCAGTCACCGGCGCAATCGGGAGCGATGCCGGCGCTTGCGGTTTGGCCTCGACTGGAACGGACGTCGGGGTGGGCGTCTCGGGTATCGGCTCATCCGCCCACAGCGAGCGTGTCGAGAATGGAAGTGCCAACGCGCCCGCAAGCACTAAACCGCAACCGATCCAGTACGAACATTGATGTGTCCGTGGTCCGCGCACAAGCATCGCTAACCCTCCTGTAAATCTTGTATCCGCGGCTAATGAACAGCCGGCCGTCTTTAGTATCGCTTTCCCGCAGATTCCGCATTGAGATACTCGTTCAGAGCTGCTTCTATCTGCTTTCGGAACTTGAAGTATTGCTCGCGGGCTTGGGCTTCCTTCTCTGGCTCGCCGCCGGTACCGCGTTGTTTGCTGGACGCTTGAATGTCGCGCCAGGTCTTTAATGCGGAATCTCTGGCCGCGGTCAATGACCGGACCTTGGCCAGCGCCACAGCGCGCGCCCTTCCCACGGCGGAATTCTGAGAATCCGACATGTCGTACAAGGACTGGGAAAATTCAATTTCTGCTGTCGCAGAACGCTGCTGTGCATCTAGCAGTTGGTCGAGCATTGTCGTGTCGTTGCTATATGTCGCGCGCATGTCCTCAAGGTACTTGGCGGCTGCCTTGTAACCAGCATGCTTTTCTTGGCACACTCGAAAGCTCTTTTCCAAATCTGCATACACGCGCGCAGCTTCAAGCTCGCGGTCCTGTGAGACAGCCCTATTGCGAGCTACGTTCAACTCGGCATTTCGCTCCGATGCGTTCGATTGTCGTTGCGAAGGGGGGCCCGGCTCTGGCGTCGGGGACGCTGGCGAGTTCGACGGGGGCACACTCACTACCTGCCGCGGATCGGGGCCATCGGTCAGAGGCGCCGATGATTGCGGGCGCTGAATTGGTGTGTACCGCGGCTCAATCGGCGGTCCCGAGCTAGGTTCGTTCGGTTGCTCCTCATATTTCGGCACTGACTGCACACGAGGCGAGCTACGCGACGAGCTCGTTTTTGGCGTTGCCCGATTGTGCGGCGTCGCCTGGTTGTACGCCGGCGCGGCGTTGGGCATCGACTGCGGCCCGTAAGGAGTTACTGGGGCCGTTCCAGGATTCGACGGCACATAGGCACCCGGATTTGACGGCGCGTAGTACGTGGCTGGCGGTTGGCCGTACGCGCCTTGGGGGACGGGTAACGTGCTGTACGGCGTTGGCGGTCGCGGTTCAATCGGCCGTCCCCGCAACTCGCGCACAAGCGTCTCGACCGTGGATTCTAACCGGCTCAATCGTTCGTCGATGTTTCCCGAACTGTCGTCGCGCCCACGCGTACCTGGGATTGTCGGAGAATCGAGCGGTGCGTAACTCGCCGGTGGTACAGTTGCTGACGGCACTTCACGCACAGGGGCACTCAATGCCGGAGGCGCTGCGAACGGATTCGTGGCCGCGGGCGATTGCGGCGCATCCGTGGGCGCAGGTGGAGCATTGGGCGCAGGGGCCGTTGCCGGAACAGGCGGGACCGCCGGCTGTACCCTGGGCGCTGCAGTCGCTGCGTCTGCGGTTTGAGGCGCTAGCGTTGGCGAACCTGTCGCTGGGAGGTCTGCCGCTGGAAGCCCTGCCGCCGCTGGCGGTTTAGCCGCATCCGTCGCTGGCTCAGCCGCCGGCACCGGCTCCGCCGGCGTCGGCTCATCCGCCCACAGCGAGCGGATCGACAGCGGCAAAATCACCAGCCCCAAGAGCAGCAATCCGTAGCGGACGGTTCGCGACAATCGGTCCGTTCGTCGTCCCTGCAGAATCATGGCAAATCTCCTTTCCAAAAGGTTGGCTTGACTGAATCCCGTGGCCCCCAGGGGCAACGCGGTATCGGCATCCGCGAGAAACTCGACCGTCTTGAAGAGTGCCTGGGCGTAAGCCCGCGCGTGCTCGGGAAATCGCCGCACGACCCAGGCGTCGCAGCATTGCTCGGCCGCGCAGTGCAATTGCCGCCGCGCGAACCACGCCACCGGCTGCCACCAGTAAAGTCCCAATACGACAATCTCCAGCCAGCGCGTCAGGTGATCGCGCCGCCGCAGGTGCGCCAGTTCGTGGGCCAAGAGCGTCAAGCGCTCGTCCGCATCGAGCCGTCCGATCAGCGCGCGTGGCAACAAGAGCAACGGCCGTCCGAACATCGCCCACGCCAGCGGCGGAATGGCCGCGTCGACCAAACGCACGTCAGGCGCCGACCGCAGTCCGATCTGTTCCGCGAGCCCCGCAACTTCATCGCGCAACGGGTCCGGCGCGGCGTCCGTCCGCTTGAGCAACTTGCCGAAACGCCACAGCCGAACACCGACGGCTACGAACCAAATAACCGCGCCTGCCAGCCAAACGCCGGCGGCATACGGCCAGACCGCATCGAAGCTGAACGCATAACCAAAGGAAGGATTTTCGAGGGGTGTTGGGATTGCCGTGTCGAAGCGAGTCTGCGGGGATGGGGCAATGCTCTGCTCCGGTGCATTCTGTTCCGGTGTACCGGCAAGGGGCGCGTCGAGCAATAATTCGGTCTCGTCGTGCGCCTCGTCTAGCGCCTCGTCGTCTGTCACGAGCGGCGCGGTGGCAAGCGCCTCGCTCGCTAGTTCCGCGGGCAAAGTTTGCTCGGGCGGGTTCGGCGAAGCGGACGGAGTCCACGGATCGAACGGCTCGAGCGCTGGCGACGGCTCCGGCAGTTCCGCGCCGTCCGACGCGAAACCGTCGTCTAGTACCCAGTCCGCCCTCCCGCCTGGAAAATCCTCGCGTGGCTCGCTCGGAATTTCAATTGGCGTTTCAGCCAGCGATTCGACCGGCGGGACCGTGGTTACGTCGACCGGCGGTGTCGCCAGTAGATCCGTAACCGGCAACTTCAGAGCAACGCCGACCAGCGGTGGCGCAATGAATTTCAGCAGCACCAACAGCCACAGCGCATGGGCCAGCGCAGGGTTGCGCCAGAAGCGCGTCACGACGAACACTAAAACGGCCAGAAGCACCGCGACCGCGGCGTTCGATAGCCCAATGCTCGCAATCGCTTGCATCATGGCGTCCGCCCCTCCGTACGACCTTCCGCGCGAGGCTTTTTTGGCTCCGCGTCGTCGAGCAGATTGCGGAGCGTCGCCCGCTCGCCTTTGGTGAGCTTCGAGGCCTGCACCAAATGCAATAGCACGGGCGTCAGCGAGCCTTCGCACAGCTTGTCGGCCACCTGGCGCAACTCGCTGCCGATCAAATCGCCCCGTTCGCGCGTGGCGCGGAATACGTGCGCATGGCCCGAGCGATCGCGCCGCACGCAACTCTTGGCCGCCAACCGCTCCAACAGCTTCTGGACCGTGGCGTAGTTCGACACCGACACGGCCGTATAGAGCCGAGCCGTCAGCTCACGGATGGTCTGCGGTCCGCTCTGCCACAGGGCCTCGAGGACGGCAAACTCGGCGTCGGTAATGTGCAGCGGCTCGGACGGCATGCAGGGCAGTCTCCGCTCGACCGCAACTGAACGGTCCCGTGGAGCCGGAACCGAATCTCAGATTGCTTGTCTGAGGCAACATCCTAAGACAATTCATCTGAGGCGTCAAGAGAAGTTCCACGAGGCTGCAACCCAAGCTGCACAGCGGAAGTTAACCGCCCCGCTCGCGGGGCGCTCCGCGGTTCTCGGCCATGACGCGAAGTATCGAAACCGCGAGATCGCTGCGACCGCGGAGCGCCCCGCAAGCGGGGCGGCTAACGGGCCGCGGCTCCGTTGACCGGAGCCGATTTGCCGTTGGCGTTCTCCGTCGCTTGCGGCTCAAGCCACTCGATCGCCAGCTTCGTGTCGTACACCGACTCGAAGAATCCGCAGCGCTTCCGCGCGCCCCAAATATCGACCTCGGGGAACTCGTCCGCGTTGACGTTGAGCAGCAGTTGACCATTGCTGCGCTCGAAATGCAGCTCGCGGACCGCCTGCGTATGGCTGCGGTCCAATCCGCCGGCAATCCGCAGGATTGCGGCCAATTGTCGCACGCGGCGCTGGTCCTTACCACAGAGTTGGCTGAAGTTCGCGTGCCGCGATTTGGGTTTCGCGCCGCGATGGTAGCGGGCAATGTTGGCGATCAGCTCCAACTCGTGCGGCCCAATGTCCGCCAGGTGGCTATTGAGGATCAGATGGTAGCTGTGCTTATGGTGCTGGTCGTAGTCGATCAGATAGCCGACATCTTGCAATCGTGCGGCGGCCTCTAACAGCGTCTTGTCCTCGGCCCGCAGTTGAAACGACTCTTGCAGTTGGTCGAAGATCGCTGCAGCCAATCGCGCGACGTGGCGTCCGTGGTTCAAATCGGCGCCGCAGGCCGCGGCAAAGCGGTCGATCGAGCCGTCGCGATCGCTGGCGCCTTGGCTGCTCGTTCCCGGCGCGGAATCGATCATCGTCAGCAGCAGCCCGTCGCGAATTCCGCGGTTGTGTACTTGCAAACGATTGACTCGCAAGCGGCGCATCAGCCGGTCGATGATTGCCAGCCCGCCCACGATGATGTCGGCCCGATCGGCGCTCAGCCCCGGCACGTTGCGACGGGCCTTGGGGGCAATCTTTCGCAGCCGTTCGAGCAAGTGCCGCACTTCGGCGTGCGTGATCTCATAGCCGCGCACATTCACGCCGGTCTCGCCTTTGGCGGCCATCACCATATCGGCGAGTGCCGTGAACGTGCCGCCCGAGCCAATCAGCAGATGCGGCACGAAGATCGGTTTGCTCGTATAGCGGCGGAGTTTGCGGTCGATGCCCTTGATCATGCGCGGAAAATCTTCGGCGTCCCCGGCATCGTGGTCGCAATAGGCTTCCGTCACCCGCACCGCGCCCAAAGGCGCGCTGTGGATGGCCTCGATGATGTTGCCCGAGGCGAGGATTATTTCCGTGCTGCCGCCTCCAATGTCGGCAATGGCGACATTCTTGCCCGATAGCGAAAAACTGCGGGCCACACTATAGAAGGCCAGCCGGGCCTCTTGCTCGGCGCTGATCACTTCGACTTCGAGTCCGATTTCATCCTTGGCGCGGCGGCAGAACTCGGGCCCGTCTTTGGCTTCGCGAATGGCACACGTGCCAATCACGCGCAGCTCGCGGGCTTGAAATCCTGCCGCGATCTGCTTCATCCGCCGCAGCGCGGCCAGCGACGCCTCGACAGCCGCGGGATCGAGCCGCTTGGTCGCGGCCATGTTCTTGCCCAGCCGCGTGGTTTCCTTTTCCTCATCGAGGACACGATACGTGCCGTCGCGCAGCGGTTCGGCAATGATTAGCCGAATGCTGTTGGTGCCGATGTCGATCGCCGCCAGCCGATAGGCCAGGTCGGGCGAGAGAAGTATCTGTTTGTCGTCCATGGGCACTCGCAAGCAGGGCAAGGCAAAGCAGATCAGGATAGGGAGCGAGCGGTCTTGTGGGACGGGCGTCTCGCCCGTCACTACTTTCTTAGCGGACGAATGTCACTCCCATCGTTCGACTTATCGCAAGTCCGACGACGGGCGAGACGCCCGTCCCCCAAATGCCTGCTGTAGGATAGCACACGGGGACAGGGCGCGGCGAGGAGGGCTGGCGGCGCAACCCGGTTGACCGTCGCATGACTGGCCCATCATAATCGTACACGTTGGGCGTGGCCTGCTGCCGTTCCACGCCCTTCGTTCCTCACGGCGTGGCACCCCGAATTACAACGAAACCATCGTGAAACTCATCCGCGACCTGGCCGCATTGCCCGACGAGATCCGCGCCGGCGCGGTGGCGATCGGCAATTTCGATGGCGTTCACCGGGGCCACGCGCGGATCGTCGAGCGGCTGATCGCCAAGGCCCGTGAAGTGCATGGGCCTGCCGTGGTCTTCACCTTCGATCCGCATCCGGTGCGCCTGCTGCGGCCCGCCGTCGCGCCGCCGCCGTTGACATGGACCGACCGCAAGGCCGAATTGCTGAGCGAATTGGGCATTGACGCGATGATCGTCTATCCGACCGACGAAGCCCTACTGAGCCTGTCGCCCGAGCAGTTCTTCGCGTCGATTGTGCGCGAAAGCCTCGACGCTCGCGCGATTGTCGAAGGGCCCAACTTTTATTTCGGCCGCGACCGGGCCGGTACGATTGACGTACTCAAGCGGCTGGCAGCCGCCGCGGGCGTGTCGGTCGACGTGGTCGAACCGGTGGTCGTCGCCGGCGAGATCGTCTCCAGCTCGCGGGTCCGCAAACTGGTGGCCGATGGTCGCGTCGAAGAAGCGGCCCAGCTATTGACGCGGCCCTATCGCATCCGCGGCATGGTCACGCACGGCGCCGGCCGGGGAGCGAAGATCGGCTTCCCGACGGCCAACGTCGCCGCCATCGACACGCTGCTGCCAGGGCTGGGCGTGTATGCCGGCGCAGCATGGACCAATGGACAGCGCTATCGTGCGGCGATCAACGTCGGGCCGAACCCGACCTTTGGTGAGCAGGCGCTGAAGGTGGAAGTCCATCTGATTGATTTTGCCGCGGAGCTGTATCATCAACCATTGGAGGTTGACTTCCTGGCGCGAGTGCGGGACATTCAGCCCTTCGCGTCGGTCGAGGCCCTGCGAGCGCAGCTCGAGCGCGATGTCGCGGAAGTGAGGCGCGTGGCAAACGGCGTACAATGATCAGCGGCGTGCCTGACCCAGCTATCCAGCGAACCCCGTGTGAGTTGCGTCCCAATCGAATACCTGTTCCCCCGACCGCACGGAGATCGCCGAGAACGAGAGGACGGGATCAACAGGATGAACAGGATGAAGAAACAGGAACAAACTTCATTCCTATCCCGCCGATCCTGTCAATCCTGTCCGCGTTTCTTGGGTTTCCGCGCTTCTGCGTGAAGTACTTTGGTCGGAATTTCGTGGTTTCCTCGGTGTACAATTCGCGATCCGCACGTCGGTCTGATATTCGCTTAAGTTCCTACTAGCAATTCGGATTCTTTGTCGATGTCCATCAATTGGCCCCGTTTTGTCGAAGTCGTGAAGTCGCACGAGCGATTCTTGCTCACCAGCCACATGCGCCCCGATTGCGATGCCTTGGGAAGCGAATTGGGCATGGCCGGCGTGCTCGAAGCCCTGGGCAAGCAGGCGCTGATCGTCAATGGGCAAGAGACGCCCCCCAATCTGGCGTTCATCGATCCCGCGCGGAAGATCAAGGCCCTGGGGTGCGACGTGCAGGCCGCCGAGTTGACTGCGATCGACGCGATTATCGTGCTCGACACCAGCGCCTGGATCCAACTTGGCCCGATGGCCGACGTCGTGAAAGCGTCGACGGCTCGCAAGCTGATCTTGGATCACCACGTCAGCGAGGACGATCTGGGCGCCGAGGCCTTCAAGAATACCAAAGCCGAAGCCACCGGCCGCCTGGTGCTCGAAGCCGCAGGGCAGTTGGGCGTGCAAGTTACACCGCAAATTTCCACTGCCCTGTTTGCCGCCATCGCTACGGATACCGGCTGGTTTCGCTTCGCATCGACCACGGGCGATACGTACCGCTTCGCCGGTCAACTGGTCGACGCGGGCGCGCGGCCCAACGAGATCTATAATGCGCTGTATGAACAAGACACGCTGGCCCGGTTGCAACTGCGCGGACGGATTCTGGCGGGTACGCAAACTGACTTGGACGGCAAGCTCGTGTACACCTCCGCGACGCGCGAGGACTTCACGGCCACGGGGGCAATTGGCGCCGACACCGAAGACGTCGTGAATATGACGCTCTTCGTAGCCGGCACGGAAGTGGCCGTCATTTTTGTCGAGCAGCCCGATGGCAACGTGAAAGTCAGCTTCCGTAGTCGCTCGGGCATCGATTGCAGCCGGCTTGCCGAATCCTTTGGCGGCGGGGGACATAAAGCGGCTGCGGGCGCGTTCGTTTCAGGTCCTTTGGATGCCGCCCGGCAAACGGTTCTTGACGGCGTGCGCGCCGCGATGCGATAATCCTGTTTGCTGTTACTGTTTGGCACGGATGCACCCCCGCCCCCCATGGATGTCCGTCCCGCCTGCCCACCCACCGTTTCCATCGTCGGTGTGCCACTGCTTGCACTCGAGCGGTGCGTTGCTCGAATGATCCGAATTGTAGGAACACTGCCTGAACACGGGCCGTGGTACGCATCCCGGCTACTTTCACACCCGTGAGGACTGTCCGCGATGGCTACATCAACTCAACCGACACCGGGGCAAAAAGCCCAAGCGAAGGCATCCACGCCAGCGGCAGCGCCCGATGGTCGCCGCGGCTTCTTTGCCAAAGTCCTGGCAGTCGTTATCGGCAGTATCGTGGCGGTGTTTCCGTTCGCCGCCGGCTTGGCCGTGTTTTTCGATCCGTTGCGGAAAAAAGCATCGGACAGCAAAGAGATCATGGTGACGTCGCTCGACGCGGTGCCAGCCGACGGTACGCCCCGGCAGTTCCCCGTGATTGCCGACAGGAACGACGCCTGGAACTACTTTCCCAAGCAGCCAATTGGCGCGGTCTTCCTGCGCAGAGTCGGAACTGACAAGGTCGAAGCCCTCAACGTCATTTGTCCGCACGCGGGTTGCTTCGTGGGTTTCAGCGAACAGCGCAAAGAGTATCTCTGCCCTTGCCATACTAGCGCTTTTGCAATCGACGGCGAGTTCGTTTCAGGTCCTAGCCCACGAGGGCTCGATACGCTCACCTGCGAAGTCCGCGAGATCGAAGGTCGCCAACAGGTTTGGGTCACTTTCAAGGATTTCTATTGCGGCATTGCCGACAAAAAGGCCAAGGCATGAAGGCGCTCGTTGCTTGGCTGGAAGATCGAACGGGCATGGCCAGTCTCATGCATGCCGCGCTCTACGAACACGTGCCCGGCGGAGCTCGCTGGCGCTACGTCTGGGGCAGCACGCTGGTCTTCGCATTCTTCGTGCAATTGGTCACCGGGACCTTTCTGTGGATGTGTTACAGCCCGAGCGGCGATTCTGCTTGGGAGAGCGTCTACTACATTCAGTACCATTTGCAGGGTGGATGGCTGCTGCGTGGGCTGCACCACTACATGGCCCAGGCAATGGTCGTGCTGCTGGCGCTGCACTTGATGCAAGTGGTCATCGACGGCGCGTACCGGGCGCCGCGCGAAGTGAATTTCTGGCTCGGTTTGATCCTCATGCAGATCGTGCTGGGGCTTTCGCTCACCGGGTATCTGTTGCCCTGGGATGAGAAGGGCTATTGGGCGACCCGCGTGGCCACGAACCTGATGGGCGTGGTGCCATTGGTCGGAGAGCAGTTGCAGCAGTTGGTCGTCGGCGGCAGCGAATACGGCAGTTACACGCTGACACGGTTTTTCGCGCTGCATGCGGGCGTATTGCCGGCGTTGCTCGTTGGCTTTCTCGTGGTACATGTGGCGTTGTTCCGCCGGCATGGGCTGACCGTCAAGCAGCCACTGCGCGGCCCGGACGCCACGTTCTGGCCCGACCAGATTCTGAAAGACTCCGTGGCCTGTCTGGCCATCCTGATCGTCGTGCTGCTGTTGATCGTGCGGCCGATGTTGTCCGGTCAGCATGGAGTCTCAGAAGTCGTTTCCGCGGCTCATCCGGGCGATTATTTGGGCGCCGATTTGGGCGCACCGGCCGATCCGGCCTCGCAGTATTCGGCCGCGCGGCCCGAGTGGTACTTTTTGTTTCTGTTCCAATTTCTCAAGCTGTTCAGCGGGTATGGCGAGCGCGGCGAGTTGATGGGTGCGATCGTGATTCCCGGCGCGGTCATGCTGCTGCTGTTTCTCATGCCGCTGGTCGGTCGTTGGAAATTGGGGCACCGCTTCAATATCGGTTTAATTTTCTGCTTGCTATTGGGCGTCGTGCTGCTGACGGGGCAGGCATTTTGGGATGATAACCTGGCCCGAGAAAGTTTCGCCGGTTGGGTCCACAAGCCCGAAGCGGCCGAGGGAGCCGAACTGACCGACAAAGAGAAGGTGGCGGTGGCTCGCTACGACGCGTCGGAAAGCTTCTTGAAGGCCGTCGAGGAGTCGGAAGTGACTGCCGCTCGCGCGCGCGAGCTCGCCGGACAGGGGATTCCGCCACAGGGGGCGATTTCGTTAGTGCGGGGCGATGCCAAGATCCAAGGGCCCAAGCTGTTCGCCGCGCATTGTGCCTCGTGCCACAGTTACGAAGACCCAAGGGCCGGCGAAATTCACTCTGGAAAAGCGTCCGCGCCGAATCTCTTTGGCTTTGCTTCGCGAACCTGGATCGCGGGCCTGCTCGATCCCAAGGAGATCGTCAGCGCCAGATACTTTGGCGAGACGAAGCACAAAGAGGGCGACATGGTGGGCTTTGTCACGGGCGAGGACTTTGCCAAAGTCTCAGCCGCCGACAAAGAGAAGATCGTGATGGCGCTGAGCGCGCAGGCTCACCTCCCGAGCCAAGAGGATGCCGACGCGGCCGACGCTGCGCAGATCGTCGCCGGAACCGAGCTGATCAAGGCCAAGGTCGGCTGCATCGATTGCCACCGCTTCGCGGGGGAGGGCGAGCTGGGCACCGCGCCCGAACTTAGCGGATATGGATCGCGCGAGTGGCTAACCGGCATGATCGCCAACCCCAATCACGAGCGGTTTTACGGCGAAAAGAACGACCGCATGCCGGCCTTCGCCCCCCGCGAGAAGCCGGCCGAGAATGGCCTGAACCGGCGGGACATCGAACTTCTGGCCGATTGGCTGCGGGGCGAATGGTACGAACCGGACGCCGCGCCTAGCGAGTAATAACGCCGGCGCGGGACAACGGAAAATCAACTTCTCGTGGTTGCCGGTTCAAAGCGACCGAATATTCAACTCGCCGAAGTTTATCGTCGGGCGAACCGGCTCGTTTTCAACGCTAGCAGCATCAGGCCCACCAGGCATAACAAGGCCGTTGACGGCTCGGGCACGATCTTGTCGGTGTCGTCCATCCACTCGGCGGTCGCCCCTGGCGTCAGCGCCGGAATCATGAAACCGCCCCAAGAGACGAACTCCGCGCGATACAGGTCTCCCGTATTGAGCGCGTTGGGCCAGAGTGTAATCTCCCCGCTGCCAGCGATTGCGGGGCCCGACACGTAGACGACGTCATTGACGCCGCTCAGGCTGTCGGGAGTCGAGGGTGCGGAATCGTCGTCGAACAGTGAAATTGAAGTAGTCAGGTCGATCACGACACTGGTAATCGATCGTGGCGTCGATCCGATGCCTCCGAAGTTGGTCAGACTCCAGGGCGATTGCGCCATGCTGGGTAATCTGCGATAACTACGGTCCTGCGGTGGAACCGTGTGGACGAAGCAGTTCGTCAGGTTGCGTCGCGTGCGGCAAGGAGACGCGCGATGGCTCGG
>Ga0163144_10025934_pt1 | contig 11421 bp, 8 predicted proteins | sample OliLak19BULKMAT1_FD_123175 | JGI IMG/M metagenome (GOLD analysis project Ga0163144, IMG submission 123175) | Freshwater microbial mat bacterial communities from Lake Vanda, McMurdo Dry Valleys, Antarctica - Oligotrophic Lake LV.19.BULKMAT1 | ecosystem: Environmental > Aquatic > Freshwater > Lake... | reverse complement strand
GCCAGCATCCACTTCCTCCAGGGCCAGGGCCTCCGCGAATACTCGCACGACGGGCGCGGGCGGCAGGACCAGGACAGCGACGGACGCCAGATCCAATACACCGCGTTCGACTTGCCGCGACACATTGCTCAGAACGGCAACGAAGTCCATTTCGACTACGACGCCTTCGGCGCCCGGGTGAAGAAGACGTCGTTCGAGGGCGGCGCCGTGACCACGACCATCACCCTGGGCGGCGTCTACGAGCGGCGCGAGCGCATCGACGCCAACACCGCCGAGGTGCAGCACGTCTTCTATCTCGCAGGCGACGATGGTCCCGTCGCGCAAGTGATGTACGATGAGACCTCCGGTGCAGAGACGACCGCCTACCTCGCAAGGGACGGCCTCGGCTCGGTCGGCGTGGCCTTTGACAAGGACGGCACCGTGCTCGAACGGCTCTACCACGAGCCGTTCGGGCGGCGGACCGGCGCGGACGGCGCGGCGCTCCCGAGCTTCGCACCTGCGTCTGACGTTAGCCTCGGCTTCACCGGCCACCGGCACGACGACGACCTCGACCTGATCGACATGAACGGCCGGGTCTACGACGCGGTGCAAAGGCGGTTTCTGACGCCCGACCCGTTCGTGTCCAATCCCTTCTTCAGCCAATCGCACAACCGTTACGCGTACGTGCTCAATAACCCGCTCCGTTACACGGACCCGAGCGGGTTCCAGGAGCAGTCACAAGAAGGGCTACTGATCGACGTCACGGCCAAAAATCCACCGCGATCGGGGCCTGCGGAAGGACCGATCGAAGCATCGGGGCGGTTCTCACAGCCGACCGTCAGATCCTCGGATAGTCGTGGAGAGTCGTCGTCGTTCCTTGGTCGCCTCGCCATGGGCGCCTTCGATCGACTCGTTTCATCTATCCCCCTGGTGGTAGTCGCCAGGGAGATCGCCCACAACATCGGAATCGCCCGCGTTTCGATCAGGCAAGCGCTGGCGGGAGAATTGGCTCTTGCAGCCAACACGCTGCTGGACATCCCTCAGCACAACGTGGAGGCGGTCGCGGGTATTGTCACCGGGCCATTCGAGGCCGCGATGGGCATTCCCGGTGCTGTCGAACGGGCGTTCGATTCATCCGCCGCTCCAGAGGCCCGCGGCGCCGCAGGGGTCGAGGCGGTGCAACGGATCGCCACCGTCGTCTTGACGGTCGCGGGGGTAACGAAGGGGGTACAGGGCGCGATCGGCAAGCCCAAACCATCCACGCTTCAACCCGGACCATTTGCCGGAGAGTCAATCCCCGCGCGCGGACCGGGGCGGGGCTTGTTGCCATCGGAGCAGACTGCGATTAACAGGATTGGCCAGACCACGGGTTGTCATACCTGTGGCGCCAAGACCTCGGGAACTGGAAAGGGGAACTTTGTACCGGATCATCAGCCGCCCAACCGACTCGCAGACGGGCAGTCACAGCGACTTTATCCCCACTGCATTAATTGCAGTCGATTGCAAGGTGGACAAGTCACTGGAGAGCTGACCAGAAAGCCATGACTACCATCGACAAGCCGAAGTGGATCGACTCGACCGGCGGCCCGTTGGTCCTGCTGCAAGCTTCCAGCTTGAAAGTGTGGCACGGGATCTTTGGCGCAGACTATGACGACGCCTGTGCGGTCACCGGCTACACTAGTGTCTTGAGAAAGGAGCGTCGCGACATCCTGGTGCTGGGGGATGCGCCGATGCTTACGGCACACTTCAAAAAAGCTGAGGAGCATTTCCTTGTTCGTTGGATCTATGGTCCTGGTATGGAAGAAGTCATTGAGGCTATCGCGAACATGCGCGGCGCACTCAAGGAAGCGGTCGAAGAAATCGACCTGGAAATCGTTGAAGAAGATCAATTAGTAATAGATTCGTCTGTCGACGGGCAGACGGCAGACGAGCGACTCGAACTGTCGATTCCGCCTGGCATGTATCGGGTCCTGACGTTCGACTACGAGCCATCGGCGGAGATCAGCCTTATCGTCCATCAGTTCATCCGAGTCGAAGTGGCGTGACAGGGTGCCGGAGCGCGGGGGATGCCCACGCTCCGCCCGCCCTAAAACAGCCGTAGACAACGGCGGTCCCGAGGTCACAGGGAGGTAATCGCGAGCTCGTCGACTAGCCTATTCGCGCGCAGCGGGACGCCGGCCGGCTACTGTGGGCCGGCCCCCTGTCCCAGGTGATTGTAGGCGGGCGCGGGCGCTTCGCGTAGCCTCGGGCGAGCAACCCACGTCATGGCCGACCCCATCCCCGAACCACGACCCCTGGTCAGAAAGCCAATCCGCCTGGCGCCGGCGCCGGCGCGGCCCAACCCGATCATCACCACCGGCCGCAGGTGGTCGCCGCACGAGGATTTCTATCACTGGATCCTGACGCGGAGCTGGCCGCAGTTCTTCGGCATCGTGGGGCTCACGTTCGTGGTGCTCAACGCGCTGTTTGCGCTCGCCTACCTGAGCGTGCCGGGGGCCATCGCGAACCTGCCCCCGGGCTCGTTCGAGGACGCGTTTTACTTCAGCGTGCAGACGCTCGCGACGATCGGCTACGGGGTGATGTCGCCCGCCTCGCGCGCGGGGCACTTGCTGGTGGCGTTCGAGGCGCTGACGGGCATGCTGAGCGTCGCGATGATGACGGGCCTGACGTTCGCCAAGTTCACGCGGCCGACCGCCCGCGTGCTGTTCGCCCAGAAGGTGACGCTGACGCCGCGCGCGGGGGTGCCCCACCTGATGTTCCGCCTGGCAAACTGGCGCGGAAATCAGATGATCGACGTGCAGCTCAAGATCGTGGTGCTGCGCACGGAGAGGACGCCCGAGGGCGACACGACCCGGATTCCGGTCGAGGTCAAGCTGGTGCGCGATCGCACGATGCTGTTCATGCTGACCTGGGTGCCGATGCACCGGATCGACGAGACCAGCCCGTTTTACGGGCCGGACGCCATGGATCGGCTGCGCGCGGAGAACACCGAGATGTTCGTGTCGCTCACCGGCTACGACGAGACGATCGGCCAGACCGTCCACGTGCGGCACAGCTACAAGCTCGACGACATCGTGCCGAACATGCGCTTCGCGGACGTGCTGGAGACCCAGGAGGACGGCACGCGCGTGCTGCGCTACGAGAACTTCCACGAGCTCGTGCCGCTCCAGATCGTCGAGAAAAGGGCCGTGGAGAGCCCCGCGAGCCGCCAGATCTCGACGCTGGACCAGGGCGGGGGCCCCGAGCTCCAGGACATCGGGACCGTCGAGACGACAGAGGCCGGCGGCGAGGCGATGAAAGGCCGGGCCGACGAGCGCGCGGCCGCGGAGACGGTGAATTGACCGAGCTCGGGAGGCTCCTCGACAAGGACGCGCTCGAGAACGACAGCGGCGCGCGCGCGCGGGTGAAGATCTCGGTGCCGGCCGCCTGGGCGGACGACACGGCGCTCGTCGAGATCACGGTGGCGCGGACGCTCGTTTGCGCGCGCTGCGACGGCGGCGGGTGCGACGGTTGCCACCGCAGCGGGGCGCTGCGCGGGCCGGCCAAGGAGGCGGCGCGGCGGGTGCGGATCCGGCTGCCCCAGAACCTGCGCGACGGCGTGGCGCTGCGCATCGCCCAGCCGTTCGGGCGCGGCTCGGCGATCACCCAGCTCTGGATCGAGGTGCGGCCGTCCGCCGAGCCGTCGGCGGCGGTGCGGCGGGTCGGGGGACGGCCCGAGAAGCGGCGCTTCCTGCCGAAGCTGGTGCTCGGGCTGGGCCTCGTGGTCGGCCTGCTCGCGGTGGTCCTGGCGGTGCTGACGTGGGCGCGGTGGTGAGCGCGCCCGTGCGAGCCGTGGGGCTTCCCCGAGACAGCGCGCGCGACTTCGGGTAGACCCGCCCCGCCATGACCCAGGCTGCCAGCGATCTCCTCCTCGAAATCGGCGTCGAAGAGCTCCCCGCGTCGTTCGTCGACGGCGCCCTCCGCGCCTTGCCCGAGCTGTTCAAGAAGAAGCTGGGCGAGCTTCGCCTGTCGCACGGCACCATCCGCGCGCTGGGCACGCCGCGGCGCCTGGCGGTGCTGGTGAGCGGCCTGTCGACGGCGCAGCCCGACCTCTCGGAAGAGGTCACCGGCCCGCCGACGAGGGCGGCCTTCAAGGACGGTGTGCCGACCAAGGCGGCCGAAGCGTTCGCGCAGAAGCTGGGCGTGACGGTGGCGGACTTGCGGCGCGCCGACACGCCGAAGGGCGAGTACCTGGTGGGCACGCGCAGCGAGACGGGGCGTCCCGCGGCGGCCCTCTTGCCCGACGCCATCGCGGGCATCATCCCGGCGATCCCGTTCCGCAAGTCGATGCGCTGGGGCGACGGCGAGATGGCCTTCGGGCGGCCGATTCAATGGCTCGTCGTGCTGCTCGGCGACACGGTGTTGCCGGTCTCGGTGGCGGGCGTGACCAGCGGCCGCGACTCACGTGGCCACCGCTTCCTCGGCGCGGTGGGCGGGCACAGCTTGCACGTGCCCATCCTCGCGGCGTCGACCTACGTCGAGGCGCTGCGCGCGGCGCACGTCATCGTCGATCCCGAGGAGCGCGCGGGCCTGATGAAGGACCGCCTGGAGCTCGCGGCGAAGGCGACGGGCGGCAAGCTGATCGAGGACGAGTTCCTGGTGGGCGAGAACCTCTCGCTCGTCGAGGAGCCGCACGTCGTGACAGGCTCGTTCGCGGCGGAGTACCTCGAGCTTCCGGAGCGGGTGATCCTCGAGGTCGCGAAGGGCCACCAGCGTTACTTCGGGATCCGCAGCGCCGACGGTAAGCTCTTACCGAAGTACTTGTCGGTGGTGAACACCGCCCAGAACGTCCCGAACATCCAGCGCGGCAACGACCGCGTGATGCGCGCGCGGCTCTCGGACGCGCAGTTCTTCTATCGCGAAGACCTGAAGATCCCGATGGCCGATCGGCGCAAGAAGCTCGACGGCATCGTCTTCCAGAAGCGCCTCGGGACCATGCTGGCGAAGGCCGAGCGCATCGAGCGTCTGGCCCGCGAGCTGGGCCTGCTGCTGATGTTGCCCGAGCCCACGCTCATGGCGGCGGCGTCGGGCGCGCACCTGGCCAAGTGCGATCTGGTGGCCCTGATGGTGGGCGAGCTCCCCGAGCTCCAGGGCGAGATGGGCCGCGCCTACGCCATCGCGCAGGGCGTGAGCCCCGAGGTCGCGGACGTGATCCTCACGCACTACCAGCCCAAGGGCGCGGGCGACACGGTCGCGGCGACCGACGCGGGCGCGCTGGTGGCGATGGCCGATCGCCTCGACACGCTGGCCGGCTGCTTCGCGATCGGCCTGTCGCCGACCGGCGCGGCCGACCCCTACGCGCTGCGCCGCGCCTGCCTCGGCGTGCTCCGCACGATGATCGAGCGCGACTTCGATCTGCGCCTCTCCGACGCGTTCCGCGCGGCCTACGACGGCTTCGCGGTGAAGCTCGATCTGTCGCGCGACGAGCTTTCGGCAAAGCTGAGCGACTTCTTCACCGAGCGCCTCAAGGGCCTGCTCTCCGACAAGCTGCCGCTCGACGCGGTGCAAGCGTGCCTGGCAATCGCGGCCGATCGCCCGCTGGACGCCCGCGCCCGAGCCCTCGCCGTCGTCCAGCTCGACGCCGCGACACGCGCCCAAGTCGGCGAGGTCTTCAAGCGCGCCACCAACATCGCCAGCGGCGCCACCCCCGGCCCCCTCGCCCCGCCCGCCACCGGCTCGCACGCCAGCGAGCTCGCCGTCTACGACCACTTCATGGGCATGAAGGACCGCCTCGCGACGCTGACGAAGGCGGGCAAATACGGCGAGGCCTTCGCCGCGGTGGCAGGCTTCGCCCCCCTCCTCCACCAGTACTTCCTCGACGTCTTCGTGATGAGCGACGACCTCGCCGTACGCGAAAACCGCCTGCGCCTGATGCGCGCCATCTCGGACACCTGCGCCGCCCTCGCCCGCTTCGATCTGCTCGGCGAAGGCTGAGCGATAGAACACCGAGATTGGGGGACTTCGGCGAAACGGCAGAGCACGCCGCGAGGCGGTGGTGCGGCCGAATCGCTCCCCCGCGGCAGGCGACGCCGCGAGCGAGGGGTCGCGACGTGGTGAGAACGTTGCGACGTGGTGAAAACGTTGCGACGTGGTGAAAACGCTGCAACGTGGTGACGGCGCCGCGGCGGGGCGCGCCGCGCCGAAACTGAAGCGGCGTCGCGAAGGGCGGAGCGCACACTCCCGCGATTCACGTACCGGCAAGGCGCCGGTCGTTCCGCGATTCGAAGTCTCGATGACAGCGCCGCCACGAAGGGTAGAGCGGCCATTCACGCGATTGACCGTCCGGGCAAGGCGCCGGTCGTTCCGCGATTCGAAGTCTCGATGACAGCGCCGCCACGAAGGGTAGAGCGGCCATTCACGCGATTGACCGTCCGGCCAAGGCGCCGGTCGTTCCGCGATTCAAAGTCTCGATTCAGCGCGTCACTTGGGGACGACGTCGGTGCCGATGGTGACGCCGGGCTTGGCGATCCAGTGCCAGTTGTCGATGAGCGTCGTGGTGTCGAGCGAGCCGTCGCCCGAGTCGTACACCGTGAAGCGCATGGTGATGACCTCGCCCTTGTTCTCGACCGGGGCGTTGGTGCGCAGCCAGCCGGTGCCGCCGTGGTTCTGGCAGAAGCCGCAGTCATCGAAGCCGAAGCCGGTGCCGATCAGCTCGAAGTCGCCGAGCGGGCACTCGAACAGCTTGCCGCCGGCCTCGCACGCGTTGGGCGGGTTGCCCGGGCAGCCGCAGACCTCGATGAACGCGTTGTTGACGCTGACGGGGTTGCCCATCTTGTCGAAGGCGATGTTGCCGTCGTTCTGGCCCATCGGGGTCGGCGACAGGAGCGCGACGAAGAAGTCGTTGTACTGGCTGCAAACGAAGTCCGGCCACTCGTAGGTCATGAACTTGAAGTCGAACGAGAAGCCCTTGGCGTTGGAGGGCGGGCGAATCTCGATCTCGACGCCGGCCGCGTCGTTGGGGGTGCCGGTGAGGACGCCCTGGCACGAGGGCGACTCTTTGGGGAAGCCTTGTGGGTGGGCGCACTGGATGCCCTTGTTGAAGCCGCCGACGCTCTGGTAGCCGGGATCGGTGGGCTGGCGGGCGGTGCCGCTGGAGAGGGCCAACATGCGCGTGCCGACCTGCGTCGTCACGTTGGGGCCGAAGCCGGTCAGGATGCCGTGGCCGAGGTGGAACTGCTCGAGGACGAAGCTGGGCGGCTCGGAGCCGTCGGCGAGCACCCACTTGGCGGAGACGACGCCCCAGTCGGTGTCGTCGCCGGCCGTCTTGCAGAGCTCCAGGGAGCGCGCCGCGGCGAAGGGATCGAGATCGTCCACGGCGAGGTTCTGATCGCAGACCACCGAGTCGTCCTCGTCGACCTCGCCGTCGCAGTCCTCGTCGTAGGCGGTGCCGCCCGGCTCGGTCGCGACCTCGATGGAGTGGGGGTTGCGGTCGGGATCGCAGTCCTCGCAGTCGCCCTGGGTCGGGGTGAAGCCGTCGAGATCGACGTCGTCGTCGGGGCCTCCGGGAGTGCAGATGATCACGCCGCCGGTGCCAGTGCCGGTGCCGCCGGTGTTGCCGCCGATGCCGAGGCCGCCTTCACCGCCGCCGGTGGTGCTCGGACCGCCGGTCGTGACCGAGGTGGTCACGCCGTCGCCGCCGGCCCCTCCGCTGCCCGAGCTGCCGTTCCCGACCGGCGAGCAGGCGGCGAGCCCACCCGCGAGAGCCAGCAGAGGCGCGCACACCGTTCCATGAAGCACCGATCGCATGGGGCACCCTTTCGAGGCAATTCTAGGCAATTCTAGGCAATTCTAGGCAATTCTAGGCAATTCTAGGCAGTTCTAGGCACGAGCAGTGTCGTCAGGGGACGCAGACCTTCTTGGGAGCGCCGATGTCCTGGCAGAAGTAACCGGGCAGGCACTCGTTGTTGTTGATGCAGATGTCCAGGCAAATGGGGGCGTTGAACGCCACGAAGCCCTGGACGCAGACGCCGCCGGCCCCGCAGTCGTTCAGGTCGACATCGCAGAACTGCGAGCAATAGCCGTTCGGGAAGCCGAGCTGGGGTGACAGGCACACCGGGTCGAAGTTGTTCGAGAAGCACTCGCCGGTGGAGGTGCAGGGCTGGCTCGCCGCCTTGTCGCCGCCCGTGCAGATGGCGTCCAGCTTGCAGTCGTCGTCCTGGCAGTCGAAGCTCTTGTCCAGGTCGTTGTCCTGGAGGTCGTCGCAGATGTTCTCGGGCGCCAGCACACACACCAGGGCGCCCAGGCCGCGATCGACGCAGTCGTAGCTGGGGCGGCAGTCGCCGATGGTCAGGCACGTGTCGAAGCAGACGCCGTTCTTCGAGATGACGTGGCCGACGACGGGGAACGGATCGGCGCAGATGCCGTCACCGCCGCAGACCGGGTTCATGAGATCGCAGAACTCCGAGCAATAGCCGTCCGGAAAGCCCTCTTGCGGGGTGAGGCAGATGGGGTCGCCGCCGGTCGCCGAGCACTCGCTCGCATTGAAACATTGGGCGCCGGGCGGCTGATTGCCGGGCATGCAAACGAAGCTGCCCTGGCAGGCCGAGGCGTCGTCGCAATCGAGATAGCCGTCGACGTCGTTGTCGAAGTGATCACCGCACTCGAAGTCGGCCTCTGGCTTGGGGATCTGCATCTCGATCTGGAAGAAGCCGAAGTCGCTCACGGTGGCCCCGTCGACGATCACGTAATAGGTCTGGCCCTGGGTGAGCGGGACGAGCATCTGCTCGGCGGTGAAGTCGTTGGGGCCGAAGTTGTTGGCGCACCCGAGCTCGGTCGCGGCGTCGGAGCACGAGGTGCGGACCGACAGGGTGAAATCGTTGCCGTCGAAGGACCACACCGTGACCGTCATGTCGACGGTCTGGGACGCGGTGAGCTGGTAGATGATCTCGGAGCCTTCCGCGGCGGAGCACGACGACGACTGCACCGCGGGGCGGCCTGTCGTGTCGGTGAAGTTGAAGTACGGGAGCGCGACGAGGATCGGGGCGGCGCACGAGTCGAGGCAGACGTCCTGCTCGGCGCAGTCGGGGTCGAGGCAGTCCGGCAGGCCGTCCTGGTCGTCGTCGTCGTTGTTGCTGCACTTCTCCTTCGGGGTGCAGCCCGACAGGACGAAGGCGCAGAAGTTGTTGCACTGGAGGAAGCCGCCGCTGAAGCCGATCGACTCGCAGGTCTTCCCGCCGAAGTCCTCGCCTTCGCACTGCTCGTCGTCGTCTTTCACGCCGTTGCCGCAGTCGTCGACGGTGGTCGTCGTGGTGCCGCCCTCGCCACCCGTGCCGCCGGTGGCGCCGCTGCCGCCGCCGCCGCCACCTGTCGCGCCGCTGCCGGTGCTCGTGGTGGTGGGGTCGCCCGACGTGTCGGTGGTGGTCGTGCCGCCGTCACCGCCGGCGCCACCCGCGCCGCCGGTTCCGAGCGTCGAAGTCTCGGCGTTCGCGCACGCGAGGGAGGTCGTCGCGATCAGGACCGCCGTGGCCAGAAGTTTCCGCATCATGGTGCCCTAAGCAAGAGGTTGTGCCCCGATGAAGCGCAAGCTGCTCGGAGAGGCCGACCCCCGGTGGGAGCCAGCGCAACAAGGTACGCCGCGGGTCGTAGCGCGAAAACAGCGGAAGGTCACGCCGCGGTGCGCGGTACGTAACGGGCCGGCCGGTGGGAGCGCGCCTGGGTGCGCCTGCTCCGCCCGGCGCCGCGCGGTTGCGCCTTGCGCCGGCGCGTGGGTTTCTCCACCATGTCTCGAATGGTCCTCCGCGGTGGATTTGGGGTCGTGTGCGCCGTTCTCGCCGCCGCCGGGCTGTCCAGCACGGGCTGTGTTCCGGTGCAGCAACACCGCGAGGTCCTCGGCGATCTGCAGCGATTGCGCATGGAAGCCTGGCAGCGCGGCGTGGAAGCGGCGGCCCTGCGGCTCGCGCTCGACCGCGCGACGACCGAAAACGCGCAGCTCCGGGGGCAGCCGCCGGCCGAGCAGGGCCCCGCGCTGGTGGCGCTGACGGCGCGGCTCGACCAGGTCGCGCGCCGGCAAGAGATCATCGCGGAAGAGATCCGCGGCGCCGGGGTCTGCGTGCAGCCGGCGTCGGGCTCGCCGTCGGCCGATCGGTCGGTCCCGGCCGCTCAGCCGCGCCCGCGCCAGGTGACCGACGTGCTCTACAGCCGCTTCTGATTGCGCGTGAGCACGGCGGTGGGGGCGTGCGGCGGCGACGAGGTGTGGAGCGTTGAAGGCGGGCGGCGCGTGCGCAGGGCGATCGGGGCGGGGCGCTGGGGCTGCGAATAGGCTATGAAATGCGGGAAGCGCCGTCGGGGATGATGGCGCCGTTGGTGACCTTGACGCGGGCGCTGGGGGCCACGGCGTGGATGGCGGGCTCGATGACGTGCGAGGCGGTGTAGGGCTTGCCGGGGCAGCCGGAGCAGGTGCCGGCGAGGTGCAGCGAGAGGCTGTCTGGCTCGATGGCGACGACGTAGAGCTCACCGCCGTCGGCGCGCACGAGGGGCGCAATCACCTCGCGGCAGATGCGCAGAAGCTGGTCGATGGACGCCGCCATGGGGGCCCAGACGTTACCACGGAGCGCGTCACCCTCCCCCAATTTCCTTTCGCTAGAACGCCTTGCAGTCGGCCGCGCAGCCGTCGCCGGGCGTGAGGTTGCCGTCGTCGCAGACCTCGCCGCCGTCGAGCACGGCGTCGCCGCACTTGGGCACCGTGCAGTTCTTCCGGCACGCCGACGGGGTGTCGAAGGCCTGGAGCGTCGCGCTGGATCCGCCGAGCGTCACCGGCACCGGCGCGGCCCCGCCGTTCTGGTATTGCCACTTGGAAATCGGCGCGGCGAACGTCGCCGCGATGACGAGCGACCAGTTGCCCGGGAAGGGCAGGCCGGAGACGACGCCGCCGTCCGAGTTCTGCTGGAAGGTCCAGTCGCCGTGGGCGCTCGTCGCCGACGACTTGAAGAACTCGCTCGGGGTGTCGTCCGAGATCGCCACCACGGAACCGACAGGCAGGCCCGTGATGTCCATCACGACATTGGCCGTCGACTGGCTCTGGCCCGACGTGGTGAAGTCGATGCCGTGGGTGAGAAAGAGGCTCAGCGCCTTGGTGTTGGAGTTGACGTAGAGGAAGACCACGCTGGTGTTGAGGGCCTCGAAGCCGGTGTGGCCGCTCGCCGAGAAGTAGCTGTAGAAGAGCGAGGCGTCGGCCGGTGAGGCGACCGGCAAGGCGGCGGCCGTCGACATCTGCCACGAGAGCTGGAACGCGGGGCGATCGGCGTTCATGGCGCCGAGATCGCAGGCCTCGCCGGGATCGGTGGTGCCGTCGCCGCAGATCGGGGGCTGGCAGGTCACCGAGCAGCCGTCGCCGTTCACCAGGTTGCCGTCGTCGCAGGCCTCGACCCCGGCCTGGACGAAGCCGTCGCCGCAGGCCGCGAGGGT
>Ga0163144_10025930_pt1 | contig 11423 bp, 13 predicted proteins | sample OliLak19BULKMAT1_FD_123175 | JGI IMG/M metagenome (GOLD analysis project Ga0163144, IMG submission 123175) | Freshwater microbial mat bacterial communities from Lake Vanda, McMurdo Dry Valleys, Antarctica - Oligotrophic Lake LV.19.BULKMAT1 | ecosystem: Environmental > Aquatic > Freshwater >... | reverse complement strand
CCTGCAAAACACGCTTGCCCGGAGTATCAATTTCTTCAATAGACACAGCTTCTGGCCGGCTGACAAGGCTTTTTACTATAAACTCTACGAGCTTTTTAGCCATGTAAAACTCCAAACATTACACCGCAACTGCAGCTTCTTGCGCAGTTTTACGCTGGAGCTTTTGTACTTTTTTTACCGCATCACTCACAACAGCGCCTTGGGAAACCCAAAAATCAACGCGCTCTTGGTGAAATTGTACCAATTGCCCTTTGAGCGGATCGTAGGTGCCTAATACTTCAAGCGAAATACCATCACGCTTACGACGGCCATCTATAGCAACTATCCTATAGAACGGTTCGCCCTTTTTGCCGATTCGTGAAAATCTAATTTTAACTGCCATAGAAACCTTTCAAATAAATTATCGATTTTTCATCTTTTTAAATAGTGTAACAAATTGCTGATTTTGTTCAAATCGCTCAAGCAAAACATTAACATCCGACACTTTTACTCCAGCACCCTCAGCAATTCTCCGCTTGCGAGAACCATCGAGGACTTTAGGGTAATAACGCTCTTTCAAGGTCATCGAACTAATAATAGCCTGCATTCTCTTCATATCCTTTTCACCTTGAGCTAATGCATCAGGGGTGACTTTTAACTGACTCATACCCGGTAAATAGCTCATCACCGAGCGCAAAGACCCCATTTTTCCTATCATCGCCATCTGATCAGAAAAATCCTGCAAGGTCATTCTGCCACTCGACATACTCTTCTGCAGGCGATCTTGCTCTGATTGCTTAATCTTTTCTTGCGCTTGCTCAAGCAAGGTATTGATATCCCCGAGGTCAAGCATACGTTTGGCAATTCTATCGGGATAAAACGGCTCAAAGTCATCAAGCCCTTCGCCAGAACCCATAAAAAGTAAGGGTTTCTTTACCGCATAGCGAAACGCAAAAACAACGCCGGCCTTCGTATTGCTATCCATTTTCGTGACGATACCACCCGTAAAACCTACTTTTTCATCAAATACTTTGGCCACCTGTAATGACTCCTGCCCCATCATACTATCAACAACCAAAAGCTTATATTTTGGCTTTACCAAAACGTCAATTGCTGCAAGTTCGGCTAAAAGCTGTTCATCAACATGCAAACGTCCCGCCGTATCAAGCAACAAAATTTCTACACCTTGCTGCTGGCTATACTTATAAATCTCTCGAGCCGCCTCCACAGGAGAGCTGCTCGAGGCTCGATAAAACAAGCAACCTGCCCGCTTTGCCAAAAGCTCTAACTGATCAATAGCAGCAGGACGATAAAAATCTACCGAAGCAACCATAATTGTACGCGTTTTGCCCCGCTTGCCAGCATCCTTGATAAGATAATGCGCAAGTTTACCAATCGTGGTTGTTTTACCAGCACCTTGCAAGCCCATTACCATACAAACTGAAGGCAACTGAAAGGTAAAAGCCATATCTCCTGCAGCAGCACCACCTAAAAAATGGGCCACACGGTCATGCACTACTTTCATAACCTGTTCTGCGGGCTTTAGGCCCTGGAGGAGCTTTTTCCCCACTACCTCCTGTTTAATCTCTTCTATAAACTTTTCGGTGACATCATAAGGAACATCCGATTCCACCAACGCATCACGAACATTGGCTAACAAAGTTGAAACATCCGCCTCTTTTACTGCCCCTGGTGCCGTAAAACGAGAAAAGAAGGTCGAAAATTTTTGAGATAATGCATCAAACATAGCAAAATTGCCCTTATTACTCCGCAAAACAGATTAAAAACACTGCTTGAGGAACCCAAAAACATTAATTTTTTTAATAATGTTTATCAGCATACTAGAAAAAGGCAGAATTGACAAAAAACAACTCATTGCTATGATAAGAAGCATCAATTACAAATTTGCATATTTTTACTCAGACCACTTTACCTCAGAATTTATATGACCAAGCCAATAGCAACCGAAACAGCATCTCGTCCCCGTACCCTTATTGTTGGGGTCGATTCTCCGTATAACCCTACTGCCAATATAGAGGGGTATTTTGCTGAGTTTCGTGAATTAGTCCGTACTAATGGCATTGTGCCTGATAAAGAGGTCTATATAAAGCTGAGACAAACTGATCCGGGCAATTTGCTTACTCAAGGGAAACTGCAAGAATTACTTGAAATTTGCAACAATGAAAACATTGAAGAGGTTATTTTTTCAGAACCTTTAAATGGTAAACAAGAGCGGAATTTAAGTGCGTTATTGCGCTGTCGCGTGTTTGACCGTACCCAACTGATTCTTGAAATTTTTGAAAAAGGCGCAGTATCCGCTGAGGGAAAAATACAAGTAAACTTAGCAATGCTCAGTCATAAAAAGAGCCGTCTTGCTAACCGTGGTAATTCCATGTCGCAACAAGGTGGTGGTATTGGTACTCGTGGTCCAGGAAAAACACAAAAACAAACTGACATCGAGCATATCGAACATTTGATGCTTAAATTAAACCGTGACTTAGTAAAATTAAAACAAGTACGAGATACTCAGCGCAAGCATCGCTTAACAAGTAAAATACCTCTCATTTGCTTAGTCGGTTATACCAATGCTGGTAAATCAAGCATTCTTAACGCACTTACCAAAAGTGATGTTCTTGCTGAAGACAAACTTTTTGCAACGCTTGATACAACCACACGTGAACTATTCCTGGCTGGTGCAAAAAAAGTTTTACTTTCTGACACCGTGGGTTTTATTCAACAATTACCCCACCAACTTATTGAAGCTTTTAAAGCAACCCTTGATGAGCTCCAATATGCCCATTTACTCTTACAAGTAGTAGATATTTCTGACACCAATTGGCGAGCGCATAGTGCTACCGTTGAGGCTGTATTGAAAGACCTTGGCATTAATAAGCCAATGCTCTACATCTTTAATAAAATTGATAAAGTTGATCCAATAGTATTAGAAACATTGCCGTTGCATCTCTACGAGCCACATGTACTAACTTCAACGTATACAGAAGGTGGCCTTGATGAACTAAGAGCATATCTTACCAATTGGGCTCCTGCACTCGCGCAGCCTCAAATAAATTACGAAGAATTTACTCCCGATAAGGATTGACACCACAAGGCGTTCCTGTATAACATCTCCTGCAGTTACTTAAACAAGCGCTCTTATGCTTTTGGGGGGAAATGTTGCTATGAAATTTTATGCTCTACTCATTGCCAGTATGTTTGGCATACAACTTCAAGCAAGCCAACATATAATTGTTTCGATACCCAAACAAGAACTTTCTCTGATAAGCGATAATCGCACCATAAAAACATATCCTATTTCAACTTCTGGGTATGGCATCAGCAACGCGCCAGACAGTAACCATACGCCTTTGGGCAAGCATATAGTGCGCGCAAAAATAGGTGATGGCGCCCCGATCGGGACCATTTTTAAAGGCGGCGTTAAAACCTCAAAAAAAGCCGCCATACTTTCTGAACCTGTGCCCAAAGCAGAACAAAAGGATGATATTACGACCCGTATATTACAACTTAAGGGCACTGAGCCGCGTAATTCAAATTCAGAAAAGCGTGGTATATGGGTGCATGGCTCCCCCTATGAAGGCAATATTGGCATGCCCTGTTCCCATGGGTGTGTTCGCATGAAAAATAACGATATCATCGATCTTTTTGATCGAATCAAAGTTGGCTGTGAACTCATCATCGTCAACAAATAAAATTTTGCATATAACTAACTGGTGCGGTAGACTGGAGTAACTCTTTTATTTCAGTCCTTACGAGCGTATTATGAGCCTTGATCACCAAGAAAAATTGCAACACTTTATTAATCAGCAGTTGAATGAAAAACAACGCGAAGCGGTTACGCCGCGCGCAGGAATTTTTCTCGTCTGCGCTGGGGCCGGCTCAGGAAAAACACGCGTTATTACAGCGCGTATTGCCAACTTAATTATGCATGAAGGAGTTCGCGCTTCATCGTTAGTAGCACTTACTTTTACCAATAAAGCGGCTAAAGAAATGCAAGAACGGGTCAGAGCCTTTTTGTCTGCCGAGCTTGAAGTACCTTATGTTGGCACCTTCCATTCTTATTGCCTACGCTTATTAAAAATTAACTATAATCTGTTTGGCCTGCAAGATTTTACGATCCTTGATGGCGATGATCAAGAAAAGCTCATTAAAGGCCTTATTAAAAAATATGCGATTACCAAAAAAATAAACCCTTACCAAGTCATAAGCGCTATATCTCAAAGTAAAAATAATATTAGCCATGTACGGGAACTTGATAACATTACCCTTGGCGACCCTTTATTACAGCAATTTTTTACTTCATATGAGCATGAAAAGAAAATTTCTCATTGCCTTGATTTTGATGATTTATTGGTACAAACTTTGCGCTTATTCCAACAGTTCCCTGAATTTAAAGAAAAATTTCAGCGTACCGTTAAACATATTTTAGTTGATGAGTATCAAGATACTAACCGCTTACAGCACGCTCTTTTAAAAGAAATGACCCTGACCGAAGATCAACAGGTGAATGCAGAATCGCTCTGCGTGGTGGGCGACGAAGACCAATCAATTTATTCTTGGCGCGGCGCAACTGTCAGCAATATTATCAATTTTAAGCGCGAGTATCCGACAACCACCCTTATCACCATTGACCAGAATTATCGTTCGGTAAAACCGATTCTTGATACGGCAAATCATGTTATTCAACATAACGTAGACCGTAATCCTAAAAACTTATGGTCAGACAAAACAGCATATAACCGCGTACAATTGATGACCTGCGCTTCCCCTTATCAGGAGGGAGCAATTATTGCCCAATATGGTCAATTACTAAAAAAGCATAAAAAACTTATGAACCTTGCGGTGCTGTATCGTTCGCATTACCAATCACGCACCCTTGAAGAGGCATTAATTCGTCATTCGATACCCTATAAAATTATTGGTGGCACTCAATTTTATGACCGCCAAGAAGTTAAAGACATTATCGCCTATTTACGCCTAGCGCATAACCCTTTTGATCGACTTTCGTTTATGCGGGCAATTGCGACGCCCTCACGAGGGCTTGGCGATAAATTTGTAGAACTCTTCTTAGAACGCTGGGATCCGCAGCCATTTTTAGATTTTAAAGGAATTGCCCAACAGCTTATCGATGAACTATTAATTCCGGCAAGCAAACGGACTTCGCTCAAAGAATTTTTAGCACTCTATGCAAGTATCGAAAAATTGCCAACCGCTTATGCTATTGCGCAAACTATACTGACCAAAATAGATTATAAAAACCATTTAAAAGATGCTTATGAAGGCGAAGAAGCCACCGCACGCATCGAAAACATTAACGAGTTAATGAACGGCATTAAAGTTGTGGAAGAACGGGGCGTTGTTTCACTTTCTCAATTTCTTGATGAAGTTGCTTTACTCCAAGAACATACCAGTAAAAAAAATGATTCAAATGATTATGTACGGCTGATGACGCTGCATGGCGCTAAAGGCTTAGAGTTTGATACCGTGGTTATTACTGGTCTTGAAGAAAACGTATTACCGAGCAGCCACAGCTCATTTCAGCAAGATTTGCTCGAAGAAGAGCGCCGTTTACTTTATGTTGGCATTACTCGCGCAGAAGAACGGCTCATACTCACCTCCTGCAAATATAGAACAACGTATGGCCAAATGACTGACCAACGACCATCAAGGTTCATTAGTGAGTTACCAAGCAATCTTGTTGCCCACTACGATTGTTCTCAATGGACGCAAGAGCAAACTCTGTATAACTTAACGGTATTTTCTCAGCAAAGTACTTCTTTGGATACACCATTGGCTCCACGAACCGGCTCCGGTTCGCCACGCGAGCCGTGGCCAACAGCGCAAGTTCTGCCTAAAGCGCCTACCTATACGCCCGCTTCTTCACCAATGCGCACAACAACTCTTTGGAAAAAACATCAGCCCGTGACGCATGCCACCTTTGGTACCGGCATTATTGAGCTGGTAGAAGAAAAGGATAGCCAGACTACGTATCTGACTATCCGATTTAAAATTGGCACTAAAAAAATATCTGCTCAGTTTGTCAACCAAACTTAATCTTGTTCTTGCACCGCTGTTTGGTTTAATAAAAGACTTTCTGCTGGCCCTTTACCACGCAGTGGTATTTTTACCGCCAAAGGCTTGCCATTCCATTCAAGGCCAACCGTATTATTAACATAGGATTCTACATCAGTTTTCTTGGCGAAAATGATGTCTTTACCTATAATTTTACCATTAGAAAGTTGAACACCTTCGCCCGGCACCACATAATAGCCTTCATGGGTTTTAATAATCTCGTATAATTTGCCCTGCATCGTATAATTTACCGGCAAGTACGGGCCCTTCCATTGTTCGGGATACGCTAAATTAAGGCAACCAACTTCAGAGCCAGAAAAACTTTTTACCGTTAAAAAATCGATATAGCTTCTATCATGCGTAATATTGGCAATCGAGCAGCTTGCATCGATCTTTTTAAAAATGGTGATGAGTTGTTCAATTTGCTCCGCCATAATACGATCGCTCGCCGTACGAGCTTGCTTATAAAATTGATACCCGGTAAATATAAAAACCACCAAAAGCACGAGCCCTATTACTATCGTTTTGATATAGCGCTTCATAAATTCTTTCATCGCCCCCCCTTTCCCTCTTTTTTATTCAGCCTACCAGAAGCGCTTTGACAGAAGCAATAATCGCTTATAGCCTAGGGGGAATCTATCGTTATTTTTATATAAAAAATTACCTATGTTTAAAAAAATTAATTATAAAGCCTTGCTCTACGCATTTTGTCTATTAATGAGTTGGTCAGCCCCTGCGACCAATATTTTTAATGTTTTTAGGCCGTGGCATTGGCGCCCAGAAACCAAAAGTTACGTAAAAAAAGGGCTGGTGCTTGGCACCATGCTCAATGATAAACAAGCCCCGCATCACATTAGGCACCTGTGCGGTGCTCTACAATATTATATATCGCTTGCTGAGATATTAGGGTGGTGCCCTACGGTCACTGGCCACAGCGGCGAAGATTACCGGGATAAGATGGAATCTTACCTGCATACAACGGCTGTCATAAGCAATACAGCTCGGTATGGATATGGGCTCTGGCTGCGTCGAGCAGATTTTAACTCATAGAAAGAGACACCGGTTTTGACAGATCTAACGGGTATCGTATACTCAAAATGTTAGTATTAAGAACCCCCATCACTGGTATTTCTATGATCAAAAAATATATGTTACTTATTTTTATAATCCTAAAACTTGTTTTTTCTGAAACGCTCCAAGCCCGACCCTATATTTTGAACCCTTCACGCTGGACATCGCATGAAACGCGCCAAGCGCTTATAGCTCTTGCTGCTGCCGATACAGTGATAAATCGAGAACATTATTCACAAGCGTTTTATTTAACGGGAGCTTCAATACTGCTTTCGCAAGCAAATCGTATGTTTCATCCCCGTTATGACAACACAGAAGCTTGGCTTAATGCCGGCATGCTTGCGACTATGTGTGCGCGCTATGGTTATGGTGTGTATCTCAGAAAAAACCATTTCTAAACAATTACTTATATAAAAATTTAAGCCTCAGGCGGCAGTATGCTTCCTGAGGCTTAATTAATTTTACTGGTGAACGGGTTATAATATAGCGCATGGCACGGTGGAATAACCGCCTAAATCTTCATCGGTACGGTCTGGTATGAGATGCCAAAGCCAGGTGCGAATATGCTTGCCAACCAATGCCCGGCGCTGAGCAATTCTCAGCCGCTTGAATAATAACCGTTTTCTCCATACCTTCGAGAAGCTAACGCCTTGGCCTTGGCGATACGTTTGGGCTGCCTGAGTTGTGACCGTTGAGCGATTCATTGCGTGGAGAGCAACTGATTCCACCAGCGTAAGGCTTATGAGTAATAAAATTTTCTTTATCATCGTTATCCCTCACTGGCGCTCGACGCAAGTTTTACGACGCTTTATCCAACAACACAGCGTCAATATCAAACACTACCACAGTGTTATTTTTTTTTGCCAGCTTTTGGTCAATAAGTTTACGCAACTCTTTCATTCCTACATCAATTGCAATATTTAAGCTCTCATCAAAAACTGGGGCTTCGAGCTCTGCAAAGCGCTCATCGAACCGATTCATCAATACAGCTTCTTTGCTTACACCGTTCAGATACATTTTTTCATACTCGGCATATAAAGCACGGTGCAAGGCAATTAGTGGCTGCGCCATTGTATAGCGTTCAGTTGTATCAGGGTTTTTACCTTGTAATTTACTTACGGCATAATCTCTTGAAGCCGCAAGCGTACAACGAGCCATGCGCTTGCTCGTTTTCTTATCCAGCTTCATATCATCTAAAAATTTCATCAACAAACAAAAAATGTTTTGTTCATAGCACACTTGCAAATCCCACCCCCCCTCCTTGGATTTGTTGATATTATCTTCATCCCGCCACTCAAGCAGGGTGCCCTCGTGAACCAAACACCATATGGCATCAAGCGTAATAACAATAATTCGATTTTCTAGCTTGGCAACACGAGCTTCTTTTATTTCTTCGTCAAGCGCCGGATAAGCTTCACTCATGTAAAACAGATGCTCTATCAGGCTCATAGCCTTTATTTTTGCGTTAAGAGCGTCAGCCTGCTCAAGCCGCTCATCTGCTTCTGCTAATTCTGCGGCAGTTAACGCTTTAGATTCAACTTGGCCGGCAGTAGCTTCTGCTGCTGTTGCAGCACGTATATTTGTCGCCGTATCGTCTATAAACATAACACCTGCACCTGCTTTGGCAGCAGCCGCCTTAGTTTCCATAGCCTGTGCCACACTTGGCATTAAAACCGCCAAGCCTATTATAGAGAACAATTGCTTTATCATAGAACTCCTGAAGTGTCGCTTAACCTGCAATATTATATTCTATTATTAATTATACCAGGTTGGGGCCAAGCTGTAAAATGGTGGTCTGACCTTAATGCATGACTCTCTTATTCCCGAGACAACTTGATAACCCCTTGCAGGCTTACCGCTTTCAGATTATCACTCTCTTGTATTGAATACTTTTGAGCAAATTCATCATAAAGTTTGGCATGCACTTCTCTAAGTGGAACGGCGACTTGATGCCAAGCCAAACGATGAGAAGCTTCCAACACTTCATCATGCTTATTTTTGCGATAGTTTTCACCGACCCGGTACATAGTATTGATGGCCTCTTGGTTTAAGCCATAATTTTTCAATAAAGCAGTAAAAAGCACCTGCCCTCGCAATTTCACCACGGAATGCTTACCATATGCCCACATGCCATCTTGAATAAATTCTTCAAGTTGCTTGAGAGCAAACCTTACTACCTCGCGATCAGTAATAATCCCTGCTGTTGTATACAGGTCTTTATGCTGAAGTACTACTTCAGAAAAGGTTACAGCGGCCTGGGAAGCTTTGCCCTCAGCTTCTGATGCCAATGATTGTGTTACCTGTTTAGCTTCCATCGATGCGTCTTTGGTTTTCATAGCATGCACGTTGCTTGAAATTACCATCATTACAACTAATACCCATTTCTTTATCATGCAAATTCCTGTTGCTTTATCTCGATAATTATTATCTTTATATAATTAACTTACCAATCGCCGCAAGACCCCTCTTTTCTAGCGCTGTATTTGTTGATGCTGCTGCAGGTTGTTGCACTATTTGTGCAAGCGGTTCAGCTACTACATGAGCAGCGGCAGCTTCTGCGGCGGCCGATTTGCTCTCTGCAGCTGGTGGCACAGCAACCACAGCAGGAGTAGTCGTTTGAGCCTCCGTACGTTTTCCTATTTTCAAAAAATCAGGTATCACCCAAACAACATGGTTTTGCAATACGTTTGGTTTAAAAAAAGCTGCCATAACTACCAGTTCTTGGTACAAAACTACCAACGGCTTTATCTTTTCGGCATAAAGATTTTCTGCGATAGCCTTTCTTTGCGACTCGCTAGCCCTAACAAACTTGCCCTGGTGATAGGTGAATTCAGGCGATGACAGCTCAAGGTGATCGCATCCTTTGGGATATAATAAATCCCTAACATCAACGGCGCCTCCTAATAATTCCGCATCAATAAAACGTTGCAAAACAACCCGAAACCCTGGATTTCCTCGGGAAGTACCAACCCAGTGATGCACTTCTCCTTTTGTTATTACGCTATATAAATCCTCTATAAAAAACAGAATGCTCTGGCTCATCATCTCTTCAGTAGAAACATCGGATGACCATTTGAGTTGACCATCTGCATTTTTAATAAGAACTAGCCTAAAATGCTTGCTATATTCTCCATGTATTATGGCCCAAATAAATTGTGGGTCAGCCGTAAGCCCTTTGTATCTTTTTGCAAACTCACTATCTACTAATTTTGCTTGTAATAAATCCTTACTTTTTAAAAATTCAAAGGCTTGTTCATAGGATAATGGTGTCGCTACAGGAACGACTTGTTCTTTACTTTCAACTCCAGCAACATTGCTGAGTTCCCCAGCTGCCACAGCGACCGCCAGTTGCTCTGCCGATTGAGCTCCTGCTGTAACCGTGGCTACCATTTTGACTTGATGCATCAAAGCATCGAGTTTGCCAAAAGTTCCCATCACTACGACTAAACATACTACTTGTTGTTTCAACATACTTAATCTTTCTTAATGTAATAATCTAAATTCATTAATCGCATTGTCAGCTCAACTCGCGCTCGCTTCTTCATCAATCGTCGGAGCCCCTATTTTCATAGCATCACGCTTGGGTTTACCCCAATGCCCTTCCAATGCCTTTGTTGCAGCCACAGCTTTTTTTCGCTCCATAGCATGCACCGCACGCGGCACCAAAACCGCTAAACTCATAACATACAATAATTTATTTTCATGCTCATACCCTAATAATCTAAATGCATGGCGCTTCTTACTTCTGCCATAGTCTTAGCCGCAACTTCCCGCGTCTGCCGCGTACCTTCCAGCACTATTTGCATAAGGGCTTGTGGGTTTTATGCTAATTCTTCGCGACGTGCGCGGATAGGGCTTATAAAAGCTTCAAGAATGTCGGTCAACCGTTTTTTCAGAACCATATCCCCTAGACCACCACGGCGATAGTGGTCTTTCAGCTCCTGCACGGCAGCAGCATCGGTATCAAACACATCCAAATAGGTAAATACGGTATTACCTTCAACTTTCCCCGGATCGGTCACTTTTAAATGATGCGGATCGGTATACATGGAACGCACCTTTTGCACCAACACGTCAGCAGAATCAGAAAGATAAATAGCATTGCCCAAAGATTTACCCATTTTGGCCTGACCATCAGTACCGGGCAAACGAGCCATTTTCGGAACTAATGCTTGCACTTCTACCAGCGTTTCTGTTTTATAAAGTCGATTAAACGTACGTACAATTTCATTCGTTTGTTCGATCATGGGAAGTTGATCTTCGCCCACGGGCACGAGCTGTGCTTT
>Ga0163144_10025929_pt1 | contig 11423 bp, 9 predicted proteins | sample OliLak19BULKMAT1_FD_123175 | JGI IMG/M metagenome (GOLD analysis project Ga0163144, IMG submission 123175) | Freshwater microbial mat bacterial communities from Lake Vanda, McMurdo Dry Valleys, Antarctica - Oligotrophic Lake LV.19.BULKMAT1 | ecosystem: Environmental > Aquatic > Freshwater > Lake... | reverse complement strand
CTTCCACTTGCGCCAGGCATGACGTTCAGTGAAGGAGTTTGTCGTTGGAGAGGCCGTTCGGGCGGGCTTAGTTTTGGGTATTGGCTGGGACGCAGGGACTCGAACCCCGATACGCAGATCCAGAGTCTGCAGTCTTACCATTAGACGACGTCCCAGTAACGCGTCACAATTCCCATTATACAACGGGCTCGGCCGGATTTGGTGCGTCTTCACTAACATTTTCAGGCGTCGTGACCGCGGCAGGGGCGGAGCGGGCCCGGCACGCGTACTGCACCAGGTATCTCTGCCAGCCGAGCCGCCGGGCGGGTGCAGCGAACTGCTCGGCCCACAGCTTCCGAAGTTCGTGTGTCAGACGCTCCGCTTTTGCGGCGAGCCGGGCCCGTATCCGTTCCGTACGCGGGACCTCGGCGAGCATGCCGGAGGTTACCACCGAGTCGTTCATGTCGCCCAGCAGTGTCTGTAACCGGCGCAGAAGTTCGATCTTTGTATCGAGAGAGCGTCCGTAAGCGGGCCGAAGTAGCTCGAGGGTATAGCGGAAACGCTTGGTCAGCAGCCGGAATCCGTGCAGTTCTTCCCATGACCGGCCGAGCTGCAGGGCCGTGTCGCCCACCGCGAAGTAGTCCTCCACCAGTTCCGGCATCTTTCGACGCAGATTGGCCTGCACCGAACGCTTCCCACGCCAGAGCTTTCTCTCGCCTTTCTTCGCGGAGTTCGAACGCTCCAGCCGATCCTTCCAGCGCGCCGCGAGGTCCTCTGAGCCAAGTTCCCTGAGCACTGTGGCCAGTGCCGTCTGAGCTTCCACACGGCGAGCGGCGAGGATCCGGTACGCCCCCGATTTTGCTCCCACCAGTTTCAGGGCAATGTCGTAGTTGCGAAGGTCACCGGCGGGCGTCATCACCGATTTCAGATCGGATCGCACCTGCCGCACGCCTTTCGGCCGAAAGAACTGCGCAAAAAGCCGAATACTCTGCTGGAAGCGTCGAATGCCCACGCGCATCTTGTGTACGGCGTCTTCATCAGGATCGTCGGCAGCTTTCCGGATCCCCCGGGCGGCACCTTCCAGCAGCGCCATAGTCTCACTGACACCGAACTCCCGCATTGTAGCTTCGGGGCTAATCATGCGCGCGGCCTTTCTACCGTAAGCGGTACTTCATAGCATTGGGAAAACAGCGGCGCGACTCGTTCGGCTGCCCAGTATTCCAGCCCGAGGTCGCCGTGTCCTTTGATGCTTAGCGTGGCACCTGCGCTTGTAAGGTTACAGGACACTTCATCCACGCGGTGCTGCTGACTGCTGTTCAGTGCAACGGCGAGTCGCATCAACGGAGTCAAAAGAGTCACCACGCGCCGCTGCTCCGGTGGAAGATTACGAAAACTCTCATGACGATTCTGAGGCATGGAGCGCCGGTGATAGCGGCAGACCAGCGAGATGAGCTTCCTTTCCTGCGCTGTAAAACCTGGCAGATCCGAGTTGCCGACCAGATACGCGGAATGTTTGTGGTGGCCTGTGTCACTGACGAAGTGCCCCAGGTCATGCAGGTAGGAGGCGGCTTGCAGGAGTTTCCCGGTTTCGGGCGGAAGGCGGTGGAGCGGATGCAGGGCATCGTACAACTCAGAGGCCAGGAATGCGACATGCCGCGCGTATTTAATGTTCACGTGGTACTTGCGGCACATGTCCTCAACAACGTGGATCTGCTGCCTGGAGAGACGGGTGAGTTCGCGGCCGACACCGCGCGCGTTCAGATCAGCGATAACGCCGTCGCGCACGCCAGCGCTGCAGTAATACATGCTGTCCAGGTCCAGCGACTCCAGAACGCGGAGGAACACACCGGCGCCAGCCACAATAATCTCAGCCCTCCGTGGGCCCACACCGTTGACGCGTCGCCGCATGCTGAGATCGCTGGTCGAGAGCTGCTTAAAAAGCTTGCGAATCTGCCCGACTTTCGCTTTCTTTCGGTCGGCTGCATCGCGTTCGGAACGGTCGATATGATTTACCGCGCTCACGATCGCCGCCGCTGTAGCGGAAGTGGCAATGACACGGTCGAACTTCAGTCCGTCCAAAGCGCGAAGCACAGGCGCGAACTTATCTTCGATGAACTGATCCAGCTGCCGAAGCTCGATTGGTTGCGGAGGATCATGGCGAAGGAACACCTCTGTAAGACGCACAGCGCCGAGCGGCCTGGAGATACCTTCATCGAGCTCACCGTTGCGGCTGACGATAAACTCCGCGCTGCCTCCGCCAACGTCGATGATGAGCACGCGGGAGTTGGGCTGCGGCCAGCGGCACTGAACGCCCTCGTGTATCAGGCGCGCTTCTTCCTGACCGGATATCACTTCGACTGTCGCGCCGATGGCAGCCGATGCGCGCTCCACAAACTCGGCTGCGTTACCGGCATCGCGAACAGCGGCTGTAGCCACGACGCGTACCCCAATCACGTCGAGCTTCGAGTAGGTCGCCTGCATGCGAGTGAGCACCGCGCAAACGTTGGCGATGGCGTCCTCGCTGATGCTGCCGGTTTCGAACACGCTGGCTCCAAGCCTCGTGACCTCACGGTCAGCGGCAAGAGTAAGCCACGGTGAGCCAGGAATCACATCCGCCACCAGCAGGCGCACCGAGTTGCTGCCAATGTCCACCGCTGCGTAGCGAGCCATGCATAAATTCTAACTGGCCCGTTACATACACCCCATGGACTAAGGTTTTATTCAGCTCGCATTGCACTAAACCCCAGACTGCATCCGCCGATAGAACTAACAGCGTGACTTCAATATCAATCTTCGCCTGTGAAGCCCAGCCCATCATGCTCGATGGACTGCTGCGGGTCATTACGTCGAGTCCGGATTTGCTGCTGACAGGAGCCGCGCAAGACCTCGAAGCGGCTTTGCCCGAAATCATTCAGACCACCCCACGTGTGTTGATACTTGGGCAGCCACCCTCTTCCAGGTCGGTGTTGCCGCTGCTGGCGCGTGCCAGGGAAGCGGATGTGAAGTCGAATATCGTGCTGTGGGTGAACTCGACAACCGATGTCGATTCGTTCCGCGCTCTCCAGATGGGTGCTCGCGGCGTGATCTCGCGCATGCTGGGAGGCGAGCAACTGATGGAGTGCATTCGCGCAGTCGCTGCCGGCAATGTATGGCTGGAGAGTGCCCCGGACCCTCGTCCTCATATGTCGGCGCACACCGGGGCGTTTCGCATTACACCCCGCGAGCGGGAAATCGTTGAACTGGTATGCCGCGGCATGAAGAACAAAGAAATCGCGGCCGAAATGTGCATTACGGCAGGAACCGTAAAGGTGCATCTGATGCACGTCTTTGAGAAGACCGGTCTGCGTGACCGCTTTCAGCTCGCACTGCGAGGCCGCCAACTCTTGGGCGCACCGGCCGAGGCTCCGACCGAACGCGAGTACTGGGCCGGCCGATACGAAGCACTGAGGGCGTAAGCAATGGGCGCGAGCGCAATCGCACCGCCACAAACTCACAGCGCCGCCTCGACGGGGTCCATGGTTTGGCTTCCGTCGTACTGCGATCTGCTGCTCGGCGCACTGGTCCTCTGGTTGTTTGCACAGGATCCTGGCTGGGGCCGGCTCATGATGGACGGCGACACGGGCTGGCACATTCGCACCGGAGAGTGGATCCTGTCTCACGGCGCAGTTCCACAACAGGATCTCTTTTCGTTTTCGCGCCCCGGGGCTCCGTGGTTTGCATGGGAGTGGCTTAGCGATGTGCTGTTTGCATCGCTGCATTCGGTCTGGGGCCTTAGCGGCGTTGCTGTCGTCTGCGGTATTGCGCTTGCCGGCGCGATTGTTCTGCTGATGCGGCAAATGGCCTGCTCGGGCGCAAACGCGTTTGTGGCCATCGTGCTGGCGGTGATCTCGGTCGGCGCTTCTTCTGTTCACTATCACGCACGCCCACACGTATTCACTCTTCTGTTCCTCGCGCTGGCTGGCAATATTGTCACCGCCGATCTGCGTCATCCCTCCCGGTGGTTGTGGTTTCTGGTCCCCCTGATGCTGGTCTGGACGGGGCTGCATGGCGGCTTTCTCGCGCTGATCGCGTATCTGGCACTGACAACCGCGGGGCTTGTGGCGGAGAGCGTCAGAGGCCTTCGAAGCTGGCACTGTCCGCTCCGTTATGCGGGACTGACCGCGGCTTGCGCAGCGGTTACGCTGATCAACCCTTACGGCATCGGTCTTCATACACATATTGCGGAATATTTACGGTCGAGTTTCATAGCTGACCTGATTCAGGAATTCCAGTCGCCAAGCTTCCGGTCGGAAGCGAGCTTTCAGTTTGAATTGCTGTTGTTTGCCGGCATCGGTTGCTCGGTGCTGTCGTTGTGGCGTGGGCGCATCGCGCCGGTTCTGCCGGTACTCTACTTCGCGCACGCCTCGCTCGGCGCGGTACGACACGTTCCTTTGTATGTGCTTGTGGCGGTGCCTGTGATCGCCGTGGAGCTCACCGAATTATGGCGGCGATACAACGCCGCCTCCAGGCCGAAGTCGCTGGCACGGGAGTTAGACAAGATAGCCGCCGACGCGGCTGCGAATTTCCAGCGCGTTTCACCATGGGCATTAGTGCTGGCACTTGGCGCCGTAGCTGCCACACCGAGTCATCTATGGCCGCATGACTTCGCTCCGAAACACTTCCCCACGGAAATGGTTTCTAAGTGGGGCGGACACTTAGCCTCGTCCAGGTTACTTACTTCAGATCAGTGGGGAGATTACCTGATCTATCACCTGTATCCGAAGGTGCGCGTCTACATTGACGGCCGCAGTGACTTCTACGGCGAACGCATCGGCAAAGAATATCTGGCGATGCTTCAGCTGGACGGGAAATGGCGCGAATATCTGGATAAAAACCAATTCGATGCGGTACTTGCACCTGTGTCCTGGCCCCTCTGCTCCGCGCTTCGCATGTCGCCCGAATGGCGGGAAGCGGCGGCCGATACGAAAGCCGTTTTGTTTGTTCGGCGCACACCTAAACTTTAACTCACAGCCGAGTTACCACTTAGACCTAATGTTACTCGTGAACCATGCCGAAGGTAGTAAGGGAGAGCGAGTGAGTGGCAGATACCGAGCCACCATTCGCCGCGAACGCTGACCATGGATCGCCGATTTCTTACCGTACTGGGTCTGAGCCTGTCACTGGCACTGGTTGTGTCGCTGGTCTTCTACCAGTTCGTGGCCAGCCGTGAGCCCGTCAAAGCCGAAGCTGTCACAACGAAAGACCTCGTCGTGGCGGTTAAGCCGCTGTCGATTGGCGTGACGATCAAGGCCGAGGACCTGAAGATAAACAAGGTGCCCGTAAGCCAGTTTCCCAAAGGCGCGTTCACCAAAGTGGAAGAGGTAATCGACAGGCCGGTGATCAGCAATGTGCTGATGGAAGAGCCTGTGCTGGAAGGGCGGCTTGCGGCACGCGGCGCCGGCGTTGGACTCGCGCCCGTGATTCCGGTCGGTATGCGTGCCGTTTCAGTTCGCGTTACCGATGTCGCCGGTGTGGCCGGATTTGTACTGCCCGGGCTGCGGGTGGATGTGCTGGTGACGGGACATCCGCCGAACTCTCAGGAAACTATTACCACTACGTGCCTGCAGAACATTCTGGTACTGGGCGCCGGGCAAACGATTCAGACCGACGGACGCGGCCTGGCCATTCAGACACCGACAGTGACGTTGCTGGTCACGCTGGAACAGGCGGAGAAACTGACGTTGGCGGGCAGCCAGGGCAGCGTACAGCTGGTTCTCCGAAACAGCGGCGATCAGGAAATGCAAAAGACGTCGGGAAGCGAGCTGAGCGCGTTGTACCGTACTTCGGCTCCGAAGCCGGTTGAGGCGCGTCCCCGTCCCGCCGTGCAGCCCAGGCCGAGGCCCGCGCCTGCAGCAGTGGCCATTGCGCCTCCTCCGCAACCACCGGCCATTCCTCTCACAGCGGAAGTGATCGTGATTCGCGGCAATATCCGCAGCGTTGAGACAGCGCCTTCGAAGGGCAACTAAGGATGAAACAACTCACAGCTGCGGTACTGTTGCTGGCTGCCGTATCACCGATGCTGGCGGAAGCGCCGGTTGCCGAAGACCTGCGGCTGACCATCGGGAAAAGTGTTGTGATGGACTTTGAGACAGACATCCGTCAGATCTCAACCAGCGACCCCACGGTGGTGGATGCTGTTGCGGTGTCGACCAGGGAAATCCTGCTGCATGCCAAGGGCGTCGGCGTTGGCACGGTTGTCGTGTGGTCGCGCAAAGGAGACCGCGCCATCTACGCCGTAACGGTAGAGCAAAACCTGGATCCACTTCGTAAGCTGCTCAAAGACACATTCCCCACCGACGAAATCGTGGTGAACAACAGCCGCGATGCCATCTCGCTGACTGGACGCGTGGCCACCAAAGACGTCGGCGACCGTGCCGTGGCTCTGGTCACTCCGTTCGCCAAGAGTGTAGTAAACAACCTGCAACTTGCGCCGCCTCCGATCGAAAAGCAGATTATGCTGCGGGTGCGGTTCGCCGAACTGAACAGGCGCGCCACGAAGCAGTTTGGAATCAACCTGGTCTCCACTGGCATGGCAAACACGATTGGGACCATCAGCACGGGGCAGTACGGCGGACCCAGAGTCAGCACGTTGAAGGGCAGCATCCCGGGCAATCTGGAGGGAGCTTCGGCAGACTTCACCGTCGGCGACATGCTGAATATCTTTGCCTTCCGGCCCGATTTGAACCTCAGCGGATTTCTGAAAGCGCTGGCCGGTGAGAACCTGTTGCAAATCCTGGCCGAACCCAATCTGGTCACCACCAACGGACGAGAGGCGAGCTTCCTCGTCGGCGGTGAGTTTCCCGTTCCGGTGCTGCAGGGCGGAGGCAACGCGGGCGCTGTCACGATTCAGTTCCGCGAGTTCGGCATTCGATTGACCTTCACTCCGACCATCACTCCAAACAACACAATTAAGCTGTACGTGAAGCCGGAAGTCTCCACAATCGATGTGAACAATGGAGTGTCGGTTTCGGGCTTTCTGATTCCTGCCCTTTCCACGCGTCGCATGGAGACAAATGTGGAACTGGCAGAGGGCCAGAGTTTCGTTATCGCAGGTCTGATCGACAAACGAGTGCAGGACACGGTCAACCGGATCCCCGGGCTCTCCAGTATTCCCCTGATCGGCCAGCTGTTTAAGAGCTACGACAAAAGCAAAAACGATTCGGAGCTGCTGGTTATCGTTACGCCGGAGTTCACACAGGCCATCCCGCGCGGCGAGCCGTTGCCGATGCCGGTTATGCCGGAACCGTTCCTTGAGCGGCTCAAGACTCCGGAGCAGAAGCAACAGTCGAAGAAGCGGAGCGCGCCTGAGACGAAGAACGCCGAATCGAATAAGCCCGAGCCTAAGCTGTCGGATTCGCCTGCCGCAAAGGCCGCGAAGGGTTACCGAGGCGTGCCGCTGCTGTGGAAGAAGAAGGGTTGAGTGCCGTGTCTCATCCAAATCATCTTCGCGCTTTATTGATCTGCCCGGGCCGTGAGTTGTCTCAAAAGTTCGCAGCCGCGGGCGCAGAGCACAAGTTCTTCGACATCGTAGCTGAGTTGCAGAACTATCCCTCGGCAGCGCCGCTTGAGATCCGGATGCGGCAGCTTCGTCCCGAAGTCCTGCTGGTGGACGTTGCATCCGACCTCGCGTCGGCAACAAAACTCATTCAGCAGATTGTGGAAGCCCTGCCAGCGATCCCTGTAGTCGGCCTGCACCTCACCAGCGATGCAAGTGCGATTCTCACGACCTTGCGCGTTGGGGCCACGGAGTTTCTGTTTGCTCCGTTCGATGTTTGTTCGCAGGAAGCCGCGGTAACACGGATTCGCAAACTTACCGATCCCACCGGCGGAACGGAACGCCAGCGGGGGAAAATAGTCGCCTTCACCAGCGCCAAGCCCGGGGCTGGCGCTACCACTCTCGCCGTGCAGACGGCAAGGGCTCTGCGCAAAGGAGACCGGCGTCGGGTGCTCCTTGCGGATCTCAACATGACCGGCGGTTCGGCTGCGTTTTGCCTGGGCGTGGTACCTGCCGCCACCATCGAACCGTTGCTGGTCAGCGGCACACGGATAGACCACGGCATGTGGTCGCACGTTGTGGAGACCGTGGACGGAATCGACGTGCTTGCCGCACCGGAATTGCCGCTGTCCGGTCCGGCCGATGCCGGTCAGGTGGCACACGTGCTGGATCATGCACGCGGGCTCTACGAGTGGATTGTGCTGGATCTGCCCTGTGTGTTTGAGCGCCTGACACTGGGGTGCATTGCCGAAGCGGACCGCGCATTTGTGGTGAGCACACCGGATCTGGCGAGCCTTCATATGACGCGGCGCGCAGTGAAACTGCTGCGGCAGTTTGGATTCGATGCCACACGGTTCGGCGTGCTGCTGAACCGGATGGAAGATCGCACAGACCTGACCAGCGCGGAACTGAAGAAGCTGTTCGACTGCGATGTGGATCGCGGCCTTCCGCTCGATCCATCGAACATCGGGGCGTCGCTGCTGAAGGGCGTGCCCCTGGTCTCAGGTCCGTTTGGTAAGGCCATTGAGGGCCTTGCTTCAAAGCTGATGACCGTGCTCGGGGACAACGCTGTTGTGGCACCCGATGCAACCCGCGGCGCTCCCCCCGCGTGGTCACGGGTGTAAACGGAACAGGAATTTATGTTGCCAACTTTTGAAACAAAACCGAATGGCCAGGTCTCATGGGATCAGCGGCTGATGAAGCCGGGTACAACTCCGCGGGGCAACATGAAGCCCGAATATCAGGAGTTGAAGTTCACCCTTCATCGCAAGCTGCTGGATCGCATCAATCTGGAGGCCCTGGCGTCGATTGACAACCAGCGTGTGCGTTCAGAAGTACGTCAGGCCGTTATTTCGCTGATCGACAGCGAACCAACCTTGCTGAGCGCAGCCGAGAAACAGCTCATCACCGATGAAGTACTCGACGAGGTGTTCGGGCTCGGGCCGCTGGAACCGCTTCTGCAGGACCCGACAGTATCGGACATCCTGGTCAACGGAAGTAAGCAGGTCTACGTGGAACGCAAAGGCCTGCTGGAAATGACGAACGTCATCTTTCGCGACGATCAGCACCTGCTGCGAATCATTGACAAAATCGTTTCTCAGGTCGGTCGCCGCGTGGACGAGTCGACCCCGATGGTGGATGCTCGTCTGCTGGACGGATCGCGTGTCAACGCCGTTATTCCTCCCCTGGCAATCGATGGTCCACTGATGTCGATTCGCCGCTTTGCACAAGACAAGCTGATGGCGCCCGACCTTGTGGACCGTAAGGCGATGACCCCCGGGATGATGGAGCTTCTCGAAGCGGCCGTAAAGGCCCGGCTCAACATTATCGTCTCTGGTGGTACCGGGTCCGGTAAGACTACGCTGCTCAACGCGCTGTCGGCGTTTATCAACCCGCGGGAACGCATAGTCACCATCGAAGATGCGGCTGAACTGCAGCTCAAGCAGCCGCACGTGGTGCGCCTGGAAACACGCCCACCGAATCTGGAAGGCACCGGCGCCGTTCGTATCAGAGAGTTGCTGATCAACAGCCTGCGTATGCGTCCTGACCGCATCATCGTCGGTGAGGTCCGTGGCGGCGAATGTCTCGACATGCTGCAGGCGATGAACACCGGGCACGACGGATCGCTCACGACGGTCCACGCGAACAGCCCACGCGACGCGGTGTCGCGCCTGGAAGTAATGGTCTCGATGGCTAACGCGAACATGCAGCTTGTGTCGATCCGACAGCAGGTTGCAAGCGCCGTTCACCTGCTGGTGCAGGCAGCGCGCCTCAGCGATGGTTCGCGCCGAATTATGAGCATCACGGAAGTGACCGGCATGGAAGGCGAAATGATCACGCTTCAGGACATCTTTGTATTTGAAAAGCACGGCCTGAGTCCTGAGAACAAGGTGCTTGGACGATTCGCCGCAACGGGTATCCGTCCCAAATTCTACGAGAAATTCCTTTCGGCCGGTATTCGTCTCCGCGCCGATGTCTTTGACGAAGAACTCGAGGTCTGAAACCGATGATGATCCTGATCGGCGTGTTCGTGCTCGTGTTTGCAACGAGCGTAATTGCGTGGTTCGCGATGTCGAACGCTGCCCGCAAGTCGGATGTCGACAAGGTCCGCGCGCGACTTGAAGCCACGCCCGAAAAGAAGTCGAAGGGGAGCGGCAAGGTCGCTCTGTTTGAGGTAGAGGAGAAGCCAAAGGGCAACCTGATTCCGCGGCTGATGGAGAAGTACGACATCCCCGCGAAGCTGAAGGCGTTGGGAGAGCAGGCCGGCACCCGGGTGGATCCGGTCAAGTTTGTGCATATCTCGCTGGGCTCGTTTTTGCTCGGATACTTCATGGTGTATTTCCTGCTGCCACCGAGCTTCGCTGTAATTGGATTGCCGGTGGCCGCCCTCTTCGCCGCGGTTCCGACTTTGAATCTGATCCGGAAGCGCGACAAGCGTCTGGGTGCATTTGAAGAAGTATTCCCCGATGCGCTGGAGTTCATTTCACGGTCGATGCGCGCGGGTCACGCATTTTCGGTGTCTCTGGAGATGATTCACAAGGAGTTTCAGGATCCCCTTGCAGGCGAGTTCCGCCGAGCCTTCGAGGAACATAATCTTGGGTTGCCGCTGGAAGTCGCGCTTCAGGGAATGGCTCGACGCATACCCTTGCTTGACGTAGGTTTCTTTGTTTCGGCCGTACTCCTGCAGAAGCGTACCGGCGGCAATCTGGCTGAGATTCTCGACAAACTGGCGTACGTGATTCGGGAGCGTTTCAAGCTTCGGGGGCGAATCAAAGCAATCGCGGCGCACGGGAAGATGACGGGAACGGCGCTCACATCAATCCCGCTTGCCGTCGGTGCGTTGATGTTCTTCGTTAATCCGGACTACGTGAAGTTTTTCGTGAACGATCCGACAGGAAACATCATGATTGGCGGAGCGATCGGGATGCAAATCCTTGGCTACATGATCATTCAGAAGATCGTAAAGATCGAGGTTTAAAGTCCATGCTGCCCTTAATAATATCTGTGGGGATGTTCCTGCTGCTCGTGATTGCGAGCACGTTCATCGGTATGAAGTACTGGGCTAAACCCAGGGAGACCATGGAACGGGTTAAGGGTGAAGTGCCGCAGGCCACACTTCAGGAACGGGCAGCCGCGCACCCGAGCCTCGCATTGCGCGACGTGCTGCTCAAGCTGGGCAACATCCTTCCGGCCAGTCCGCGGGACGTGACCATCGTCCAGCGCAGCCTCATCCGGGCGGGGTTCCGGCAGGACAACGCGTTGCGTGCGCTCTACGGAGCCAAGATCGCGATGGCGGTAGTCATGCCAGTAATAGCGACCTTCGTAGTCGGCCAGTCAGACGCCGATCCTACTTACAAGGCAGGCATTATTGTGGCGGCCGCGGCACTCGGCTTCTTCCTCCCCAATGAAT
>Ga0163144_10025926_pt1 | contig 11424 bp, 5 predicted proteins | sample OliLak19BULKMAT1_FD_123175 | JGI IMG/M metagenome (GOLD analysis project Ga0163144, IMG submission 123175) | Freshwater microbial mat bacterial communities from Lake Vanda, McMurdo Dry Valleys, Antarctica - Oligotrophic Lake LV.19.BULKMAT1 | ecosystem: Environmental > Aquatic > Freshwater > Lake... | reverse complement strand
CGCCGCTGAAGATCGGCATTGCCTTGCCACGCTCGGGCTATCTGCGCGGGGCTGGCGAGGCGTGCTTCGCGCGGATCAGAGTCGCCGGGTCGCTCCTGCCTTCGATGGGTTTTCCCGCTTTCGAGCCTCTCCGGAACGGCCCACCGAAGACAACGGAGACCCCCACAGGAACGAGCTGAACCGGGAGACTGACCAGCTGAAGCGCAAGTACGTGGAATCAGGCAAGCAAGAGGCTGACGGTAGAATGAACTGCAGCAACGGCGAAGCGGCGGCATTGAAGCGAACAAGACGCTTTGACGACGCCCACCCGCCGGTCAGGTTCGCGCTGCGCGATCGTCTTGCCGGTTCGATCCGGCACCGGCTGTGCAGGCGCGCGACGGCTCCCAGGAAGGTGGCGGATATCCGCCACCGGGAGCAGATTTTTCTCGTAACCCAGAGGTCGAGTGCATCGCCACGGTGCGTGGCGCTCCTGCTTTCGCGGGTGTCGGCGCGAATCGCAGGCACGGTGTCTCTTCGACGACGAAGCGAAAAGCGCTGGTATGTCTCTGAGAGGAGTTTTCCATGCGCGTCTGGACGGACCGGACACCGTTGACACTGCACATCGCGGCGGGCTCCCCGGCCGCGCTGGCGGTTTGCGGCAACCGTTTCGCCAATGCCGCGCAGGAGCCGGGGGGTGCTTGCGCTGCGGGTCTTGGGCGGCACCGGCGCAGCGCTGCAGCCTCTGTCCTCGGGCGCGATGAGGCTCCCCCGCCTCGACGTCTCTCCGCGCGAGGTCTCATTGACACGGCCCGCCTGGCCATCCAGTCCGCGGTCGCAACAGCGGCCATGTTCGCGCTAATGCATGCCCTGCGGCTGCCCCGGCGATGTCGATGCTGCTGTTCCACGCCGCTTGCGGCTTCCGACCGGAATGGCGCTATTGTGAGACGAGCCTTGGCTCGCGTCCTACAGCGGATCGAGTACTTTGCCCCAGGTCGCAGGCAGCAGTACCAAGCAAGATAGCCCGTTCAGTATTGCCTGATCCCAAGGGATGGAACATGAAGGTGCACGGACTGATTCTCCCAGCCCTGATTGGTGCAGTTTCCAGCGCGCGAGCGATGACGCCGATGGCCACCATTGGGGCAGCACGGCTGCTGGGCCGCCGCTCGCCGGGGCGACTTGTTCTGCTGGATCGCGCTGTGTTCGCACTCGGTGCCTTGGCCATGGGCGTTGGTGAACTATTTGCCGACAAAATGAAGAGCGCGCCTGATCGCACTGCATTTTTGGGACTTTTGGCGCGCGTCATGAGCGCAGGCATCGCAGGCGCTGCATTGGCTCCCCGTGGTCGCGAGCTGGCCGGCCGTGAACGCGCGATGGCGCGCTTCGGTCAGACTCGTAGCGGCTTGATCGAGGACGCACTGATGGTTGCCGCCGGTATGACGATTGTGGCGCTGGCGGTCGGGCCGAGAAATGGTTGGTGATCCCATGGTGTTTGAACTCTCGTTCAAGGCACCGCTCCCCCAGCCGACCCCATACCGGACTTTTTGACCGAATCCGAAACGGGCGGTCGATCGCCGGTCGAGCCGCAGCCGTGCCGCGTACCTCCACCCGGGGCCCCGTCGGGTCCGAAGCCCGACTGGCGGATCGGCGCCGGCAGCTACGCGGTCAGCCCGAACGCGGCTAATGGCTCCGTCTGGGCCTCCGATGGCTTGCACACGCTGGCGCACTGATCCGCCTGCAACTTGCGGATTTTCCCCCGGCGCGCGGCTAACCTGACTGCTCAACGGGCCCCGGGAGAGCGAAGTGACCGTCAGGGCGAACGACGCGCAGATGCCGAACCGACCATCGATCACCCAGAACGCTGACATCCGATACCTCGGCAAGCTGCTGGGCGACGTGATCCGCAGCTACGGCGGTCAGCCGCTGTTCGAACGCACCGAGGCGATTCGCGCGAGTTCGGTGGAACGACATCGAGGCCTGGCCGATTCCTCGGTCGTCCACCGGCATCTCGAAGCGCTGAGCCTCGACGAGACACTCGCGTTCGTCCGGGGGTTCATGCTGTTCTCGATGCTCGCCAACCTCGCCGAGGATCGTCAGGGGCGACAGGATGCCGGGCTGGACGTCGCTGCGGCGATGCGCAGGCTCGAGCAGCGCGGCGTCGACCCGGACGCGGTCGCCGCGTTGCTCGACCATGCGCTGATCGTGCCGGTGCTGACCGCGCACCCGACCGAGGTGATGCGCAAGAGCATGCTCGACCACCGCAACCGCATCGCCGAACTGATGCGTCTGCGGGATACGGGTGCGCAGGAAACCCCGGATGGCGACATCATCGAGCAGGCGATCATCCGCCAGATCGCGCTGCTCTGGGAGACGCGGCCGCTGCGCCGCGAACGGATGCAGGTGCAGGACGAGGTGGAGATCGTGCTCTCCTATCTTCGCGACATATTCCTGCCGGCACTGCCGCAGCTCTACTCGCGTTGGGAGCGGCTCTTGCCCCGGCGCCCGGGGTGCTTGCTGCGTCTCGGCTCGTGGATCGGCGGCGACCGGGACGGCAACCCGAACGTCACCGCGGAATCGCTGCTGTACGCGCTGCGACAGGCCTCGCAGGCCGTGCTCACCGCCTATCTGGAAGCGCTGCACGTGCTGGGCGCGGAACTCTCGATCTCGACCGAACTCGCCGTCGCAACCGACGAGGTCATGGCGCTCGCGGAGTCGAGCGGCGATGTCGCCATGCCACGCCGTGACGAGCCGTATCGACGCGCGCTGATCGGGCTGTATGCCCGCGTTGCCGCCACTTACGCAGCGTTCACCGGCCAGCAGCCGGCGCTGCTGCCGATCGTTCCGGGGAAGCCCTATTCGAATTCGCAGGAGTTGCGCAGCGACCTCGTCGCGATCGCCCACAGCCTCGCCCGGTACGGCGCCGGGTTGCTCGCGACGGGCGGGGCCCTCGGCCGCCTGATTCGCCAGGTGGAGAGCTGCGGCTTCCACCTCGCGACGCTCGACCTGCGCCAGAATTCGGACGTCCACGCGCGCGTCGTCGCCGACCTGCTGCAGGCCGCGCGCGTCGAGGCGCACTACGCGCAACTCGACGAGGGGGCACGCGTCGCGCTGCTGCGGCGCGAACTCGCGAGTCCGCGACAGCTGGCGAGCCCGTTTGCGTCGTACGCCGCGGAGACCCGGTCCGAGCTCGCCGTCGTCCGTGCCGCCGCCGCAGCACATGAACAGTACGGTCCGGCCTGCATCACGACCTACGTCATCTCCAAGTGCGGGAGCGTCTCGGACATGCTCGAGGTGAACCTGCTGCTGAAGGAGGCGGGGCTCTACCGGCCGGCCGAGCCGGCTGCGGCAGCCATCATGGTCGTGCCGCTGTTCGAGACCATCGACGATCTCGCGCGCGCTCCGCAGATCATGGAGGCCTGGCTCGCTCTTCCGGAAGTCCAGGCGGCCACCGGGGTGCGCGGCCACCAGGAAGTGATGCTCGGGTACTCGGATTCGAACAAGGACGGCGGCTACCTCACCTCCGTCTGGAGCCTGAACCAGGCGACGCGGGCACTCGCCAGCACCTTCGCGGCGGCCGGCACCGCGATGCAGATCTTCCACGGGCGCGGCGGATCCGTCGGGCGCGGCGGCGGCCCGTCCGTCTCGGCGATCCGTGCCCAGCCTCACGGCACCGTTCAGGGACGGATCCGCATCACCGAGCAGGGCGAGATGATCGCAGCGAAGTACGGCACCCGCGAGAACGCCATCGCCAATCTGGAGTCGATAACCGCGGCGACGGTGCTGGCCTCGCTCGAACCGGAGTCTGGTTCGAGCGACGAGCAGTCGCGCTTCTCCGAGGCCATGACGACGATCTCCACGAACGCGCTCGACACCTACCGCGACCTCGTCTACCGGACGGAGGGCTTCCGGACGTTCTTCCGGCAGATGACGCCGCTGCTCGAGATCGCCACGCTGAAGATCGGTTCCCGGCCCGCGTCGCGTACCCCGTCCGATCGCATCGAGGACCTGCGGGCGATTCCCTGGGTGTTTTCGTGGGCGCAGGCGCGCGTGATGCTGCCGGGCTGGTACGGCGCCGGCCAGGCGCTCCAGGCCTTTCCCGACCGCGCGCTGCTGCAGGAGATGGCACTGACCTGGCCATTCTTCCAGACTACGCTCGACAACATGGAGATGGTCCTCGCGAAGAGCGACATGCAGATCGCCCGGCGCTACGTGACGCTGGTGGAGGATCCGGTGCTGGCCGCCCGCATCTTCGGGCGGCTGGAGTCCGCATGGCAGGCAACGCACGACTGCGTGCTCGAGATTACGGGGCAGTCGCGACTGCTCGAGAAGCATCCGGCGCTGGATGCCTCGATACGACTACGCCTGCCCTACATCGAGCCGCTCAACGTGCTGCAGGTCGAACTGCTGCGTCGCCATCGCGGCGGGGAAACCACGCCGCAGGTGCAGGAAGGCATCCAGCTGTCGATCAATGCGGTGGCCACGGCGCTTCGCAACAGCGGCTGACGGACTACCGTCGTTCCGGTCGGCCGCTCATCGGAGAGGCGGATGTAGCACGCGATCGTCGCCACTTCGGGTTTCACTTCTGCGGCGTTCTGAGTGAGGTTCTGCTTCGCCTGGGCAGTGAGTGTTTCGATGCTGCGGCGTGCCTCGGCGGTCGCCGCAGCTGGATCGCGCCGCGCGGCCTCGACACGCTGGCTCATCTCTCGGAGGGTAGTCGCAGCTTCTTCCCGGGACTTGCCAGTCGCGCTTGCGACGACCGTTGCTGTCCGCGGATCGCGCAGTCTGACGAGAATTTCGTCCACGCTGCCCGACGACAGAGCATCGGTGTCCATCGACCCGGCCGAGCAGGTCGAACGCACCGCTCGCCACGAGACCAATGCCTCTTAGCCGCGCGCGGTCACTGAGCGACGGATGGCGCAATTGCCTCAATGTCGCCTCGGACAACCGCAGGCTAGCGTGAAGTCCGCCGTCAACAACCCGGGGCATATCGAGTCTTCATAGCCTGAAGCGCGTGGCCGTCTTGTCGTTCGTCGGCTCGGTGTCGTCGTGCTGGGAATGAACGAGACCCGCTTCAATGTAGTGCAGATCCAGCGGTTCCTGACTGACGTCTCGGCGACGAATGACGACGGCGGCCACGAGGAGGTGCGAAGCAACCTGGAGGACGCGAGAAAGACTGCTCGATGGGTCGCGCACCATTCGAGACCAACGCAGCGCCCACGTGCGGCTCGACGGGCGAGGCTGCGCGGCAACTCCTTGAAGTCGATGCCAGCGAGTTCGGGAAGTGATCGGCGGGTCGCGCTGCGTTGGGCAACGCGCGTATCGTGGGGAATTGCACGTAACCTACGTGAAGGGCCGAAACACCATTCCAGAGCTCGTCGAGGCCCGCCCCGCCGCTACCAACATCGTCCAATGCTTGGAATGAGCGTCCGAAAGGTCACTGCGTCGCGAAGAACTCCCTGACCGCTGACAGGCAGATGGGTGCCACGAGTGTCGCGTGGTAGGCGTCGCTCACGGCACTGGCGCCGCGGTCCGTGGCCCCTTGGGCCACGGCTACCGCGGCGACGAGGTCCCGGGCGGTGGCGAACGAACGCTTCAGGCTCGCGTACGGGTCGTTGACCGTGGCGCCGGAATCGACGTCGAGCAGCCTGAAGGACAGTGCGGGCGTCGGGTTCGCGCTCCAGTACGACGCCATCAGCTGCGTGTTGGTCCACGAGACGGAAGGATCGGCGCTGCCGCCACACAACAGGGTGGGCGCCGCCGGCGACCACGTACGCAGGTCGTTGCGTCTCAACGCCTGCCGCAGCGCGAGCGCCGGGCTCGCGGCCGGAATCCCTGTCGACGCGACCGGCCATCCGCCATCGGGGTTCGTCTCGGCGTCGCGCAGGTAGCGCAGTCGGTACGCATTCGTGATCAGGTGGGCGGCGCCGAAGCCCCGCGCATAGACCGATGCGAGGCTGACCGGGGTCGTCGCGGGCGTCACGGCCGCGAAGGCCGGATCCGGCGCAGTCGCGCTGAAGAGGGCGTTCTGCGGGAGCTTGCCCTGCGCGTAGAGCTCGCCGCGGGCGATCGTGGAAGGCAGGAGGGATTCAATGCCGGTCGCATATTGGGCGGTAAAAATGTCCGTGCTGGCGGCGTAGATGTCGCCGTAGGATTTCTGATAGCTGGCGAGGAGCAGCGTACTGACCACGGGGGCGCCCGCAACGACGCGTCCGGCGAAAACCTGATCGACGAACGCCGCCATGGCGTACGGACCGGACATCGGCGCCGAGGCCGTGACCGCCATGCCCGCCGCCTGCATCGCCCGGTGTGTCGCCATCGCGACGTAACCCCCTTGCGAATAGCCGGTCACATACAGCCGGCGACCGTCAGAGGTCAGCGGCACGACCGGGGTCGCGAGTGCCGTGCGAGCCGCCGTCAGCGCATCGATCATGTCCTTCGACTGCTGGTCCGCGTTCAGGTACGCGTGATACCCCAGGGTCGAGGTGTCGTAGCCGGCGTAGTTCGGCGCGACAACGATGTAACCCCTTGCGGCGAAGAAGGCGGCAACGTAAAGGCCTTCGGCGTTCGCGGAATCGTTCAGGTCAGCGATGTTGAATGCGCGGTTCGTCGTGGTCCCATGTGCGTACAGGACGATGGGCAGCGCACCACGGCAACGCGCGTCTGCGCCAGTCGGCACCATCAGCGCGCCGGAGGCCGTCGTGGGTTCTGCCGCACCGCCCACCGTCTGGTAGCGGATGTGAAACACGGCGATATCGCACAGCGGCGTACCTGCGAGCGCGAGCAGCTGCCGATCGACCGAAGCGCCGATCTTGAGCAGCAAGTTCGGGGCGGTCACCGTGACGAGCCCCGGGGGATTCTGCAGCAGCGTGCCGCGTGCAGGGGTGGGGTTCGCGACTACGGCGGCAGTCTCAGTGGAGCCTCCCCCACATGCCGTCAGCATCAACGCTGGCAGCAGTGCGAGCACACAGCGTCCCCCAGCACGGGGCGAACCCGAACGAAGACGCGTCTGGTCTACGACTTTCATACTCGCAGGCTGGGCGATCTCGACACATCCGCGCGGTGCGGTGGCGTACGCAAGGGAACTTGCTGCGCCTGCGCGGCAGGGCGTCCGGCCGCCGCCGGCCTGTACCATAGCGCCGACCACCTGCTGCTCGAGTCCCCGATGTCGCAGACCCCCGGAACCTACGGGCTGCCCCGCGCGGCCTGGCATGCCACAGCGACGGACGAGGCGCTCGCCGCGCTCGACAGCGAGCCAGCCGGCCTCGGGCCCGCCGAGGCGGTGCGGCGACGCGAGAGTTGCGGCCCGAATCGCCTGCCGGCTGCCGCCCCGCGCAGCGCATGGATGCGGCTGCTGCAGCAGTTCCGCAACCTGTTCATCTACGTGCTGCTCGGCTCCGCCGCGATCTCGCTGCTGCTCGGCCACGCCGTTGACGCCGCGGTGATCTTCGCCGTGGTACTGCTGAACGCCGCCATCGGCTACGTGCAGGAAGGCCGCGCCGAACAGGCCCTCGACGCCATCCGCGCGATGATCGACCCGCGCGCGGCCGTGATCCGCGACGGGCACCGCGTGACCGTCGCCGCGGAGGATGTCGTGCCCGGAGATGTCGTGGTGCTCGAGGCGGGCGATCGCGTGCCCGCCGACCTGCGCCTCATCCGCCAGCGCAGTCTGCGTATCGCCGAGGCGGCCCTCACCGGCGAATCGGTCGCCGTCGAGAAGAGCGTCGACCCGGTCGCCGCCGACAGCGCGCTCGGCGACCGCCGCTCCATGGCCTACTCGGGCACCCTGGTCGCCGGAGGCCAGGGCCTCGGCGTCGCCGTTGGCACCGGCGCCGCCACCGAGCTTGGCCGGATCAGCGCCTTGCTCGATAACGTCGGCACCCTCGAGACCCCCCTGACGCGACAGATGGACCGGTTCGCGCGCATCCTGACAGCCGTCATCGCGGTGGTCTGCGTGGTCGTGTTCGCCTGGGCGCACCTGCGACGCGGCTATCCGCTCGACGAAGCCTTCATGGTCATCGTCGGCCTCGCCGTGGCCGCCATCCCCGAGGGCCTGCCCGCGATCCTGACCATCGCGCTGGCGATCGGCGTCAGCCGGATGGCCAGCCGCAACGCCATCGTGCGCCGCCTGCCGGCCGTCGAGACCCTCGGCTCCGTGTCCGTGATCTGCTCCGACAAGACCGGCACGCTGACCCGCAACGAGATGATGGTCGTCAGCGTCGTCACGGCCGATGGTGCCTGCGACGTGTCGGGCAGCGGCTACGAACCGCGCGGCGGCTTCAGCCGCGACGGACGCGACCTCGACCCGCGCGCGCAGCCCTCGCTCGCCGCCCTGGCGCGCGCGGCCGTGCTGTGCAACGACGCCGGCATCCGCGCCGTCGACGGCGTCTGGCGGGTGGACGGCGACCCCATGGAAGGTGCACTGGTCGCGTTCGGCATGAAGGCGGGCTACGAGGCCGACCGCCTGCGCCGGGACCTGCCACGCGACGACGAGATCCCGTTCGACGCCGCCCACCGCTTCATGGCCACCCTGCACCACAGCCACCAGGACGGAGTCTTCGCCGTCGTCAAGGGCGCCCCCGAGGCCGTGCTCGACATGTGCGCGAGCCAGCTCGCGCGCGACCAGCCCGTGCCGCTGCAGCGCAGCTTCTGGCAGGCCGAGATCGAACGCCTCGCGAGCCAGGGCCAGCGCGTGCTCGCGTTCGCGCTGCGGCCCATGCCCGCCGGCAAGACCAGCCTGGTCTTCGCCGACGTCACCGCCGAGGCGATCTTCCTCGGCGTGACCGGCCTGATCGACCCACCCCGCGAAGAGGCCATCGCCGCCGTGCGCGACTGCCACGCCGCCGGCATCCGCGTCGTCATGATCACCGGCGACCATGCCGCAACCGCCGGCGCCATCGCGCGCCAGCTCGGCCTCGGCGCCTCACCCCGCGTCGCCGAAGGCGCACACCTCGAGGGGCTTGACGCCGCCACGCTGCGCACCCTCGCACGCGACGTCACCGTGTTCGCGCGCACCACCCCCGAACACAAGCTGCGACTGGTCGAGGCGCTGCAGGCCGAGGGCGCCGTGGTCGCCATGACTGGCGACGGCGTCAACGACGCTCCCGCCCTCAAGCGCGCCGACATCGGCATCGCCATGGGCGACAAGGGCACCGAGGCCGCCAAGGAAGCCGCCGAGATGGTGCTCGCCGACGACAACTTCGCGTCCATCGTGGCCGCCGTGCGCGAAGGGCGCACCGTGTACGACAACGTCGTCAAGGTCATCGGCTGGACCCTGCCCACCAACGGCGGCGAAGCCCTCGCCATCATCGCCGCCATCGCCTTCGGCCTCGCGCTGCCCATCACCCCGCTGCAGATCCTGTGGGTCAACATGGTCACCGCCGTCGCGCTCGGCCTGACCCTGGCGTTCGAGCCCACCGAGCCCGGCACCATGGCGCGCCCGCCACGCGCCGCCGGCGCCCCCATCCTCTCGGGCTATCTCGTCTGGCGCATCGTGTTCGTGTCGCTGCTGGTCGTCGTCGGCGTGTTCGGCATGTTCTTCTGGGCCGAAGCACGCGGCCTCGGCACCGAGACCGCACGCACCATTGCCGTGAACACTATCGTCGTCATGGAGGTGTTCTACCTCTTCAGCGTGCGCTACGTGCACGGCACCTCGCTGACCCTGCGCGGCGTCGTCGGCACCCGTGCCGTGCTGATCGGCGTGACCGTCGTGATCGCCGCCCAGGCAGCACTGACCTACTGGCCGCCACTGCAGCGCATCTTCGAGACCCGGCCGGTCGGCGTCGCCGACCTCGCCGCCATCGTCGCCGTCGGCGTGGCACTGCTTCTGGTGATCGAGATCGAGAAGCGGATCGTCCGCCCTGCCGCTTAGCCGCCGCCGGACACCCGAATCGATAGAATTCCGACGGTGACGACGCCGCGCCACACCGCGCCCGTGCAGGAGCCCGCCCCGTGAAGTTGCTCGTTCCCATAGACGGTTCCGAGGTTGGTGCTCGCGCCCTGGCCATCTCGATCGACCTCGCGCGAGCGCACCCCGGGTCCAGCCTGCATGTCGTCGCCGTGCATCCCAAGCCCATCATCTATGGCGAGGTGGCCATTTACGTCGGCCGCGAGCGCTCCCAGGCACTCGCCACCGAACACGACCGGAAAGTGCTCGCGCTCGTGCTGCCCCAGCTCGAGAACGCTGGGGTGCCTTACACCACGCACAGCGAGGAGGGCGAAGTCGCGCCGACCATCGCACGCCTCGCGCGCGAACTCGGCTGCCAGCAGATCGTGATGGGCACCCGCGGCCTCGGCCGCAGCACCGCGTTCCTGATGGGTTCAGTCGCGACCCAGGTCGTGCACCTCGCCGACGTGCCGGTCACGCTGGTGAAGTAGACGCGCCGAGCCCGCCCAGGATGTCGAGCCGCGTCTGATAGACCTTGGTCAGGCCGCGGGAGGGAACGACGACCGGCGGTCCACGGCCGCTGAGCCCCCCTACAGATAGGGTCCTGCGAGACGCGCGACGCCCGCAAGCAGCCGTGCAGGCAGCGTCTGCGGCAGGTCCCCAGTGGTCACCGGTCGCGCCACAGCGAGGCGCGCATCGATGAGCGCTTCCAGACGCTGCGCCAGCCGGGCGTCGTGACAGTCGAGATTGAATTCGAAGTTCAGGCGCAGGCTACGTGCGTCCCAGTTCGTCGAGCCGATGAGCGACCAGAGTCCATCGACGACGAACAGCTTCGTGTGGTCGAACGGCGGGGGGCTGCGCAGTACACGCACGCCCTTCGCGAGCAGTTCGCGCAACTGCCAGCGCATCGCGGCATCAACCAGCGGGACGTTGCTGCGCCCCGGCAGCAGGATCGCGACGTCGACACCGCGCAGCGCCGTCACGTGCAGCGCGCGCAGCAGCAGGTTCGGCAAGCGTCCGAGATCCTCGTCAGGACCGGCCGCCACTGCGCGCGCGGCGACCTCGCCGGTTGCCGCCAGCGCCGGGAACCAGGCTTCGCCGCCAAGCCGCTCTCGGGTCGCGAACACCCAGTCCTCGACGAACGTGGTCTGAAGCCCGCGTACGACCGGCCCTTCGACGCGGAAATGAAGGCAGCGCGCCGGGTGTCGAGGCGAGCGTCCGAGCCAGTGCCCCTCGCGCAGGTTCATGCCTCCGGTGAAGCCCACGCGCCCGTCGGCGACGAGGATCTTGCGGTGGTTTCGCAGGTTCGCGTAACGGAAGAGCCGTGGCACTTGGGTCGGCAGGGATTGCCGCTGCGGGGATGCCGCGGGCGCGCAGTCGCGCGGGCATCGCTGGACGGGAGTGGCGCTGGCCGACGCCATCGACGAGCACGCGGCTGGCTCACCGGTTCTTTTCGTGCCACTGCCAGTTCCGGATCTCCGGCAGGTCCTGCCCATGCTCGCGGATGTATTCGCTGTGCGCATTGCGCAGCTCATGCATGCGCTGCTTCACGCGTGCGGCGCGGT
>Ga0163144_10025925_pt1 | contig 11424 bp, 14 predicted proteins | sample OliLak19BULKMAT1_FD_123175 | JGI IMG/M metagenome (GOLD analysis project Ga0163144, IMG submission 123175) | Freshwater microbial mat bacterial communities from Lake Vanda, McMurdo Dry Valleys, Antarctica - Oligotrophic Lake LV.19.BULKMAT1 | ecosystem: Environmental > Aquatic > Freshwater >... | reverse complement strand
ATTTGCAGGGTCGGCAGGAACCAGTCCAGCGCAAAACACAAACGCCGCGGCCAAGAACCAGAAACGGACACGGATAAGGGAACCATGCAACAACTGCTCAAACATCATCAACCTCTCAGTAGAGAAAAAAGAACCAGACCAGACTCACGCGACTGCGCCACGGTCCAATCGGATCTGGGGCCATTTGCCGCCTTCAGGACCATATGGCGGCTCATTTCCGGCGCTCAAGGCCCGCAGCAAAAGCACTAAGGGTGCTGCGCGGCACCTCACCCACCACCGTCAGCCACCATTCTCCGGATTTGTCACCAATGCGCCGCGAAAGGGTATTCGTCGCACCGATGCTGGTCGAACCTTCCTGCGGGTGCCGCCGGCTGTCAAAAGGCCCGACGAAGAGCGACACCGAGGCCAAACCATCCGAAAACACCCACTGCATCGTCTGGTCTGCAGCCGCGCCTTCGGAGGATGCGGTCGAACGTTTATAGCTGCTCATTGGTACGAAGCCAGCGACTGGCGATTTCAGAACCCAGCCCTCCGACGCAGCCGTGGTCTTGACCAGACCAGGCCGCTCGACGCGATAACCCTCGGTGTTGTCCATCATCTGCGACAGTTTGGCCATGCTCACCGGGGCGTCAAGCTGCAACTCGGAGAACGCTGCTTGCTCCAGAACCCGTCCTTCGCTGTCGATTGTCTGCAACTTGACAACCAGCCCCGATTTCTGCTCGCTCCAGACCCGGTAGCCATGTCGCAGATCGTCCCGGGGCAGTATTTGGACTACGTCGGAATCGAGTCCTGCGACGCGCTCGGAGCCGATGCGCCGGGCCACATAATGCTGGGCGATAGGCGACCCGGTGGTCTTGAGCAATTCTGGGAATTGCCCCAGCGATTCCCGCCGCTCCGCCACCGCAGTCTTGCTCGCCGGAAAAAAAGTGATCACCTGGTCATTGCGTCGAAACGTCGACCTCGGCGCGCCACTGAGCGACTCGACCCGTTGTACCTGCTGCTCACCGTCACAGACGTGCCAGATGCGCGCACTCGACAAGGTCGATCCCGAGGTTACGACGAAGGTACCGATGTAGGCCCGGCGACGCGAGGCCTCGTGCATGCGCAACAGCCATTCCGCGATGCCAGGCTCCTGCGGTTTGGCCTCTGGCGACCCTGCCACGACCGCCGCCGGTCCGACCTGGGCCAACACCGGGCCCACGCCAGCGGTGCCGACCAGCATCGCGAGCAACACCTGGCGCCCGCAGTCGGACAGTTGCTGGCGCAGGGTGCTCACTGTAGTACCTTCGCCTGACGGCTGCGGTAGCGAGCGCCTTGGGAGCGGCCCGGCGGCGCCTGCTGGAGTACCTTCGCCTGACGGCTGCGGTAGCGAGCGCCTTGGGAGCGGCCCGGCGGCGCTGACCGGAGTACCTTCGCCTGACGGCTGCGGTAGCGAGCGCCTTGGGAGCGGCCCGGCGGCGCTCATCGGGACTCCCTGCGGCCCTGGTTTTCAAACGTGGCGTTGCGCAGAAAGCCCGATGGCATCTGCAGGGCTGAAGTCCCGCCCAGTTGCTTGTGTGCCGCCATCAATTCATCCAGCCGGGCGTCGCGCAACATCACGCCGGGCTCGACGGCGGGCGGCAATGTGACCGGTTCAGCCTTGCTACCCGCCGCGACTTCCTGGCCAGCTGGCCCAAAGAGGCGCGACAGTTGCTCGGCCGGCTGTTGCAAAACACCGAAGTGCCAAGCCAGCACGCCAACCGCCGCCATCGACGCTGTCGCAGCAAACCACTTCCAGCGCGTCACCGGGTCGTTTGCCGCCGTCCGCCTGTCCTTCTGTTGCCCCCGTGCGGAAGACGACTGCTGTGCGCCGGTGGCAGCTGCGGACGGAACGCTGGCGGCGCCGTGATGCAGCGCCAGCGCCGGACGCAGCCGACTCAAAAAAGCGGCCTCGTCTTGGGCGATTCCGATGTCGGCGCAGCGCAAAATATCTCCGACCACATGGTAGGAGCGCCATACGGCAAGCGCCTGCTCAGACTCGCGCAGCAAGGACACGGCGCGGCGGAAGTCATCACCAAGCAACTCACCGTCAGCCAGCGCTGACAGCAACTCGTGGTCCACAAAATGATTCTCGGCCATTGTTTCCATCCTTTCGTCGCACTACCAGCGCTTGCCGATCTGGTTTTCAAGCATCGGCCGTATCCTGGCCGAAATTGCTTCACGCGCCCGGAAAATACGCGAGCGCACAGTCCCGATCGGGCAATTCATGACTGCGGCGATTTCGTCGTAACTCAGCCCTTCGATCTCGCGCAACGTCACCGCCTGGCGCAAATCCTCCGGAAGGGCTTCCATCGCCGCATTCACGACCGCACCAATTTCCTTTGCGGCGTAAACCGATTCCGGGGTTTCATCTGTTGTTGGTTCGTTTCCGGGGCGGGAAGTTTCATCTTCATCGTCCGCGCTGCGAAAAGAGCTGTTTGAAAGCACGGGATCATTCTTGAGCTCCATCAACGCCTTCTTCGCGGTATTGACCGCGATCCGGTAGAGCCAGGTGTAAAACTGCGCATCCCCGCGAAACTGGTGCAGCGCTCGATAAGCCCGAATGAAGGTTTCCTGGGCAATGTCCTCCACCAGATCAACATCACGCACCATGCGCCCGATCAAGCGCTGGATGCGCCTCTGGTACTTGATCACCAACAATTCGAACGCGTGCTGGTCCCCGGCGAGCGATTGCTGCACCAGCATCAGGTCGCCGTTGTCGGGCGTAGGCGCATCCGGTCGCGCACGGCCTGACTTGGTCATCGGTTTGTCATCCGGTTCGTGAGACACCCGCACCCCCGGCCAAGTCCAGCAAATGGCCCTCCTCTGGTGTCTGGTGCGGCGCCAGCGCCGCGCGCCGAAAGGAGATCCACTCGGCCCCCGCCCCGGCAAACACCATCCATAACTTGCGCCGTTGCCCTACCAGCGGCTGAAAACGCACAAGCAGGAACTTCTGCAAGTCAAGTTCCACAACAATCTGTCCCGCCAGACGCTGGTCGCCTGTAGCGTGGAACCACTGCGCTCCATCCCAGAACAGTTGGCCCTGCGGCATCCGCAGCCAGCTCGCCACTGCCGCAGTGCCCGAGGCCAGGCACGCACCCAGGGCGACAGCGCCTGGCAAACCTATGGGATAGGCATGCACCAGCCAACTGGTCAGCAGCACGAGCGCCATCGCCCAAACCGCCCCGCCCCAGAGCGCAGTCTGGATTGTGGAACCTACCTGACAACTGGCCGCTGGAGCAAGATGCATGGCGCGGGGTCTTCCTGAAACTTGGGCGGTGTCACCTCGGCCCGCGACCGCGGGTCAGAAGCGCTTGAAGACCAGGCTCCCGTTGGTCCCGCCAAAACCAAAATTGTTCTTTACAGCAACTTCGATCTTCACATCCCGGGCGGTGTTTGCGCAGTAGTCCAGGTCACACTCCGGATCCTGATTGTGGATATTGATCGTTGGCGGGCTTTTCTGGTGGTGAACGGCGAGCACCGTGAATACCGACTCTATGCCGCCAGCACCACCAAGCAGGTGCCCCGTCATCGACTTGGTGGAGTTGACCACGACTTTTGCCGCGTGTCCGCCGAGCGCCGCCTTGATAGCAATGGTCTCGTTCAGGTCGCCCAGCGGGGTCGATGTACCGTGTGCATTCAAATAATCGACCTCGTCGGCATTCACCTGCGCGTTTCGCAGGGCGCTGACCATGGCGCGCCGCGGGCCGTCCATATTGGGTGCTGTCATGTGCCCGGCATCCGCGCTCATGCCGAAACCGGCGAGCTCGGCATAAATTCTCGCGCCACGCGCCTTGGCATGTTCAAGTTCCTCCAGCACCAGCACACCGGCGCCCTCACCCAGAACAAAGCCGTCACGGTCACGGTCCCAAGGTCGCGAGGCGCCTTGTGGATCATCGTTGCGCGTTGACAAGGCACGCATCGCGGCAAAACCGCCAATGCCCAGGGGGGATACGGTTGCTTCAGAGCCGCCTGCCACGATCACGTCGGCGTCTCCATATTCAATCATGCGGCCAGCCTCGCCAATGCAGTGCAAACCGGTAGTGCACGCAGTAACGATGGCAATATTGGGACCCTTGAATCCGAACCGCATGGACACGTGACCGGCGATCATGTTGATGATCGAGGCCGGCACGAAAAAAGGCGATATGCGGCGCGGGCCGCGTGAAGCCAGTTCGGTATGGGTTGCCTCGATCATGGGCAGCCCGCCAATCCCCGAACCAATCACACATCCGATCCGCGTTGCCGCTTCATAGCCGAGTGCGTCGCCAGTGGGCAGCCCCGCATCCGCCACTGCCTGCGCCGCGGCGGCAATGCCGAAATGGATGAACGTGTCCATCGTCCGGGCTTCTTTGGCCCGGATGTACGCCTCAAGGTCAAACCCCTTCACTTCACCAGCAAATCGACACGCGAAACCTGTCGCATCGAACTTGGTGATCAGGTCTATACCGGATTTCCCGGCCAGCAAACTGGCCCATGACTCAGCGACGTTGTTTCCCACCGGGCTGACACAGCCCAAACCTGTTACGACGACGCGTCGGCGTGCCATGGATCAGGGACGCTCAGGCCTTCTGGTGCGAGTTCGCATAATCAATGGCGTTTTGAACCGTCGTGATCTTCTCTGCGTCTTCATCCGGAATCTCGATTCCAAACTCGTCCTCCAGGGCCATCACGAGTTCTACCGTGTCAAGTGAATCTGCGCCAAGGTCGGCAACAAACGCTTTCGCGTTGGTAACCTGGGATTCTTCAACGCCGAGTTGCTCGGCAATAATTTTCTTGACGCGCGCTTCGATATCGCTCATGTAGTCCCTCAACGGGTTGTGAATGAATCCCGGATTTTAGCCGCCCCGGACCGAGTTGGAAAAAATGCAGCAGCCGGACTGCAGGCTCGGCCAGTACGCGCGACGCTGCCTCACATCAGCATCCCGCCATTGACATGGAGTTCCTGGCCAGTGATATAACCCGCCTCTGCCGATGACAGGAACGCAACCGCATGCGCCACGTCTGCGGCATGGCCCAGCCGACCCAGCGGAATCTGGCCCAGCAAGGCCCGCTGCTGGGCCTCTGACAAGGCAGCCGTCATGTCGGTTTCGATGAATCCTGGCGCGACACAATTCACCGTGACATTGCGTGAGCCCAGTTCCCGGGCCAGCGCGCGGCCCATGCCAGCCACGCCGGCCTTTGCTGCGGCGTAATTGGCCTGACCGGCATTGCCCATCGCGCCAACCACCGACGTGATGTTCACGATGCGCCCATATCGCTGCTTCATCATGGTGCGCATGACGGCCCGGCTCATACGGAAAACCGCCTTCAAATTGGTATTGAGCACCGCGTCCCAATCGTCGTCTTTCAAGCGCAGCGCCAGCATGTCCCGGGTGATGCCGGCATTGTTGACCAGCACCTGCAACCCGCCAAGCCGTTTCACGATGCGTTCGACCAGAACTTCACCCGCCGCGCCATCCGTGACATCGAGCACCTCGCCTACGCAGTCCGGAAAATCTGCAAGCGCTTGCGTGATGGCCGTCGCGCCAGCCTCGGTCGTCGCGGTGCCTATTACGGCGAACCCCCGACGCGCCAGCTCATGGGCGATCGCGCGGCCAATACCCCGTGATGCGCCTGTGACCAGGGCCACCTGCCGCGTTTCGACTTGCGTGCTCATGGGTAAGCCTTCGCGCTGCGCGCGGCGGCGCTATTCGCCTTGGGAGCGGCCCTGCGCTTCATGGGTAAGCCTTCGCGCTGCGCGCGGCGGCGCTATTCGCCTTGGGAGCGGCCCTGCGGCTCATGCCTGCGTCCCCGACAGTGCGGCCTGCACCGACGCCAGGCTGGCAAGATCATGCAAGGCCAAACCAACCATGGATGGATCAATGCGACCGGTCAGGCTCGCCAGCACCTTGCCGGGCCCGCATTCCACAGTCGTCGACACGCCGCGCGCCTTCAATGCCAAGATGCACTCTACCCAGCGCACCGGGCAAAAAGCCTGTCGCACCAACGCGTCGCGAATACGATCGATGTCAACCTCGATGGCGACATCCACATTGTTCACCAGCGCCACCAGCGGTGACTGGAACTCCAAAGACTCCAGTGCATCGCGCAACTTTTTGGCGGCCGGCGCCATCAGGGTGGAGTGGAATGGCGCAGACACCGGGAGTAACAGCGCACGCCGCGCCCCAGCTTCTTTAAGCGCGCTGCACGCCTTCTCCACCGCCGCCTTGCTGCCGGATATGACGGTTTGCATCGGGTCGTTGAAGTTCGCGGCTTCGACTCGTTCTACCGAGTCCGCGCCGAAACTGCGCGTGACCTCAGCACATACCTCAACCGCCCGTGCTGCGTCGAGTCCGAGCACCGCCGCCATCGCACCGACACCCACCGGGACCGCCTCCTGCATGGCCAGGGCACGCAGGCGCACCAGTGGCGCCGCCTGGGCCATCGTCAACACACCCGCAGCCACCAGGGCCGAGTACTCGCCCAAAGAATGGCCGGCGACCGCAGATGGCATCCGTCCGGTGCGCGCCATCCAGACCCGGAATGCTGCAACACCAGCCACCAGCATGACTGGTTGCGTGTTGGAGGTCAGCGCCAGGACCTCCTTGGGGCCTTCCCGAATCAACTTTCCAACATCCTCACCCAAGGCAGCGGACGCCTCGCGAACGGTTTCGGCCACAACCGGATCTGCACCCCAGGCGTCCAGCATACCGACCGACTGGGACCCTTGGCCCGGAAAAACAAACGCAAAAGATTCCATTTCGTCTCGTCCAATCCTTGACTGGTCAACTGCCTGCGGCCGAACGTGCCGACACCGCCACCTTACATCGTGACCAGCACCGACCCCCAGGTGAAACCCCCGCCCACGCCCTCGAGCAGAACCAGTTGACCGGGCTTCACCCTGCCCGAGCGCACCCCGCTGTCCAGGGCCAGCGGAATCGATGCTGCCGACGTATTGCCATGTTGGTCGACCGTGACAATCAAACGCTCCAAAGGCAGCCGCAGGCGTTTCGCGGTACTTTGCATGATGCGGATATTGGCCTGATGCGGAATCAGCCAGTCGACATCGGAGGTCACCTTTCCAGCTTTCTCCAGCACCGCCCTGGCCGACTCTTCCAGCACACCCACCGCCAGTTTGAATACCGCCTGGCCGTCCATTTTCAACAACGGGTTGCCCACAACCTGGCCACCCGATAGCGACCCTGGAACACACAGAATGCCCACATGTTTGCCATCGGCATGCAGGTCGGTGGCCAGCACGCCTGGGCACTCCGAAGCCTCTAGCACCACGGCACCCGCACCGTCGCCAAACAACACACAGGTCGTACGGTCATTGAAATCCAGGATGCGCGAGAAGATCTCGGCGCCCACCACCAGCGCCTTCCTGGCCGAGCCGGTCTGGATCAGGGCATCGGCAATCGACACCGCGTAGACAAAGCCACTGCAGACCGCTTGCACATCAAATGCGGCACCGCCGCTGGCGCCCAGTTTGTGCTGCAGTATGCAGGCAGTGGACGGAAACACCATGTCCGGCGTCGATGTCGCCACAATCACCAGATCGATGTCGGCGGCGACCAGACCGGCGGCCTGAAGCGCTTGGGTACAAGCCTGCAAGGCCAGGTCGCTGCAACACACGTCTGCGGCCGCGAAATGGCGGGCGCGGATGCCGGTGCGCTCGACGATCCAGTCGTCGCTGGTGTCAACGCCTTTTGCAGCCAGTTCTGCCACAAGGTCGGCGTTGCTCAGACGACGCGGTGGCAGAAAGCTGCCAGTTCCAGTGATCCGGGAATACAGTCTCATGGGCGGTGGTTCAGTGCATCCGAGCGCGCGTCAGCCGACAGCCGCCGCGCCCGCCAGTGCTGGCGTGGCATGTGCAATCCGTGCCTGCACGCGATCCAGCAAGTTGTTGCGGGCGGAATCATACGCGCGCTCAAGGGCAAAACCAAATCCCAACTGGTCGGCTGAACCGTGGCTCTTGAACACAAGGCCGCGCAAGCCCAACAATGCCGCGCCGTTGTACCGCCGGTGATCCACCCGGCGCTTGAAGGCTGCCAGCACCGGGTACGCTACAACGGCCACCAGGCGGGTCAGCAGGTTGCGCGAAAACTCGGCACGCAGGAACTCGCCAATCATCGCTGCCACACCTTCCGTGGCTTTGAGCGCAACATTGCCGACAAACCCGTCACACACCACTATGTCCACCGTTCCCTTGAAGATATCGTTTCCCTCCACATTGCCGAAAAAGTTCAGGTCACCCGACGCGGCGGCGCTGCGCAACAACTCTCCGGCACGTTTGATGGTCTCGTTGCCCTTGATGACTTCTTCGCCAATGTTGAGCAATCCTACCGACGGGTCCTTGACGTTGTTGAGCACCGATACCAGGGCCGAGCCCATCACAGCGAATTGCAGCAGATGCTCGGCGCTGCAATCGACGTTGGCACCGAGGTCGAGCACCGTGGTGACGCCACCGCGGGCATTCGGCAACTGGGTGGCGATGGCGGGACGGTCAATGCCGTCCATTGTCTTGAGCACATACCGCGATATCGCCATCAGCGCGCCGGTATTGCCAGCCGAGACGGCAGCGGCGGCCGTGCCGTCCTTGACCCGGTCCAACGCAACCCGCATCGACGAATCCTTTTTGCGCCGCAAGGCCACTTCAATCGGATCGTCCATGGCCACTACTTCGCTGGCCGGCACCAGGGTTGCCCGCGCATGCGAGAAACCTGCAAGGCTGTGCGGCAACCCCACCAGCAGCAGCCTGGCGTCGGGATGGCGATCAAGAAATGCCCGGCAAGCCGGCAAGGTGGTTCCCACACCATGATCACCACCCATGCAATCAACCGCAATTGTGGTCATCAGGCAATTGGACAGACCGTGCTGGCAAGGGGCGTTCGGGGTCCACCAATACAAAAGCCCGGGGCTATCGTGTGAATAGCACCGGGCTCAAGTCTGGCGATGGCGTCAGGCCTCGGACTTTGTCTTGATGACCTTGCGGCCGCGGTAAAAGCCGGTCGGGCTGATATGGTGGCGCAGGTGGGTTTCGCCGGTCGTCGGCTCGACTGCGATACCGGGACTGACCAACGCGTTGTGCGACCTGTGCATACCGCGCTTGGATGGTGATTTCTTGTTTTGCTGGACGGCCATGGTCCGCTCCTTCACTGTGGCGCGGCAGAGCTCGCCACGCGGTGTTGTTCAATGTGCGCCAGCCCTGGCTGCGCGAAGCCTTCGAGTATAACCCAACTACCCCCCTTGCCCAACCTTGCCCGGCTTGAATCCGGCCAGCGCCGCAAACGGCTTGTCGCGCACCGGCGCAGCGCCTTGGAACTCCCGGTCCGCGAGCTGCAATTGCGGTTGCACCGGGCACGTGAGGTGCCGCGGAATCAGCGGCAATTCGAGCACCAACTCGTCCTCGACCAGGCTGTGCAGGTTGAAGTCCCCTGCCATCACCAGCAGGTCCTCTTCCGAATCGTCATCCTGCTGCGCTGCCAATTCCTCGCTGGAGACGAAGCGAAACCAGCGCTCAACCACCAAGTCAATGTCAACCGGCCCTAAACAACGCTGACAAACCATGGGCACACAGGCGTGGGCGTCCAGACGCAACCAGAGCTCCGGATCGGCGGCCTCAGCACGGCGCAACTCTCCGCGCGCGCTCCACGGCACCGGCCGCTCGCTGGCGCCCGGGGCGCATTCCTCGCCCACCCGAGACAACTGCCCAAGCTGCAGGGTACCGGCCAGAACCCCACCAGATTGGACGAAAGCCCGGACATCGAGGCAAGCCGGGTTGAACGGGTTTTTCATGTCCGCAGTGTAAGAGAATCCAAGGATGCCGCCCGTCTCCGAACACACCCTCATCCTGGGCTCAAGCTCGCCGTACCGCCGCGAACTGCTGCAGCGCCTGAGACTACCGTTTGCAGTTGTCGCGCCAGCGGTCGACGAAACCCCGGCTGCCGGCGAAAACCCGCGCCAGCTGGCCTGCCGCCTGGCAATGGCCAAGGCGCGCGCCGTCGCGGCGCTCCACCCTGGCTCGGTCGTCATCGGTTCCGATCAGGTCGCCGATCTCGATGGCGAGGCAATCGGCAAGCCCGGAGGCTTTGCCGTCGCCGCAGCGCAGTTGCGCCGCATGTCCGGTCAATCGGTCACGTTCCAGACCGCGGTCGCGGTAGTCTGTAACACCACGCGGTTTGCGCAAATGGACCTGGCCCAGGTGCATGTGCGGTTTCGCGAACTGAGCGACGCCGAGATCGAGGTCTACCTGCACGCCGAAACGCCGTACGACTGCGCTGGCAGCGCAAAAAGTGAGGGCCTGGGCATCGCCCTGCTCGAGTCAATCAACAGCGACGATCCGACCGCGCTGGTGGGACTGCCATTGATCAGGACCTGCCGCATGTTGCGGGCAGCCGGAGTACGGCTGTTGTGACAGCGCCCGGAAAGTTGTATCTGGTTCCGGCGCCACTGGATTTCGGCTGCGCGACCGAGGCCCCGCTAGGCGATTGCATCCCCGACGGGACACTTCGCGTCGCTTCGAGGCTACAGCACTGGATCTGCGAGAACGCACGCAGCACCCGCGCCTACCTGAAACGGGTTGGCGCCGTGCACGCGCTGGCGTGCCCGCTGCAGCAACTGGTGATGCGTGAACTGCCACGCGCCGTGCACAAAAAAGGTGACCATCGGGGCGAGTTCGATGCCCGGCCACTGCTGGCCGACGCGACAGCCGGGCATGACATGGGGCTGATCAGTGAGGCCGGCATGCCAGCAATTGCCGATCCGGGTTCGTCGGTCGTGCGGGCCGCGCATGCACTGGGCATCACGGTGGCCCCGCTGGTCGGCCCGGTGTCGCTGATGCTGTCGCTGGCGGCCAGCGGCCTCAACGGGCAAGACTTTGCATTTGTCGGCTACCTGCCGCAAGAAGGCACGCAACGCGCGGCGCGGGTGCGGGCGCTGGAAAAAATCACCCTCGCAAGCGGCCAGACGCAACTCTTCATCGAGGTACCTTACCGCAATGCGGCGCTGCTGCAGACCCTGGTGCAGGTCCTTGCACCAACGACTCGGCTCGCTGTCAGCGCCGGGCTGACGATGGAATCAGGGCAATCCCGCAGCGCGAGCGTTGCCGATTGGCGCCGACCGGGTTGGGCGCCAGACAACAAGACGCCCGCAGTGTTTGCCATTGGCGCCTGAACGCGTTGAGGATGCCCGGCATAAACCCCGCCCTGCGCGCTCGGGTCCGAAACCGGATGATTGGTGCGCCAACACCGGGCAGCGTGTGCCCGAGGCACACGCAAGTGGCTTGGAGTGCAAAGTGCCCGTTTTGGGCCGAACCCCTGTGGGGCGTGGTTTTGCGGGCGATCCGCTGCGGTGCAAAACCAGGCAGGGCCGTGGCCCAGCCTTGGGTTTTGCGCCTTGCGCCTCATCCCGCAAAACCCCCGT
>Ga0163144_10025922_pt1 | contig 11424 bp, 8 predicted proteins | sample OliLak19BULKMAT1_FD_123175 | JGI IMG/M metagenome (GOLD analysis project Ga0163144, IMG submission 123175) | Freshwater microbial mat bacterial communities from Lake Vanda, McMurdo Dry Valleys, Antarctica - Oligotrophic Lake LV.19.BULKMAT1 | ecosystem: Environmental > Aquatic > Freshwater > Lake... | reverse complement strand
GCTCGAGCCATCGAATGAGAGAATCCGCGCGCAGGAAGCGTGGCAGAGTGGTCGATTGCACCGGTCTTGAAAACCGGCGACCCGCAAGGGTCCGTGAGTTCGAATCTCACCGCTTCCGCCAGATGCCATGAATCAGCCCGCGCTCGCGGGAGGCCACCTCGACCCCGCTGGCGGCCGCGCATGCCAAGCCAGGATGGCCAACACCAGCGGGATGGCCACTGCGCTCACCACCGCGTTCGCGAACACCAGCGACAGACACAGCAGGTTCAGCACGAGGAAGCTCAGCCGCCCCAGGGGCCGCGCCACGAAGCCGGTGTAGGCGGCGCCCAGGCCCAGCACGGCCACGATGGTCGAGACCAAACCGATGGCGAAGGCCGACCAGGTGAAGTCGATGAAGAGCAGGGCCGGCGTGTAGACGAACGCGAAGGGCACCAGCGCCTTGCCCATCGACAGCCGGAAGGCCGTCATGCCGGTGCGCATGGGTTCGCTGCGCGCGATGCCCGCCGCCGCGAACGCGGCCAGTGCCACAGGGGGTGTCACGTCCGCCAGCACGCCGTAATAGAAGACGAAGAAGTGCGTGGCCAGTTGCGGCACGCCCAGCTGCGCCAGCGCCGGCGCGACGATGCTCGCCAGGATGATGTAGGTGGGCGTGGTGGGCACGCCCGAGCCCATCACGATGCACGCTGCCGCCGTGAACAGCAAACCGAAGAGCACCGTTACCTGGGTCAGCGCGAACCAGTCGAAGACATCGAGCACCTTCACGGCGGTGGCCGCGACGGCGGACAGGTCCAGCACCCAGGCCGAGAACTTGAAGCCCATGCCCGTCAAGGTAGTGATGCCCAGCACGAAGCCCACGCAAGCGCAGGCCGCGCCGATGCCCAGAGCCGACTTGGCGCCCATCTCGAAGCCCTGCACCAGCGCGCGTGGCCCCACGGCCAGGCCGGTCATGTTGCGCCCGAGCGGCCCCAGCAGCTTGGGGATCCATGAACTCGCGACCGTGAGCGTGATGCCCCAGAACGCGGCCAGGAAGGGCGTGTACTGCATCAGCAGCAGCGTCACCATCACGATCAGCGGAATGAACAGGTGCCAGCTGCTGCGCAGCACCCAACCCAGCGACGGGATCTCGGCAGGATCCATGCCCGCGAGCTTCAGGCGTCGGGCCTCCAGGTGCACCATGAACAGGATCGCCATGTAATGCAACGCTGCCGGCACGACGGCCACGAGGATCAGCTGGCTATACGGGATGCCCAGCGTCTCGGCCATGATGAAGGCCGCCGCGCCCATGATGGGCGGCGTAACCTGCCCGCCGCACGAGGCCGAGGCCTCCACCGCCCCGGCGAAGCGCGGTGAGAAGCCCACTTTCTTCATGAGTGGAATCGTCATCACGCCGGTGGTCACGGTGTTGGCAATGGCCGAGCCGGAGATCATGCCGAACAGGCCGGACGACACCACACTCACCTTGGCCGGCCCGCCCGCGAACCGCCCCGCTGCGATGGTGGCGAGGTTCACGAACAGCTGCCCCAACCCGGTGAGCTGCGCCATGACGCCGAAAAGCACGAAGTGGAAAACGAAGGTGGCCACCACGCCCACCGGGATGCCGTAGATGCCCTCGGTGCCCTTGTACAGGTGCGCGACGATGCGCGGCACGCTGTAGCCGCGGTGGGCCAGCCCGCCCGGCAGGTAAGGGCCGAACAGGCCGTAGAGCACCGTGGCGATGGCCAGCAATGGCAGGAAGATGCCCATCGTGCGGCGCGCGGCCTCGATCACCATCACGATCGCGATCACGCCCATCATCAGGTCGGCGGTCGAGTGCTGGCCCGGCCGCTGGATGAAGATGTCGTCGAAGAACAGCAGCAGGTACAGCGAGAAGGCGGAGGCCGTGAGCGCGAAGATCCAGTCGCGCCAGGGAATGTGCCGGTGGCTGCCGTCGTAGGCCCGCAGCGGCAGTGAGAGCCCGGCCACGGCCAGCAGCACCCCGATGAAGGCGGCCTGAGCAGCCCCCGTGAGGGGTTCGTTCAGCGCCTGAAGCAGCCCGAAACCCATCAGCAGGTAGAAGGCCACCAGCCCGAACGAGACGATCCATTCCCAGGGCCCGGGCAGGCGCTGCTGGCGCGGAAAGACGAGAAAGCACAGCCCCAGCACCACCGCGAGGTGGATGGCCCGGTGCGCGATCTCGTTGTGCAGGCCGAAGCCCGCGGTGTAGTAGTGCCAGCCTGACAGCGCCACCGCGGTGACGGTGACGATGCCGGCCGAGACACCCGCGAGTCGGCGAAAGCTCGACTCCGGGTCGAATTGTTCAATCAGGCGATCGATTTCTGATTGCTGCGTGCTCACGCGGATGCTTTCAGGTCAGGGGGCAGTCTTCGACGTGCATCTCGATGGCGTGCGGGCTCAGGGTGCCCAGCAACAACGGGGCCGAGGTGCCCTCTGTAACGCCCGCCTGCACGCGCACGCGCTGCGCCGGCAGGGGGCGCACCACCAGTGGATGCACCGGCCGGTTCAGTGTGAGGCGCCAGCCTTCACCGTCGCGCTGCAGCGTCTCGCCGGGTCCGGCGGATATGGGCAGGCCGTATCCTTCGCCTACCCAACGCTCCTCGACGAGATGCGCGCGCCAGCCTTCGGTGCCCTGGCGGAAGCGGTAGCGGTCTTCCACGGGCGTGCCGAGCACGGAGTGCGTGAACGACACCCGCACCTCAGGTGTGGCAGGGTCGAGTGGCAGACGCAGCAACTCGCGGGCGCTGCGGTGTTCGGCCAGCACCAGCGTGCAGGCCGCAGCCGGACTCAGCCCCGGGAGCAGCAGCGCGCACGCCAGGACGGCGGCGCGCTGCCGGGGGCTCACTTGACGCTGCCCTTTTCCTTGAAGTACTTCAGCGCGCCGGGATGCAGCGGCACCTTGCCCACTGCGGTGGCCGTGGCCAGCGAGATGTTCTTCCCCTGGGCGTGCACCTGGCCCATGATGACGGTGTTTTCATACAGGGCCTTGGTCACTTCGTACGCCACGTTGTCGGGCACGGCGTCGTGGGTGGTCCACACGGCCATCACGGCCAGCGTCTCCACGGTCGCGGTCTGGCCCTTGTAGGTGTTGGGCGCGAGCTGCACGCTGGCGTAGAACGGCTGTTCCTTCTGCAGGGCCGCGATCTCTGCGCCCGCAAGCGGGATCACTTTCAGCGCGTGGCTCTGCGCGAAGTCGGTCACTGCCGCGGTGGGCGTGCCGGCCGTGATGAGCGTGGCGTGCAGGTTGCCGTCCTTGATCTTGTCCACGGCCTGCGTGAACGAGGACAGGTCTTCCTTGACGTCGGCGCGGCTCATGCCGTACACCTTCAGCAGGTCGGTCAGCAGCTGGTACTGGCCCGAGCCCGGCGAGCCGGAGGAGATGCTCTTGCCCTTCAGGTCACGAACGCTGTTGATGCCGGAATCGGCGCGCGTGATCAGCTGCACCGTTTCGGGATACAGGCCGCCGAGGACGCGCAGGTTCTTGATGGGCGCGCCGGCGAATTGCCCGCTGCCGTTGTAGGCGGCGTCCAGGATGTCGGCGGCCACGAAGGCCGACTCGATGTCCTTGGTGCCCAGCAGCTTGGCGTTGCCAACCGATGCGCCGGCGGCTTCCGCCGTGGCGCTGATCTTCTTGCCCTCGACAACGGCCTTGTTGGAGATCAACTGCGCGAGCATGCCGCCCAGCGGGTAGTAGGTGCCGCCGGTACCGCCGGTGGCGATACCGAAGAACAGGCGCTGCTGCGCGAGCGCGGTGGTGGCGATGGTCGCGGCGGCGACCAGGATCGCGGCGTGTTTCCAGGTGAGTTTCATCAGCAGGCTCCTCGTTCGGGGCATCATGTGGAGGCGACACTGTAGCGCCCCCGCGTGCCGGACAATTCAGGTCGTGCCCGCAGTCCTTGGTCTGTCATCGCCCCGGTTGATGCACGGCACCATGTCGGCTTGCGAATTCGTCCGAGGGCTGCCCGGCGCACCCACCACGAGACTGTGGCGATGCTCAAACCTGACGTGATCGTGATCGGAGCCGGTGTCATCGGCTGCTCGATCGCCTGGCACCTCGCCGCACTCGGCGCCAGCAACGTGCTCGTGATCGACCGCCTGCAGATCGGCGCGGGCACCACGGCGCAATCCAGCGGCATCCTGCGCACGCACTATTCGGTGCCCGAGAACGTGGAGCTCGCGCGCCGGTCCTTCGCCGCGTTCGAACGTTTCGCCGACTACGTGGGCGACGAGGACGCCGCTTCCGGCCTGGTGAAGTGTGGCTACCTGATCGCCGCGCCCGAAGGCGAGCGCCTGGGCGCGCTGCGGGCATCGTTGAAGCAGCAGCAGGCCATGGGCATTGCGCTGCAGCTTCTGGACGCGGCGCAGGCCGCCGAGCGACTGCCGCTGTGCCGCTTCGACGACGCTGCCCTGATCGGCTACGAGCCCGAGGCGGGCTTCGCCGACGCCTACCTGGTGGCCACCGGCTTCGCGCGCGCCGCGCGCCGGCAGGGCGTCCGCTTCATGGAAGGCGTGAGCGTGGAGCGCCTGCTGCGCGAGGACGGGCGCGTCATCGGCGTCGAAACCGCCCGGGGCCGGATCGAGGCGTCGCTGGTAATCAGCGCGCAGAACATCTGGAGCCGCGAACTCGAGGGCTGGACGGGGCTGACGATCCCGCTCAAGCCCGAACGCCATCGCGTCTTCGCGCTCGACGGGCCGCAGCCCTACACGAATGCGATGCCGGTCTACAAGGACCTCGGCTCGCCGGGCATGCTGTACTGCCGCAGCTACGGTGGTCGTCAGATGCTGGTGAGCGAGGGCATTGCCGGCGAGGTGCTGGAGGTGCCCGACATCGAGCCAGGGGACATCCCGATGGATGCCGTCATCGAGGTGGGCCTGCAGGTGGCCGAGCGCTTCCCGTCCTTCGAGACCGCGGGCCTGGCGGCCTCCTGGACCGGCGTCTACGACGTCACGCCCGACTGGAACCCGGTGCTGGGGCGCGTGCAGGGGCTGCAGGGGCTGATGCTGGCCTTCGGCTTCTCGGGCCACGGTTTCAAGCTGTCGCCCGCCGTAGGCCGACTTATCGCCCAGGAGGCCCTGGGGCTGGCGACCGACCTGTCGCTAGCCCCCTACGCGTCCGAACGCTTCAGCCAAGGGCGGCTGCTCACCGGGCTCTATGGTTCCGGGGCGGTGTCCTGAGGCCGCTGACCTCACCCCAAACACGTCCTGTTCCTCCCACTCCGCTTGGCCTCGTACAGCGCTTCGTCCGCTCGCTCGATCGCTGCGTCGAGCGGCTCGCCATGGCGCCAGGCGGTGACGCCGCCGGAGAAGGTGACGAAAACTTCGCGGCCTTCGTGCAGGAACAGGCTGGCGGTGAGATCGCGCTGCAGCCGCGTCAGCGATTGCTGGGCCTGCGACAGCTCGGTCGACGGCAGCAACAGCACAAACTCCTCTCCGCCGAAGCGGGCGACATGGTCGACCGGCCGCAAGCCTGCGCGCACCCGTGCTGCGAGTGACTTGAGGGCCTCGTCGCCGACGTTGTGGCCGAGCGAATCGTTGAGCTTTTTGAAGTGGTCGATATCGATCAAGGCGACCGCCAGGGTGCCGCCGTCGCGAGCGTGGCGCGCGCTTTCGGCCTCGAAGGCCTGGGCCAGGCCGCGGCGGTTGGCCACCTGCGTCAGCGCGTCGACCGAGACCTCCTCCGACAGGCGCAGCAACTCGCTTTCGAGTTCGCGCACCCGGCTGGCCAGTTGCGACACCTCCGCCCGGCCACTTTGCAGCCGCGTGCTCGCCTCGGCCACTTCGGTCTGCACGGCCCAGTTGTCCTGCAGCATCTGTCGCACCAGGTTCTGCAGGCCTTCGATCGAATCGGCCTGCTCGATCGTGGCCGCGTAGCCGCCGAGTTGTTCGCCGTACTGGCCGGTGCGCCCGCCGAGTGCACCGAGCTCGGTCACCAGGCTGTCGACCAGACCCTTCAACGCCTGCCGGGCTCGGTCGCGCTCGACTTTCAACTGCTGCTGTTGACGGCGTGTCTGCGCGAGCAGGTCCTGCGTCGCGCGCACACTGCGCACGCTGGGCAGCGCTGCGACTGCGGCTGGCCCCAGCCGCGCCTGCATGGCTTCGGCCTGCCCGCGGGCCCAGCTTTCGTCTTCGGCCAGATCGGTGAGGCCCGCAGCCAGCTCGCGCGCCAGGTTGCCCAGGCTGTCGAGCAGGTGATGGCGCTGCACGAGCAGGCGCTGCGCTTGCGTGCAGGCCGCAGCCACCTCGCCCTCGGCATCTGCGGCAGCGCCGTCGCGCCCGATGCGGTGCACCAGCACGCCCAGCCGATCGCCGAGCTCGCAGGCCCGCGGCTCGTCCCGTGCCAGCGCCATCTGCACGGTGCTGCCGAACGACATGGCCACCGCGCGCAAGGCGGTGGTTTCGGCGCCGCCAGCACCTTGGACGTCGCCCAGCTCGCCGGCCAGGGTTTCGACGCTGCTGTCTTCCTCCCCGTCCCAGCTGCGAATCAATTGCGCCATGCGCTCGTGCAGTCGCGCGGCGTTGCTGCGATTGGCATCGAGCACGCGTCTCAGGCTGTCTTTCTTGCGCGCCGCTGTCCATTGCTTGCTGCCGCGCTCCAGCCCGCGCAACAGGTTGGCGATGAGGCCGGCCCATTGGGCGGCCTCGGGCGCTGCCGGGGCCTGGGCGTGGCCGCCGGGGGCCAACGGTGCTGCAGTCGCCACGCCGAACTCAGGCTCGGCCGAGCACCCGCGCCAACGGCTCTTCGCTGGCTGCACCGATCCACGGCGCCTTGCGCGGCAGCACGGTCTGCTGGAGCCAGGCGTCGAGGTCGTCGGGCGGCAAGGCCTTGGCGAACAGGAAGCCCTGCATCACACCGCAACCCAGCCGGTGCAGCACGTCCATCTGGCGCAGGTTCTCGACGCCCTCGGCGATCACCCGCAAGCCGAGCGAGCGGGCCAGCGCGATGATGGCGCTCACCACGGCCGAACTCTGCGGCGTGATGCCCAGGTCGCGCACGAAGCTGCGGTCGATCTTGAGCTCCGAGATCGGCAGCGTGGTCAGGTAGGCCAGCGACGAGTACCCGGTGCCGAAGTCGTCGATCGAGATCTCCACCCCGATTTCGTTCAACCGATGCAGCGACAACGACACGTTGTGCAGATCCTTCATCAGGTTGTTCTCGGTGATCTCGAGCAGGATCGCCTTGTGCGGCACACCGTAGGCCGACACGGCCTGGTGGATGTTCTCGACCAGGTCGCTGCGCTCGAACAGGCGGCTGGGCAGGTTGACGGCAATCGAGTCGGCGAAACCGAAGCTCTGCTGCCAGATGCGGGTCTGGCGGGCCGCCTCGCGCACCGCCCACTCCGACAACGGCACGATCAGGCCGGTTTCCTCGGCCAGCGGGATGAAGTCGCCGGGGGGCACCAACACGCCCCCGCGCTGCCAGCGCATCAGCGCTTCGGCACCCACCATCTTCGCGGCGCGAACGTCGACCTTGGGCTGGTAATGCAGCACCAGTTCGTTGCGCTCGATCGCCTTGTGGAGGTGGCTCTCGAGTTCGATCTTCTCGCGCCCCTGGCCGGCGAGTTGCGGGCCGTACACCGCCGATGCGTTGCGTCCGGCGGTCTTGGCCGAGTACATTGCGACGTCGGAATTGCGCATCAGGTCGGCCAGGCTCGAGCCGTCACGCGGAAACAGCGCGATGCCGACGCTGGCCGTGACGAAACACTCCTGGCCGGCCACGAAGATCGGCTCGCGCATTGCACAGAGCACGCGGTTGGCCACGCGTTCGGCATCGGCGTCGTCGGCCACTTCGGGCAGCAGCGCGACGAACTCGTCGCCGCCCAGCCGCCCCACCGCTTCGAGCGCGCGGTGCGAACGCGTGCCGGCGGCCTCGAGCGCGCCTTCCATGACCTGGTCGCTGTGGCGCACGCAGCCGCGCAGGCGGCGCGCCACCTCCATCAGCAGCTCGTCGCCGGCGGCATGGCCGAGCGTGTCGTTGACGTTCTTGAAGCGGTCCAGGTCGATCAGCAGCAACGCCGCGTTGTGCCCCAGTCGACGCGCATGGTCGAGCGCGCGCTCGGTGCGCCAGATCAGCTGGCGGCGGTTCGGCAGGCCGGTGAGCGCGTCGAAGTTGGCCAAGTGGCGAATGCGGTCTTCGGCCACGCGCCGGTCGGTCACGTCCTGGAACACGCCGGTGTACCCCACGCCATGGCCGTGGTCGAACTCGGCCTCGGCCTCGACATGCACTACGCGGGGGCGGCCGTCCTCGAGGGTCAGCGAGACGTCGGTGGCCAGCACCGCGTTGTGCGTCACCACCTCGCCGAGCATGCGCAACAGGCCGCGCCGCTGCACGGCGCCGACCATGCGCAACAGCGATCGCAAGCTGGGCCGCTCGTCGGGGGCCTTGCCGAACACGCGCAGCGCCTCGGGTGAGAACCACAGCGTGCCGCCGCGCTCGCCGCGGCGCCAGTCGAAGCTGCCCATACGGGCCAGGTCTTGGGCACGCGCCAGCTTGAACTTGCTGCGCTCGAGCTCCATGCGGGTGCGCGAGGCGCGCAACATGTAGCGCAACCGGCCGGCCAGCAGACTCCACTGCGTGCTCTTGACGAAGAAGTCGGTCGCACCGGCGCGGTAGGCACGGCTGATCGAGGCGTCGTCGTCCAGGCCGGTCAACATCAGCACCGGCACCTGGGCGTAGCCCGGCACTGCGCGCAGGGCCTGGCACGTCTGGAAGCCATCCATGCCCGGCATCAGCGCGTCCAGGATCACCATGTCGGGCGCCACCTCGGCCAGCGCGGCGAGCGCGCTTTCGCCGCCCGTCACCTCGACGATGTCAAAGCCGCGGTCGCGCAGTGCGATCGCAGTCAACATCAGGTTCACCTCGTCGTCGTCGACCAGCAGCACGCGCGGTTGCCCGTGGCTGTCATCGTCGGAGAAGGTCGTAGGGCCAGTGCTCATCGGGTCGAGGCAAACGGATTCATTCCGGCGTGTCTGCGCGAGGCTCAGCCGCGCAGCTGCTGCAACAGGTGCTCGGCCTCGATCGTCACCGCGTCGAATTGCGATTGGACGGGGAGCGTGGGTTCATCGCGCATGCGACGTTCTATATCGGCACACAACGCCGACAACTTCAATGCGCCGACGCTTGCGGAGGAGGACTTCAAGGTGTGCGCCACGTGACGCTGCCCTTGCAAGTCGGCGTTGGCGCGCGCCACCTCCAACTGCTCGAGCAGCCGCCGCAGCGAGGCCGCGTAGGTGGCCAGCACCCGCAGCAGCAGCCCCGACTGCCCCTGCGGGTCGAGGGCGCGAAGCCGATCGAGCGCTTCGGCATCGAGCAGGCCGGCGGGCGGCTCGCTCAAAGGCGTCGGGGTGGATGAAGGCAGCATCATCGACAAGGCGCCCGATTGTGGCCGAGAGCCGACGCTGGCACCGCCACGACAGCCCCACCGCGCGCCAGGGGAGGGGCTCGCCGACGTGGCGTATGCCACGAATGGACGGGCTGCTTGCGCGCGCTCATTGGATCTGAACGGCCTGCGCGAGTGCGCGCAATACCGCGCGGTTGATTTCACCGACGCCCAGCAGCAGTCGCTCGGCGCTCTCGCGCACGTCGTAAAGCGATTCGTTTTCCACCGCCCGGACCACTTCGAGCATCGGCTGGTAGGGGCCCTGCCCGTCGACCAGGACCTGGCGCACCGAATCGGGCACCGGTACCGCCCTCAGCAGGTCGGAGAAGGGTTGTTTCATCATCCGGTCGAGCAGCGAGAAGACCCCGCAGATGAAAGCTTCGTTGCGCATCTGCTCGTCGGCCGCGCCGACGCTGGTGCGCGCCAGCTCTTCCATCAGCAGCCCGCGCCGCAGGGCCGCGAACATCACTGGTTTCATGTCGCGGTCCTTGCTGGCCGAAGCGAGCAGTACGGCGAGCCAGCGCTTGAGTCGGGTGTAGCCGAGCAGCATCAGCGCATGGCGGAACGACGCCACTTCGACGCGCAGCCCGAAGGCCGGCGAGTTGATGTAGCGCAGCAGCTTGAAGGCCAGCGTCGGGTCCAGTCGCAAGGTCTCTTCCAGGCGCTCGATCGACTCTTCCTTGTCGATGCGCCGCATCAGCTCGACGATGGTCGTCATGTCGGACTGCACCGGGCCACCCGCCTGCGGGCGCACCACGTCGTCGATCGGCCAGCCGAGCACCGCCACCGCGCCGCGCTCGAAACTCGCGTCGAGCTGTTCCAGGCTGCGCACGCCGCACTGCACATGGGTGATCTCGCGCGCCACGCCCTGCGGCGCCTGCGCGTCGACCCGCCGTTCGTCCTCGATGTCGATGATCGAGTGCTTGAAGCAAGGCAGCACGTCGCGCGGCAGGTCCACGCGCGGCCGCCCCTTGATCAACAAGGTGTTGCCACGCGCGTAGAGCGACTGGATGCTGCTGCTGTGCAGAGGGTCGCACGCCATGAAGGCCGGCACCTCGAGCATCAGGTTGGCACTCGGCTGGGCCTTCAGCAGGTCGGCCAACAGGGTTTCGCTGAGGACATTCAGCGACACCTTGCCGCCTGCTTCGGGCCAGACCTGGTCGATCGCGGCCAGCAGCGCACCAGCGTCCAGCGGCGCATCCGGGCGCACCGGGAAGACCGTCAGCCGGGTGGCAGTGACGGTCCGTTCACGGTCGATCATCGGCGAGTAGCCCAGCACCACCTGGGCCAAGATAGAAGATCCGTTCATGCTCATCGGTTCAGGAAGTCGAACAGCGACAGGCGCTGCACGGAGGCATAGGCCTTCAATGCGGCCTGATAGCCGGTGTGCTGGGCTTCGAATCGTGAGAGGGCTTGAACCATGTCCAGATCTTCGGCGTTCGAGCGCTCGGTCTGCGCGGAAAGTGACTGGGCCGCAATGCGTCCCTCGACCATATCGGCATGATTCAACGCTTCGCCCACCTGGCTGCGCAGCGATTGCAACGCCGCCATCGAGCCGTCGAGGTCCGACAGGGCCTGCTGCACCCCCTGCGTCACCGAGGCGTTGCTGCGCAGCGGCGTCTTCAGCTCGGAAATCGCGCGGTCCAGCGTGTCGAAGATGCCGAGCGACGGCGTGGCCAGGCGGATCTCGAATCCGTCGCCGCCCGCAGGTAGGCCTTGCACGCTGAATTCCATGCCGTCGATCGCAATGGCCTGACCGCTGACGTAAGCCGCGTTGGTGAGCGCCGTGGCCGCACCGTCCTTGGTGATGCTGTAGGTCGGGCCCGCCGCCGTGCTGCTGAAGTCCAGCCGGTACGTCAGCGCAGCCGGGTTCACCACCGCCGGCGGCGAGGTCGCGGCATAGAACGCGGCCAGGTCGCGGACGTGACCCGCATCGATCCAGGTGCCGCCGGCGTTCGGTGCGGTGCTGGCATTGCGCGTTTCGAAGAGCCCGTTGCCCGAAGGCGATGCCAGCCAGGCGGCTTGGCCATCGACACTGCGCGGCAGGGGTTCG
>Ga0163144_10025921_pt1 | contig 11425 bp, 7 predicted proteins | sample OliLak19BULKMAT1_FD_123175 | JGI IMG/M metagenome (GOLD analysis project Ga0163144, IMG submission 123175) | Freshwater microbial mat bacterial communities from Lake Vanda, McMurdo Dry Valleys, Antarctica - Oligotrophic Lake LV.19.BULKMAT1 | ecosystem: Environmental > Aquatic > Freshwater > Lake... | reverse complement strand
TGGGCCGACCCGTCGCTTCCACACTGATCACTGTCCACTGATCACTCGGCACTTTCGCCACATCTCCCCCAATAACCCATAACCATTAACGTCTAACCATATTCAACAACCATGAAAACCACCATCAAGGACAACGTCCTCCACATCGAAATCCCGCTGCATGCCCCGCGTCCGTCCGCCACCGGCAAGACGCTCACCGTCGCCAGCACCAAGGGCAACCAACCCACTGGAGCCAAGATCAACGGCCTGCCCGTGATCGTCGGCATCAACGCCTACATCAAACCCGAGAGATAAGATTCACCTGTCTCAAGGTCCAAAGTCTGAAGGTCTGAAAGTCAAAGAATGGCGCACCGCCTCTCCCGACCTTCGACTTTCAGACCTTCGGACATTCAGACACATCCAAACCAAAATCATGAACATCCCATCCAACTACATCCGGGAGTCCATCAAACTCCTATCGCGCATCCGCCATCCCCGGACCACTCTGCCGGTATTGACCCACATCCTCGCCACGCTGGACGCCACCGGCATCACTCTGGCAATCACCGACCTGGACCGCTGGCTTGAAACCCGCATGGACGCAAGTCCCGGGCCTAACGAACCGGAAGCCTTCCTCATTCCGCCAGATGCGATGAAGGCCATGAAACAGGCCGACAAGCACACCGACATCAAGATCGTCTGCAAGGGGCCGAGCGACGCGGATCTCATCGAGATTTCCGGAGGGAATGTGACCCAGCGTTGATCGACGGCATGCGGCCCGGTTGGGAATCAGAACTACGGATGTCGCGCGAGTGGCACTTGTGCCATGTCAGCGCCATGCGAGGGGCGGATAGGGCAGAGCAACGTTGGGATTCCCATCTGCGGAACTCCGCCATGGGCGGGACTCCGGAGTGTGATTCTCATTTTTTTACCAGTGACAGACTCAATCCGTCGCCAAGCCTATCACACCGAAATCCCGCTGCATGCACCGCGTCCGTCTGCCATCGGCAAGACACTCGCCGTCGCCAGCAGCCAAGGGCAACGAACCCACCGAGCCCCGAGGGAAGTATGATGATGCAGTTCATCCATTATCCATTTTTCGCCTGTCGATGCCAGCTCAGCCCGCCTGAATTCCACCGGAAAGAGCGCGGGTGGCGTTACGATAGACGGAAGGGCGCATTCCAACCAGCTTTGTAAAGATATTGGAAAACGTGGAACGATACTCATAGCCGATCTCATCGCAGATAGCCTCGATCTTCTGGTCCGTGGACCGGAGGAGCTCTTCCGCACGCTGAATCCGCAGGAGAGAAAGATGCATCATCGGACTGCGACCGAAGGTTTTCAGGCAGAGCCTGCGGAAATGCTCACCGCACATCATAGCCGTGGCCGCCATCTCTTCCACACTCCAGTCGCGGCGAAGATCCTCGGATATCTTCCGCCAGGCCTTGAGAATCCGTTCGTCCGCCTGACGGGGCTGGGCGAAAATCCTGACATATCCGTGAATCAACTCTACCCAATGGAGGAGCAACGCTGGGTTCGAATCGGTACCTGCCTCGGCGTGCAAGCCCCGGATGGCCTGAACGAGTGGTAAGGCATCGAAGTTCACGGGATTTCCCGATAGATCCGGAAAGCCCGACGGATCGGTATAACAGATATAAGCCACGACCCATCCGGACTCCGGACTGGTGCGGATGTTTACAGGAGACGATAGAAGACAGGCGCTACGGGGACCGAAACGTTTCCATCCGTCTGCCATGCGGACACGTGTTGGCTGGTTGAAACAAATCATCATTGCCTGGCCATGTTTCCCGATCACCGTGCCTTCCGCGGCGGAATTTCCATCAATGATCCCTAGATGAACGATTCCCTTGGACGCCAGTTGGCCGACAACAGTCGTCCCACATGCATGACTTCCCGTCGCGGACGGTGAGGCGAGAATGCACAGGTCATCAGAAGGGGCGGCGGTGGAACTTTCGCCGTGGAATTGGTCGTCCGGCTCGGCGACCATCACGGCGTCTTCGTCGTAGGAAATTGCGTCGTAAGACAGGCTTGGCGGTTTCATGGTGTTGTTGGGTTTAAGCTCTCCCATTCATGGAGTGCGTCTTGGTATTCTTGAATTGCGGCGGCAGGCAGCACATCGCGGCTGCGGGAAATTTCATCACTCACACGTTTTGCCAGAAAGGCGGCTTGTTCGGGACGTGGCTGAAGAGGCTTTGTGGCATCATCGAACCAGACGGGTGAGGTGTGCGCGAAACGGAAACGCCCGTCCTCACGTGGTTCCCAGATGCGCAGGGCAATCCAAGTAGTTCCCTTCAAGGAGATGACACGCTCGATGCTCGTCTCTGTGGAATTCACGTCGATGGATTCATAAACAGCTCCGTTGACGATGATCTCGATCCTGCCTAGCGGACGCTCTCCCTTCGCTGTGGCTTTGAGGCGGGCGTGGTTGCCGTCGCGTTGTATTTCTGATAGGCAAACCGGACCTGTCGTGACGAAGCTGCGCCCATTTTCGAGACCAGCCCGCCAATTGGCATAACTGAATCCATCTGGACAATGGACGTAAACGCGACTGTAGCCCAAGGGCACCGGATGCACGCCGCTTGCGGTGCCTGCGGATGGACGCAAACGGTGGCCGCAGTTAAGCAAGGCCCAGTAGGTTTGATGGGTATATTCGATCCAATCCCGCTCATTGCCCTGGCTCGTGGCGCCGGGCAGCATCCATTCTGGAGCCGGGGTGCTCCATTGGGTGATGGCGAAGGGAACCCGCCACACGTGGTTATTTGATAGTTCGAACAAGTCCACATCCATCACCGGTGGCAACGCCATCGCCCAAGGCCAGTCCGGTTTGTCCATGTCCAGAAGGGCACCTTGCTTCCTGGCTTCCCCGGCGACCGGGCCTAGCGGAGGCGCGTTCAGCTTGAACGGGGTCTGGTGGCCGAGCGCAAAAACCGCCCCGAGCGTGTGCTTGTGACCGCCGATACCGAAAATTTCCCATTCCGTATTGCAGGGCCAGATCACATGACTCGCATCGACGGAAACGAGCGAAGCCACTTCATCGGGATTTGCGCCCTTGTCGTAGTGAAAGGGGGTCTCGGTCCCGTCGAGACACCAATAGGTAATTGGGAAAGCAACGTTGAGATCCTCCGCCAGCATGACATTCGGCAAATCGGCTAGAGTGCGGTGAACATGGGTCTCACCACTGAACCATCCTTGCGCGGCCATGTCCACCCAGCGGAGGACTGGTAGTTCAAGATTGATCGGTTTGTCAGCCACCGTGATTTCGCGGTGGAGCGGAATCCACTCTTTGCCTCGCTCGATGGTGATTGTGTAGCGGCCCGGCGGCAGATCCACATGCCACGGGTGGGCATCCAGCGTGGTGTGATTTTCGACACTGAGGGGATTGTTGAAATTCCCCTTCTCATAGCGGACCGCCGACCCGCCTTCGCTTGTAGGGAAGAACCAGGCACCATCCGCGTTCCTGATTTCGATTCGCGCTGGCATTGGAGATTGGGTTTCCGCGTCGAGGATTTGACCACGCACCTTTGTCCGGACCTGGGTGGAACCGGCTTTCCCACGCCAGAACGCCTCGGCTGTCGATAGACTGGCAAGGGCTGATTTGAGTTTCTCCGGCTCTATGATTGCCTTCTTGATGTGGGCGATGCGCCGCTGCGTCCAATCGAGGAAAAACCCGGTATCCTCTTTTACCGGCTTCATGGGTTCACCACCCAGCTCGACATACCAAGGAGCGGTCATCGCGAAGCGGAAGGTGTGATCTACCTCCGCAATGGCGCGCACGGCGAACCAGCCGCTTTCGTTGATCGTCACCAGCGCGGGAAGCTGGATGATTTCGGAGCGACCATTGCGGATCAGTTCTATCGACTTGATTGGATCCTGAGAATCGAGATGTCCGGCAAGAAGCACCTGCAAGGGGCCGGCGGCGGTTTTCAACACCTCGCCGGGCAGCGTGCCGTTGGCGGTCAGACGCAACAGAGGTCCGTTAGTAACCACCACTCTACCTGCCTTGAAGCCATCCCACCAACTTTGCCAGTCAAGCTTGCCGCCTGTGTGGACATACATGCGGTTGTAGCCGACCGGGTTCGGCAACACTCCGCTGGCACTGCCCGCACTGGGTGGCACGCGAATACCGCAGTTGAGTGCGCGGAAATAAAGGTCATGGGTCCAAAGCCCGTTGCCATGAACACCCGGATATTTGATAACATCGCGTGGTCTCCCCCAGGCCTCGTCGTCGAGCACTCCGCGACGATGCATATGGTTATGAGCCACGCCGATCGAGTCGAGTTTACCGCTTGCCAACCAGATCGGAAAATCTTGCCAGAACGGTTTTTCAGCATCGATCCAAGCGCCACGTTTCTTCGCCATCTCCAGGAAAAACACGGAAAGCGGCCACTCGGGAGTCTTGCCCGGATAGCCTGCAAGTGGAAACGGTTCCCTGAGCCCGAACATGAGAAATGCTCCCCCACTTCGTTCGTCCTCACCGGCCAGCAGGTTGAACAGACGACCGTCGTCCGTGCTGCCGGGCGGACTGGCTGGCAGCCCCTTGCCGGACCACCCGTTGGTATCGTTCCACCAGGTTTTTACCTGAGCGATCCAGAGATCCTCTGCTTTCATCAACAAGGGGATCTGCGCGGGATCCCGATGAATATGCGTTTCACCGGACCACCAACCCTCGGCGGACATTTCTACCAAGCGGTGCATCTTGACCTTAACGGGCGTGACAGGACTCTTGATAGAAATCATGCCATCAACCCGTTTCCACTCGGGTCCTTTTTCGATTTCGTAATGATAAGTTCCTGCCGCGACGCCTATTGAAGTGCTCCCTTCACAAACGAAATGGTCATACCAAAAGGGAAGTCCAGGCTGCAGCGGATCCACCGGCTTCCCATCGCTATCCGTTAGGTGGATTCGAGCCGCGAGTGGATTACCCGCTTCATCCCGAATGTCGAAATTCAGCAACGGGAGGTGACTATTATTGTCGTCGTTGTTCGTCGCATTGATCTTGAAACTCAGCAAAACATCACTGCGGAACCCGAGGTCCTGGGTGCCTTGCCCTGCGTTCACATTGAGAACGGCGGAACGAATTCCGCTCTGCCCGGTCATCAGGCGGAGCTTCCGGGTCTCCCGGGATTTTCCGGTCAACGGTCCAGCGGGCAACAATTCAAGGTGAAGCCATTGATCACGGGAATGCTCTGCGGAAGCCGCTGGAATAATATTCTCGCTCTCGATTTGAAGTGTGGAAGTAATCCCTGCGGTGTTGTCGATCACGATTTCAAAATCGCGCCACCCGCCTTGCACCAGTTCGCGCAACGCGCCACCGTCCGCCGCCTTTACCCGCGATTCGGGTGAGATGCTCACGACAATCAGGGGCTCCGCACCCGCAAGCAGACCGTTGCCCGCAAAAGCCATCGCGGCCAGCAGCAGAAACAACAACCGTGGTGATCGCGTGGGCATGACGGGCAGGAAATGAGCGCTGCCGGACGCCTGTATCAGACAAGCAATCGGACGTTCTCAATTTCCACATCTTGCACAGGTCACGAATGATCGTCCAGACGTCCAATGGGATGGGTTTGCGTCCATCGCAGCCCGCTCGATGGGGAGCTTACTCAATCTGCCGCCGCTTCCGCCATGATACGCCGGTAGGTTTTCCGGGCGTGCTCATACGCGGCCTTCGCCTCGGCCATCTCGGCCTCCGCGTAGCTGCTGCCTTTCTGTTTCCAGCATTGATCCACGGCGGCAAGGCACCACTCCGCGCTCTCCCTACTGGCGCGGATGGGCTTGCCGTCCACGATCACCTTGATCGGATTCGTGTGGGCGCTGGGAAACTGCCGGATCGCCACCCAACTGCTGCGGGTGATCTCCGGCCTGGGGAAAATCAGTCGGGTCAACGTGCCATCGGATGGCACAGTCTGGCTCGCTACCGGCAGGCCATTCACGATCAACTCAACTACTTGCGTCGCGGCGCTGGGATTCCGCACTGCCGCGTTGACCGCGAACGATCCATCCGGCAGTTGCTCGAAATCCATCAGATGCCCGGTGCCATCGCTCACATAGCTTCTCCCAGCGCGCAGTCCTTCCACCCATTCATCATAGTTTAACTTCCCCGGCAGTTTCACATAGACGCGACCGATGCCGACCCGCTCGCCGCTCATGCAGGGGAAATCCGTTTCGCCACTGGCAACGATGTCCATTCCGCAGTTCAGCGTGTGATACCAGATGTTCCACTCCTGCTTGCGCGGGGTATTCATCGTGGCGATGAAATCAATCGCATTGACCTCCTCGCCACGCTCGCCGGGAACCTTGTGGGTGACATCGACAATATATTCCATCGCGCCAATTCCATCAAAGGCTGGCAGGTCGAAATTCGGTAGCCCGTTAGGACCATCCGTCCCCGGAGTGCGGCCGACGCTGGTCATGAGTCCGCTGGCGCTGTGGGCGGTGCCGGTCACGGCGCCCTGGCTTTTCGCCCAGCGCAAGGTGTTCAAGCCCAAAGTGGGCCAATGCGTGTCGGAGTCCCCGCCGGGTGGGATTTGTTGCTTCAGTTTAAGAAGGTTCAGGTGCCCGGAAAACTGCGAACCGAAGCCACTGACCTCCACATCGTAGCGCAGAAGATAGGGGTAACGGCTCACATCGTCCGGTTTGCCGGAAAAGAACTGCTTCTGGAAATCAAAGCACGGGCCCCACGTGAGGCAGCAGCCGACCTTCACGTCCTCGCCCATGATATGGCGTAGCATGTCTTGCGGCCTCACGCCCTGGGTCGGGTTATCATAATGGAGGCAGCCGGCGGCATGGATGTGATGGTCGCCGCTCCAGTAGCCCAGCTTCTGGGTATCGATCCAGCGTTTCGCCTGATAGCTAAACACAACGGGCTCCTTCCCCACGACAAATGTCTTCGTTTCAGGAATGCTTTCCGGCCCGTGGGAACATTTCACCGAATACGTCCCCGGCGACAGGCGCAGGACCTCACCGGATTCCCGATAGATCTGACTTTGAAAAAAGAAGTCCGGGGCAAGCCGTTTTGACTGGGCGGGATAGACCCGCCCCTTCTCGTCGCGGATTTCAAATGCGGCCATGCAGGGCGAACCGTCGGCATCCTTCACATCAAAGGTCACCGGGGTGCTAGGGAGAATTTTGAATGTCAGCGACACCGGCGACCAATCCGCGCTTTCGCCTTTCGCATATTCCAGATCCATCCAGTCGATGCGGATGTTTCCCGGCGCCATCCCCGGATCAAGCCGGAGACCGGCGATTTCGCCGTCGCTCTCGAACTCGACTTCATAAAGCTGCGCCGCACCCGATTGCATTTGGAAGGCCACTTGCCGCAGCCCATCCGGTGCCGGCTGGTCCGGCGACGTCCAATACAACTGGCCCATGCCGCCGGCGTCGGATTGGGCGAAAAACCGCAGGACCATCCGTCCGCCACGGGCCGATACCGGAGCGGAGAAAAAGGGATCCTCGCCGGTGGATGTAAAATGCAGTGAACTGTCCTTCGCCTCAACAGTCCCGCAATTCGGCTTTTCCCAACCGTCGGTGTCTTTGACAAAGCGCCATTCCCGGATGACGCCCGATGTCGCTCCGGGAAGCCCGCCGATGTTGAACTCGATTTCACCGGATTTCTCACCCTCGCCGATGGCGGAAATCTGGATCACCCGGTATTCTAACTCAAGACCGCTGAGTTCCCCCGCCAACGGTCGGCCGTCGAAAACGGATAGCTCCATCCACCGCTCCGGCACTTCTTCCAGCGGCGCACGCGGGAGCGGTCGGGCGGCGGGACTGCCGATGCGCAGCCGCGAAACCACGGCGGCCTTGTTGATGACTTTTACGAGTACCGTGCGCCAACCGTTCTCCTCGAGTTCGATGCCGTTGAGGGCTGGAGTTGCCATGCGTTTGCCGTCTGCACCGATCTCGAATGCCGCGATGCATTGTGGGTCCAGCAGTTCCTGCACCTTGCGCGTGATCACCACATCCTCCTTGATCTCGCTCAATGCTTCTAAAGCTGCGACCGTCTCGGGCGGCAGCGGCGCGCCGATGCTGGCTAGCGCTTCTGCCAGCCGCTGGCATTGCAGCAACAAGGGCTGTGCATCGACCCGCTCCACCATGGGAATCTCGAGCGGATGCATCTGAGCCCCATTATGATTATGGCCGGGATGCGCAGCGGCGGCCCCCGCCCACACCACGACGACGAGTGCTAGCAAAAGAATCGGTTTCATGGAAATCTTTATGGTTTTGTGGCAATGCCGAGTCCTTGCAACAGTTTAGCCTTTGAAGATTGCGACGGAGGCGGGACCAACACGTCAGCCTCGTTCACCCCGTAAATTTCAGCAACGTTCCAATCCTTCGAAAGCTCCGTAAACATCGAAGCCCTTCGTTGTCGGAACTCACGTGCATTGACGCGGGAGTTCCGGAGTTGTGCCATGTTGAGATCCGCCACGATGAAGCCTTCTTTCGCTTCGGTGAGCTGCTGTTTCACGCCTTGCGGCCACTCGGCAATCATGGTTCCGGCTCCCACCGCTTTGTTCGAGGTGATCATGTGGACATAGTTCTGATGGACGTTCGCCCGGACGATGTAGTCCTCCACAGACCCTTGGCGGGCATTCGGCCAGACGATGATTTCCGCGCCCTTGAGGCTGAGCAGTCGGAACATTTCCGGGAAATAGCCGTCATAACAGGTAAGCACTCCCACCTTGCCAAAGTCGAGATCGAAGACCGGGCAATCCTCGCCGGGCGTCATCATCCATTCCGGATCTTCCGCCACCGGCGGCCATGAATACGGCGCGCCGCCCACGGCTTGATAGGCTTTGAAATAGCGTCCGACAATTTCCCCCTCACGGTCAAAAATCAATGTGGAGTTTCCATAGTTGCCCTTTTCATCGATCACTTCAAAACAACCAACCATGACATATAAATGATTGCGCTTGGCGGCGGCGGCGATCGCATCGGTCTGCGGACTGGGCACGCGGAACATGCCTAGATAGAGTTCGGGAAACACCACCAGATCCACCTGCTCCTTTCCGGCCCGGTCGATGTAAGGAACGATGGCGGTGGCCGGATCGGTGGCGGCGGTGGGCGGCACTCTCCATTGCCAGGGGCCGGTGATTTGCACGGCGGCCACTCGGGCGCTCTTGTGCGCGAGCTGACCATCGGTGATTCGCGGGACTTGCTGCGCGGCCGCAAGACAGAGGGAGAACAGGAGAACTGAGAGCGATTTCATGGTTTAAGAACGATTCCTTGGTTGTCGATCATCGTAGGCTTGGACGCCGCCGTTGCAGCTTTTACATCAAGTTCGCGAACGTGCTCGTTGCCCTCGAAGCGATTGCCTTGCAGCACGATGTTCCGTCCCGAGTTGAATGCGAACGACGCGAGCTCAGGCTGATAGGGCTGGGCAAAATCGGTCATGCGGATCCGGTTGTTACGGATGAGCAATCCGTCGATCGCCTGACCTTCGACGATTTTCCCGTGATAGGTCTCGATGAGATTGTCCTCGAACACGATACCACCGTGATAGAGCGCGTCCGGGAACCGTTTCGCATCGACTTCCGCCGACATCCGAAGGACCGGCCCGGCGTTGTTGCGGAACGTGTTCCTCCGAATCACGGCGTCCCGGGTGGGACCGGATTCCCACCAGAAGCCGTTGTCGCCTTCCATTTGAATGCCGGCCATCGACGAGTGCTCGAAAGTGTTGCCCTCAACAATTACTTTGCCCGAGGTGGCTATCAACATGGTCCGCGCGCGGTTGTTGCGGACGACGCTGTTACGAAACGTGAGCTCGGCTTGCCAGGAGAGATTGTAGAGTCCCGATCCATCCCGGACGCCACCTTCCGGCAGGTGATCAAGCGTCACCTCGAAGCGGTCGGAATTCAGGTCGCGGGTCGAGACCACCGTGGCATCTCCGTAGCCCTGGAGGTCGGCGCTGGTTACAAATCGGACGACGTCACCGGCAGCCATCACCACCAGCCCACGTTGCTGGCTGTGGACCCGCTGGCAGACGAGCGTGTTGTTAGCCGTTGTTTTTTCGATCCTGACGAAACAGCCGTGAACGTTGGTGGCATCGTCCAGCATGTTTTCGAACAGGCAGTCCTCGAAGAGAATGCTGCCTCGGCAACCGTTGAAATGGGTGGCATCCGCAGTGGTGGTCACGTATCGGTCCTTCCCTTCGGGCAGCGTCACCTTGAAACGCCGCAACGTGAAATCCTCAGAGCGCTGGGCGATCAGCCCCATGCCGCCAGCGTGGTGAATGGTCACATCCTCAAGCGTGACGTCCGAGCAACCGGAAATCCGTATCGCCGGCGAGGTCCGGTTCGGGTCTTTCATGCCGCTCACCACCAGCACCATGCCAGGCTCGGGCATGACCTTCACGGCGTCGAAAATGCGAATCCGGTGCGGCCCCAGCTCGGTGACGCGCGGGTCCGGTTCCAGTGCCAGCAGGTGCTCGCCGGGCACCGGGTGACGGGTGCCTCCCTGGAACCACATGTTCCATTGCAGGTTGTGCTCCCACGCCATCGTGGCCGTGACAGGTGGCGCCCATTCCTTCCACGTATTCGGTGAGGGACTCGGTTTCTCGCGGAAAATCAGCCGCTCCCCGCGCATCTCGTAACACACTTCGGGATGCAGCTTGAGATCGAAGGCTTGCAGATCCGGATGCACTGCTGCCACCGTCCCTTGCAGACTGAAGGGCCGCACCCAATCGATGCTGAAGCCTTTCAGCGTGAGGTTTTTCGTGTTCTCGGCGCTAATCGGCACCAGCGACCCGTGACAGAGGAAGTGCGCGCCTTCCGCCACCAGCGTGAAGCCGTCGAAGCCATCAATCGGGAAAATCACCCGCTTGATGCCGGAATCGTTATTGGCCACCGCCAGATTTTGCTCGAAAGCGCAATCCGGGAATAAATGCCATTCGCCGGGCGGGATCTTCATGCCGTGAGCCTTGCGTTCGATGCAGGCTTCCATCGCCGCGCGCAACGCCGGCGTCGCATCCATCCCCGGCTGCACCTCACCCAGCCCGAAATCCGCCGCATCCACCCATTTTTTCGCATTTGCAGGGAGAGTCAGCATCAGCATCCAGAGCAAAATCCTGAGACTTGATCGTTGAAGAATGCTTGGCGGAATTGAGTGGGTTTTCATCGTGGCGGACTGCGCGTATAAAGCCCACGATCTCACCCGTTTTGCAAAGGCGATCTTTGTGGACCACCAACACATCCAATCGGATGCCAGTCGGAAGAGATTCATAAAATACACTAATTATCAATGTGTTACGATTAACCCGAGAAGCCGACCCATCCGAATGAATGTCTTTAGATTGTGCATTTCCAACACAAAGTTGTGGGACATCAGGATAGCATCCTACGAGGAGAACTGGCAAATTGATGACGCAATGAAACTAAAAAACCATCCCTCCGGCGCGGCATTGGCCACAATAGCTCTATTCGCAGCTTCT
>Ga0163144_10025920_pt1 | contig 11425 bp, 5 predicted proteins | sample OliLak19BULKMAT1_FD_123175 | JGI IMG/M metagenome (GOLD analysis project Ga0163144, IMG submission 123175) | Freshwater microbial mat bacterial communities from Lake Vanda, McMurdo Dry Valleys, Antarctica - Oligotrophic Lake LV.19.BULKMAT1 | ecosystem: Environmental > Aquatic > Freshwater > Lake... | reverse complement strand
GATCAGGTCGATCTCCTGGCCACCGATGAAACCGATGTGGTCGCAACCGCACGCGAGCGCAGCTGCCGCACCGACCAGGAACGAGCCCTGCTCTTCAGCGAAGGCAAGCGTCTTCACGTTCGGAAGATCGAGGTAACCGTCGACCCAGCCGTAAATGGTGTCGGGGTTAGCGGCCGAGACCAGCGCGATGGCGTCACCGAAAGCGAAACCGACAGCAATAACCGGGTTGTTCCCAGCAGCGCTGAGAGCCTCGAGGTTCGGAACGCGGTCAGCGTGAAACGTCGCTTCGAGCTCTTGTACGGCGGCACCCAGTTGAGATGCCGCGCGAACAGCACCTCTGCGGGCAAGATCGTTGAATGTTCCGTCGCCAGAGCCGCCAGTATCAAGCGCAACCCCAACGATCAGGTCGCTCACTCCGCCGCGAATGATCTGGAATCCTTCCGCAGAAGTCACCACCAAGTCGAATGTCCACCGCGCACCATCGGCATCAATCGCAACGCACGTGAAAGGCTCCCCGACATCCGATGTCGCGGGCGCAACACACGTTGCGGAGTGAAACGTTGTACCAGCTTGGGATTCGACCTCGTCGCCAACAATGAAGTCTTCGGCGGACTCCTTGAAGTTGAGAACGGACGAGTCATCAACGGATCTAGTCCCTTCAGAAGGGATCGTGGGGGAACCAGCCGGACTCGTTCCATCCGATGCATTGAGAACCACGATTACACCGATCAACGCGGCGACCGCGGCGACGCCTGAAAAAACAAGCACCCCCGATCGTGATCTCCTTTCCAGGGCCCCGCGCCCCTTGGTGTATGAAGTGGTGGCATCATCCGTCGACCTTGAGGACGCCCGCTTGATGACTGTTAGTGCTGGCGTACTCTCGATGGTCGGTCCAGCCGTTAGCGGGGAAGGCGACACGGGCGGAGCTGCCGGCGGGTAGCTGAGCATGACAACGGTCGCTTCAACGTCCTCGGCGGGCGTCACTTCAACCGAGTCCCGCGGCGCGATAACTCGGTCACGCTTCAAAGCTGTGATGCCATCAGCGCCAATCTTGGACATCGCGGCACCGAAAACCTGCTGCAATTCGCGCATCGTGGGTCGCTCCGTCGGGTTGGTCACTAAACAGCGGCGCAACCTGGTTACAACGGGTGCAAGTGCCCGATGTAGAGATTTCACGCCGCTTAAGTCGGCGCTCACACCACCATCGCGAAAAGACGGCTTTCGCCCGGTCGCCAAATGCGACATCGTCGCTGCGAAGGAATAGACGCCGCTGGCGGACCGACCTCGGCGTCGCCGTCTAGTTCCTCCGGACTTGCGTAGGCCAGCGTGAACGCCTGACTGCGGGTGTTGAGACCGGCCCCACGAGTCAAGGCTGCAATACCAAAATCGGCGACCTTCACCTGACCAAACGCACCGACCAGCAAGTTGTGCGGCTTAATGTCGCGGTGCACGATCCCAACCTCATGGGCGTCGGCGAGCGCCTGGCACACTTGCTGACCGACCAAAAGCAATTCCGGCACCGAGAGTGGGCCATTGGTGAGGAGTTCCATCAATGACCCGCCATCGAGATACTCCATTACAAGACACGGCCCCTCGGGGCCGTCGATGATCTCCTCGACACTCACCACGAACGGATGGCCCTTCAAACGGAGCATCGCCTCCAACTCGCGTTTGGCACGATGCCAAGCGGGAGAGGCAGAGGGAACCTCTCGCAACTCCTTAATGGCAACGACGCCGCCAGTTGACACACGAACCGCCCGATACACACGGCCGAGACCGCCCTCGCCGACTAGCTCAACATCGCGACAGCCGCCAAACATCAGGTTGACCATACACATTTGCTGACGTGGCTCTGACCCGAGGTTTCATCTACATCCCCCTACTTGAACCTGTAGGGGATTTCGCGGCATGTCCTCTGAAGGCCTCAGAGGATCAGGATCAAGTGGGAAGCAACTACCGTGACGCCCAAGGGGGTAAGGACCAGTGCAGTTGGATGGCTATAGCGACATTCGTTTGGTGGGCGAAGGTGGTCTTGGTCGTGTCTATCGGGCGCGCCGGGATTCGACCGGCGGCGTGGTTGCGATAAAAGAGCTGCAAGACATCAGTGCTGGGTCGCCGACCTGGCATCGAGCCAGACGAGAACTCGACGCACTGTTGCGGCTTAAAGGTCACTCGCACGTCATCAACGTTGAGGAGGTGATCGATGGGCCTGGCGGACCGTGTTTGATCATGGAGTACGCGCCGGGTGGCTCGTTGTTTGATCGCGTCCAGACCGGTCCACTGCCGGCGCCTGAGTTGGTGTTGGTTGGTCAACATGTCTGCGAAGCCATGACCGCATCGCATGCCGTTGGTGTCATTCACCGAGACATCAAACCGCACAACCTGCTAATCGGAGCATTCGGGCAAGTGAAAGTATGCGACTTTGGAATCGCGTCCTTGGCACGCGATGGTGAGGCACGCACCAAGACCGGGTCGCTGACGATGGCCTACGCATCACCTGAGGAACTTGATGGCAGCGACGACATCGGCCCCGCGGCCGACGTCTATTCGTTCGCGGCGACAATGCTGCATCTCGCATCCGGGAGACGACCATCATTTCAAGACCGAGTTGACACGTCGACCATCGACTTTGCGATTACCGACAAGGCGCTGACATCGTCAATCGCGCTTCTCCGACAGGCCCTCGCGCACAAGCCAGGCGATCGACCGTCCATTTCGGAGTTGTCAGCCAGCTTCGATGCCAACGCCTACCTCCTCGGCCCCGCACGGATTAAGGCGCTCGAACCAACCCCCGGTCTACAAATCCCTGAACCCAGCGTCCCACTGCAAACATTGGTACGAGGTCGGGAGTCGTCCCCGACAATTGTCAGTCGAACCGAACGTCGGATGGACTTGCCCTCACCCAGCCCCGCGACCATCGCTGGCTCCGCCCACCAAACGGAGGGACCCGCAGTTCGTTATAGGTCGCGAAGCGGCATCGTCATTGCGGCAGCGTTCGCACTGATCGCGATCACCGTAGCGGCAGCCATCGCGTTGACCCGCGACTCCAACGAGACGACGGTAGTTTCCAACGCCAACGACGGCACGACAAGTGTCACGACCGTCGTAAGCCAAGCTCCGCCGACAGCCGCTCCCGCCACCACGGCCACCACAGTCACCTCAGTCATCACGACTCCGGCAGTCACGACTACGACCATTTACGGCCCACTTCAGCCCGTCCTCGATGAGGACCGAGCGATTGCCCACACGTTGGTTGACTCTTATGTCGTGCAACTCAGCGCTAAGTGGGTCGGCTTGCAAGAACTCGGCATCACCTACGACGGACAAGCGATTCTTGAAGATCACCTGCAATATCGCTCAACGTACGGCGCGATCCTCGTTTTCGCTGGAGAGTTTCAATTCAAGTCGGACGGCGAGCCGATGACCAAGTGGTATCTGACCCTCCTCCCAGTGAGGTTCGACAAGAGAGATGACGCATTGGCTTGGTGCAAGTCTCAGGGTCTAAAAACCCCCGAAGAAACTCAGCCAGGCCGTGTGGAGTGCTACGGGCGTATTTTCAGACCACCGAACCCCTAACGCCGCAGATGCAATAACGACTGCCAACACGGCTGGCGAGCGTCCTTGTGTGACCGGCTAATCTCGGCCCCCGTTCACCGTTGGGAGAGGCAAGATGATCGGTAAGCGACTCGGCCAATACGAGATCGTTGAGGAACTTGGCCGGGGAGGCATGGGCGTCGTCTACCTCGCCCGCCAAGAGGGTTTGCAACGCTTGGTGGCGCTCAAGGTGCTGGCCTCAATGGATGCCGAGTTTGCAGCTCGGCTTCGCCGCGAAGCGCAAGTGCTGAGCGAGCTTCACCACCCGCACATCGTCTCGGTCTACGACTTCGGTGAGACCGAAGGAACGCCCTACTTCGTCATGGCCTATTGCGCTGGCGGTTCGGTTACCGATGTGATGGCTTCACAGGGCGCGCTGACCGTGGGACAGTCGGTCAACGTTCTTGCGGCGGTATCTAGTGCCTTATCTGCGATGCACTCGCACGGTCTGGTTCACCGAGACGTCAAGCCGTCCAACGTTCTTCTTTCGGCCGACGGACAACCATTCCTGTCCGACCTCGGCATCGTCGGCGGTGATGACCGCAGCCGAATGACAGCCACCGGAAACCTCGTGGGAACAATCGGCTACAGCGCACCCGAACTTCTTGACAATGCAGTGCACACTCCCGCCTGCGACACCTTCTCCTTGGGTGTACTCGGCTACGAAATCGTCTCTGGGGATCAACCGTTCGCGGGTCGCAGCCTTTCTGGTGTTCTTGACGCGATCCGCCGCGGCTCGTTTCCGCCACTAGCTCAAACTGCACCCGAAGTGCCGTCGAAGTTGGCCGCTCTCATCGAATCGGCCTTGTCCGTCGACCCGAAACAACGACCGGGCGACCTCGAGAAGTTTTCGCACGAACTCCTCGCCGTCGCACCAACCGAGCATGTCCGGTCAGTCAGGCGACGCGACACTACGACCGTCATGAGGGCAGGGTCCGCATCGGTGGGGGACACGGTTTCGACTGACAACGGACCAGAACCCGATGCGACTGTCATGGGAATCTCGCCGCCGCCGCCGCCGCCGCCGCCGCCACCGCCAATCTCTCAGCCCGACTCGGTCAATGCAGACCGAACCATCATGAGAACCGTCCCAGTTCCGAACGTTCACACTCCGCCGCCGAATGAGTGGCTGCAGCAACCCGCTAAAAAAGGTCAACCAGCACTGATTCCTGTTCTCATCGTGGTCGCAGGGCTTGCCATTGCAGGTCTCATTGCTCTGCTTTCACAGTCGGACACCGCTACGCCGAATACTGCTGTAGCGAACGATCCGACCACAGTGACCCAATCGGAAACGCAGTCGGTCATTCCGGCGACAACGCGCACCGCAGCGACATCGCCAACACCAACGACCGCGCCGTCACCGACCGTGTGCATCCGTTCCAATCTCAGCGACGGTTTTTCGTCCCTTCGCTCCGCTCCCATGCTTGAAGGCGAATTGCTCGCGAAAATCCCAGGTGGGTCATGCAACGTCACTTTGATTGAACTGACGACACAGGAGGGCAATGGATTTGCCTGGTACCACGTGCGATGGGCAGGGATTGATGGGTGGACCGCGGTTTCTAACACAGTGCAATCTTGAGCTCCAATATTGCGCAGACCCGGTAGTTGCGCACCGATTTGACGGAGGTGAGCGTGGCGTTCGCACTGCACAACTATGAGGATTTCGAGCAGGTAGGTGAGGGCGGGCTCGGTCGTGTCTATCGCGCACGGCGGGTTTCAACGGGTGGCATGGTCGCAATCAAGGAGCTGCTGGAAGTTAGTGCTGGCTCGCCGACGTGGCATCGCGCCAGACGTGAGCTGGACGCACTGCTTCGGCTGAAGGGTCACCCTCATGTGGTCAACGTTGAGGAGGTCGTTGACGGACCCGCAGGGCCGTGCCTGGTCATGGAGTACGCACCGGGGGGCTCACTGTTTGATCGAGTCCAACGCGGCCCATTGTCGGCTGCAGAATTGGTTCTTGTCGGCCAGCACGTTTGCGACGCGCTAGCTGCATCGCACGCGGTTGGTGTCATCCACCGCGACATCAAACCGCACAATCTTCTGGTTGGTGCTTTTGGTCAGGTGAAGGTGTGCGACTTCGGCATCGCCTCGCTGGCACGCGACGGGGAGCTACGGACCAAGACCGGGGCGTTGACCATGGCGTACGCCTCGCCCGAGGAACTTGACGGTAGCGACGACATCGGCCCACCCGCCGACGCTTACTCGTTTGCTGCCACCATGCTGCACCTGGCATCAGGTCGGCGACCGTCGTTTCGCGACCGAGTCGATGCCACCGGCGCAGATTTCGCGGTGAAAGACGACGCACTAGGACCGACAATTGCTTTGCTTCGGCAGGCGCTCGCGCACGATCCAGCCGATCGATCAACATTTGCGGAGCTATCTGCGAGCTTTGACGAGGCGGCCATTCGACTGGGCTCGCGACGTATCAAAGTGCTCGAACACGTTGACCCGCCAAGCGCCGCTCCGCCATCTCTTGCCTCGACTAAACCCAGATCGGTCTTTGAACCACCAGCCATCCTCGATCCCGTCTCCAACTCAACCGTCGTTCGACCGCCACTTTCCGACGTCGTTCCCGTCGTTTCGCCACCGCCGACCACATCGGTCCCCTCAAATCAAATTCTCGTCGGTTTCGGTATAGCTGGCGTCCTTGCACTGGTAGTTGTGCTGCTGGCCCTTGGGCGTGGTGATGACGCGTCAAACGACACTTCAGCGTTGGCGACCGGACCAAACGCGACACAAGGGGAAGTTGAAAGCAGCTCGCCGTCCAGCGTTAGCGACGCGCAATCGACTGCGACAACGATTCGTTCGCCTATCGAGTCGCCAATCACGGTTTCTATTGCGAGGTGCGATTTCCCATTGCCTGTGGTCGATTTGCTCCCATGGGGAACATGCACCAAAGGCGACGCCGTACAACTCATGCAAGATCGGTTGTATCAACTGGGGTATTCCCTCGATCCCGATGGCTACTTTGGTCCGGAGACGGAGCTTGCCCTGCAGCGGTTTCAACGCGACCAGGGCTTAGTCGTCAACGGCATAGTCGACTACGCAACTTGCAGGGCCTTGTTCGTAGACGTCAACCTTCCTGGCTTCGACTACGACGGCGATGGCGTGCTAGTGCCCGGCGAGATTTACTACGACTAGGCCGCCCCGCGCGAGGCCGTAACCCGCTGCTCAGGATTCGTAAAGGGGCACCGCAATTTGCGACATTTCGCCGCTCAGCCCGATGAAACCTTGGCCCGGTCGACGACTTGCGGCGGCACCGACGGCACTCGAATCAGCCTTGACGCCAATCGCCTCCACGTCGGAGACCGAGTCAGGCATCAATATCAGCCCATTCACAGCACGCTTGACTCCGAGATCCGTCAGCGATCGCTGAAGTCCAGAGAACCAATGTGCTGGACCTGTGGCTACGACGGCCTGGCATTCGCTCAGCATGCTCGGGCTGCCTGTGTCATCGTCGCCAAGCTTGTGTACGTCGTCAAGAATGACCATTAGCGGCGCCGAGGCGCGTTCAATTCTTAGGTCGAGTTCGTCGATTGGCACGACGTCGAACGGGCACTCGGACACCAACAGTGGTGAGGTCGGCGACAACGCCACGCCGACCACGTCCCAGCCGAGATGTCGGGCAAGTAGGCCAATAACCAAAGCCGCATTGCTACGCCCTGACTTGCGTCCACCGGCGATGATCAGCGGGCCACCTAGGTCCTTGGCGTCGACTGAAATAGGGTCGCCGGTCTGCGCATCGAGACCCAAGAGAATTGGGTGAATCATTCTTGATGGAATGGAGCGCACGTGGTCAGACATCGCGGCCAGTCGAACCGGCCACGTTACCTCCGTGATGACACGCGGAGGGCGAGTTCGCGGCTCGTCGTGGCGCTCTAGAAGCCGCTCAACGAAGGCATCAAATGCGTCCGCTTCATTCACAGCACCGGCCGCCAAAGAGCAGAACTGAACCGCCAGTCGCGACGCCACGTCGACGCCGCGTCGCGGGCCAGCAATTCCACCCACCAGCGATCGTGGGGCGCCCAGGCCCGCGTAGTCGGACATATCTGCCGCCTCGAAAAGAACGCGACGATCGATGTACGTGCCTGGCCGATACAACGCGAATGCGGGCAACCCAGCGGCGATGACCTGCACCCCCAACCCCCCGCCTTCGGCAATGAGGGACATGAGCGGTGCGGCGGCCGGACTCTGCTCGTCCGTGCTGGCGATCGACGACAGTTTCTCCGCGCCTGAAATCAACAACATCAGATGCGGGAAGGACCGCCCGGTCCGTTGGGTGTACTCGTCAAGAGTGGCGACGCCATGCAGTGCTAACTCGGAGCGACGACTTGACACCTCGTCCAACAGGAATCGACCGATTCGAAGCGCCAGTGCATCGTTTCGACTCGCCACGCCACCGCAATGCGGTAGGTGCGCCACTCGAGCTAAACCTCGGCCTGTGAAGTCGATCGCGTAGAGGTGCAGATCATCGGGTGATCTATCGATCGCCGAACTGCACGCAATCGTGACGAGCAAAGTATTCAAATCAGCTCGTTGCCCACCGAGCAGCGCGACGTGCTCATCGCCCAGCGAGAAGGTTCTTTGTTGTTGACTCTCTGGTACATCGGCAAGACCGATGGTGACTCCGTCGGTCTCGCGTTTCACGAACACGTCGGCGAGCGACAGGTCCGTGGGCAACACCTTGGGCCACGGCACCGCGGGGCGAACCCAGCCAGACTGCCGCGAGGCCTCTCGGACAATGTCGATCATTGCGAACATGTCGGTTTCTGAGGCCGGCACGTCGACAGCGTCTCCGTCGGAGTAGACGTGCATGAGAGTTTCAAAGTTCTGCAACCGAGCGACCACCGGTGCCTCGTTGCCCTTAAGTTCGGGACGGCGACCGGCAACGCGAGAGCTTTGAAACTCAATCGGATCTCCCCCTTGAAGGCGTGCGAACCCGCGTCCTTTCGCGGTGGCCGGGATAGTGGTCGCGATCCCGGTACCGATGACAACCTTTGAGTTCGCGGCCTCCTGAACCCGAAAACAGAGCCGGAGTCCAGCGTTGGCGGCTATCTGAGGCGGAAGTTGTCCTTCGAAGTTCTGAGTGATGAGCAGCAGATTGATGCCAAGTCCACCACCAATTCGACTCATGCTCTCGATTCGTTTGAGTTGATCGCGACCTTCGTCGCTAGACAGCAACTCCCCGAACTCGTCGATGAGCACTAAAAGCCTGGGGATTGCTCGCAGTTCACCTCGCTGAACACGCGCCGATCGATAGCCCTCGAGATTCGAAACACCCGCGCTCTTGAATTCCCTCTGCCGTCGCTGTTGTTCAGCGGTGAGTAGCTGCAGAGTCCGTTCGAACCCAGCTATGTCTTCGTTAGAACTGAGGTCCAGCACGTGTGGGAGTCGACTTGCATCTTGGTAATCAACGCCACCCTTGAAGTCCACGATGACGAAGTTGAGGTCGTCAGGATGGTTCGACCAGGCGAGGGAGGTAACCAACGTCTTGATGAACTCTGTCTTGCCTGAGCGCGTCATCCCGCCAATCAACCCATGGGGGCCATCCTTGACGATGTCGACAAAGAACTGAGATTCGGCGATCGTTCCTACCGGCACTCGTGTTGTCGGCCCGGCCGTTGCCCAACGATGAGCGAGATCGCTCGCCGTCGTTTCCGTCGACTTCAACATTCGAGCGAGACGTTCACTGCCAACGGAGAACTCAGCGCCGCTCCCGGAACTTGGCTGTAACGCCGCCAAACGCCGCGCCGCGGTGTCAGCCCAAGACGAAGGCATCTCCGCGGTCAGTACTCCGTCAATGCGCGGTTCAAGTCTGCTCTCAAACACGGCTTCATCGGCCGCGCGGCCCAAGCGAAGCGTGCCCATGATGCCGTCGGGAGCTCGAATTGGGTCCGCCACGATGCCCACCACTCCGACAGCCGGCCCGAGCGAAAGTATCTCACTGACATCGGAGGGGGATAGCAAGTCGGCACCGTCAAAGATCACAAGGTGCACCGGTAACTGAATCGCGTCGCTGGAACTGCGATGGATCTCGCGCCGCCCGGCAATAATCTGACGCACTGTTGAGACCATTGCGCTGCGGTCGGTGTCGGTCGAAGCAATCCGGCAGGTCGCTGCGTCTCCCATCGCATGCGGAAGCCACCTCACCGAACCCCACTCTGCCGCCGAGTTGTCAGCCGCGAACAACCACAACTTGACGTCATTCGGCGCATGGGTGACGGCAAGTCCGGTTAGCAGACCCCGCACGACCGCGCGCGCTCGATCACGATCGCCCAAGACTGCAAGTGCACCGGTACTCGCGAGGTTGACGTTGACGGGTGAACCCCACAGCGGAAAGGTTCGCGTCGTGTTTGATTCAGCACTCGCTTCAGAAATGACGACCGCACTTGGCCTCGTAGCCAATCCGACGGTGATAGTGAGAAAGTCCGGATCGGCCGGTCGACGCTCCCATAGGCGGCGATGGCGAACAGCAGCAAAGAGGCTTGCGGTTCCACCGAGTTGGTTGGTATCTCGCCACCGCCTTCGTTCCTCAACCGCAGTGGCCTCGAACGCCTCTCGCACTTCGGCGCTTTCGCGTTCAAACCGAGCCTGGTCAGAGGCATCGGCGCGGCCACGTTTGCGCTTCTTGAAATACGCGTCGCCCGCGTATACCAGCGGAGCAAACGCCGAAAGCAGCAAGAACCAAGCGTTGCCACTGATTACTGCAAAGCCGATACCACTACCTAGAGGGAGCAGCGCTCGCCACCAAGTCGAACCCGCGCCGCCGTCTGCGTGAGGCCCCCGCGGAAGGCGAAACTCCTTCGGCAGTTCCGCCAGTGCTCCACGGAACGACCTTGGGAACGGATAAGTCCCTCCGGCCGGCGCGCCCAACTGCGCGCGATCACCGGCCGAGATCCGAACCACGGCGAGAGTCGAACTACCGATCTGCACGAAAGTGTTATGAAAGACCGACGTCGGTCCGAGGATTGTCTTCCCCTCAACAAATGTGGAGTTGCTCGAACCCAAATCCGTGACCGTCACACCGTGCCCGTCGAAGTCAAACTGAACGTGAGATTTGGACAACATGTGATCGCGCGCCAGAAGGAAGTCCCCTTCCGAGCGGCCGACCATCACTGGTCGACCCACTGGAATCGGAAACCACGCACCTGCTTCGGGCCCACTGATGACCACGAGATGAGCACCGTCGGACGGACTCGACTCTTGGCGAGGACGATCCGATTCAATGTGACTTCCGAAAACCACCGGGTGCCCGAGCAAACTTCCTTGGGGAGCGACGATCCGACCGTCAACAAACAATTCCCCGACGCGGAGACCTAGCAAGGCGAGGGTCGACTTCAGATCTGCGGCGTTAGCCGTGTCGGTGATGTCGAGCACCAAGTCATTTCCGGTCGATGACCAATCGTCAACACCAAGTCGAACTGTCGTCACCCGCTATCACCTCGAGCACTGCCTACCGTGCAGATAAGAATGTCCCCACTCACCACTATTTGGTCACCGGCTTCAAGTGGGGCCGCTTCGTTGATGCGCAAATTAGTTAACGAACCACCGCGGACGATCGCCGATTTGTTGCTTGAACCCAACTGTGTCGCGCTCAACACGCCCTGTTGAAGCTCCAACCGCACCTGCTGTCGAGATACTTCAGGATTCGGGCTGACAATTCCGCATGTCGCAGGGTCGCGGCCAACTACGAGTGTTTCTCCCTCGCGTATTTCAACGGTGGAGTTATCCGGCACAAATAGTTGAACCGAGTTTTTTCCGCCTGAACGCGAAATCGTTGTGAGCTCAGGCGGCGTCGGCTCGGACGGCGGCAATTTCTTCACCTTCGGTG
>Ga0163144_10025918_pt1 | contig 11426 bp, 10 predicted proteins | sample OliLak19BULKMAT1_FD_123175 | JGI IMG/M metagenome (GOLD analysis project Ga0163144, IMG submission 123175) | Freshwater microbial mat bacterial communities from Lake Vanda, McMurdo Dry Valleys, Antarctica - Oligotrophic Lake LV.19.BULKMAT1 | ecosystem: Environmental > Aquatic > Freshwater >... | reverse complement strand
CGTGAGGGCCACGTTGGATCAGGCCAACGTCCTATATGCCCAGCAACGCAAGCGAGATGCATTGCCACTGTACGATTTCTTGTATCGGCGTTGGCCGAATACACTGAAATACAATCCTGATGCCTTGCAGCAGTATGGCGATGCCCTTTTTGATAATCAGGAGCTGAAAAGAGGCCGCGAAATCGATCTGCTTCTGTTTAACCTCTTTCCGTCGCACCGACATGCGGGAACGGTTCTCATCCGCCTTGGCGATAGTCATAGCCGACTTGGTCTGCGAACACCGGCAGAGCTTTTTTATACCCTCGCTCAGACAGAGTATCGAGATACGGCGGCAGCGGTTGTTGCCCGCATGCGCCTAGCACGGAAAGAGCAGGAAATTGCGGCGTCGGCAGGAGAGAGCTTATTGCGTAAAAAGGTGGAAGGCCTGATTCGGGGGAGCAGCCTATCGTATTTGGAGTCTTCAGAGGGCGAAAGGCTTTATCAGGCGATCGCTCTCAAGCATCAGGGTGACATGCTCGGCAGCGAGGCGCTCGTTCGCTTGGCGGAGCACTATGAATTGCGCGGTGACCCACCACGCGCTATCCATGTGTATCAAGACGTCACTCGTCGAGCGGGTGTCGTTCCACATGATCCCTGGCCGTCTGCGGCGGGGCTCCATCTGGCCACGATCTTAAAACCCAAGTTGGAAGCAGCCATCAAGAACAAGAACGATGTTCAGGTGCTCACGCTCTTTCATAGTCACGGGCGGGATCCGGAGCAACATTATGTCGGGACACAGACATTATTGGAGGTGGCCGACACGCATCGCCGGCTTGGTTTTTCATCTGAAGCCGTACGATTCTATCAAACATTGGTTCGCAATCGGAAGGTGGCTTCCCTCCACGAGGCGGCGCTCGTCGGCTTGGGAGAAAGTTATTTGGATCAGTCTGACCCTGAGGCTGCCAGGAACGTATTTGAAAGTTTCCGGCTTCACTATCCCAAGAGCGCACGTTCTACGCGAGTCTCGCGCGAATTGACGACGGCATTGCTGGAGCAGGGAGATCGCAGGACCGCCATCCGTATCATTCGGCGCTGGACGCGGGCGCATCCCCATGATCCCGCATATCGTTGGATGTATGTGGCCCTTGCGCGGGCGTTGGCGGAAGATCAGAAACAAGAGGAGGCCGCCGCGGCCTTCGAGGACGCATTGAAAAACAACGCACTCACTAGGCCGGAAGATCTTCTACGGTATGCCGATCTATTGTTGCAACTGAACAAGCCTGAACGGGCCACGGATCTTTACCGACAGGTACTGAAGTCCAGACCTGATCCCATGGAGGCCGAGTGGGCGCAGGTACAAATCATGCTGAACTCTGGGGGCAAGAACCGTGCAGATGGCCGCCCGACGGGCGTGCTTGCAAACGCTCCATTTCAAGACCCGCTATTCCAACGTGCCGCTGGTGCTATGCAGATAGGGCTCAACTCGGCCATTGGGGATAAAGGGAGATAACCTCATGAACGCACACCATGTCTCAGTGACCACTGATAGCGATTTATTGCAGCAGGCGTTTCAGAGTTTCGACGATGCAGCCGTGACCTTGCAACAGTCCTATCAGACGTTGACCACTCGATTGGAGCAGCTTGATGTCGAACTGGCCGATCGCAACGAGGCGCTTGGCAAAAATTTGCGCGTAAATGAAGAACTGCGTGAGCATTTGACGGCGATTGTCGAGTCCCTTTCGACGGGTTTACTGGTGATGGATACCGAAGGAATGATTACACGGTGTAACCAAGCGGGTGAGCAATTCCTCGGGCTACCGCGTGAGCAGGTTGTCGGCTGCTCCTTACTCGCCTGCCTCAAGGACGCGCAACTGGACGGTGATGTGTATCCCTTGACGACGCGACAGGGCTCGGCTGTGGCGCTCTCCCAACGTGCCCTGCACACGAGCGAAGGGCGTCATGCCGGAAGTGTGCTGTTGATTCAGGACGTCACGGCGGTTCGAGAACTGGAGGATCGGCTACAGCGTCGTAATCGGTTGGCGGCCATGGGTGAGATGGTCGGGCGGATTGCTCACGAAATTCGAAACCCCCTTGGCAGCATCGAACTGTTTGCATCGATGTTGCGCCGTGATTTGCACGGCCTTCCTTCACTGCGCGGATACGCTGAACATATTTCAACGTCTGTCCACATGATGAATCGTCTCTTGACCAATCTCTTGCTCTATACCAAACCCGATTGCTCACATGGGGAGTGGCATGAGACGGAAGTACTGATGGTCGATGCGTTGACGCTGGCGGCCCATGCTGTTGCACAGACCAAAATCGACATTCGTTTGGATGTGAATCCTCAGGCATCTCGGATGTGGTGCGATGCGGGGCAAATGAAACAAGTGCTCTTGAACTTAATCCTCAACAGCATTCATGCCATGTCAGGGGGTGGAACGCTGACCCTATCGGCCACCCTCACAGAGGAGCAGGCGCCAGGAAGGGTGGCGTTTCGTCTTTCGGTCTCAGATACCGGCGTCGGCATTGCTGCTGCACAGCGATCAAGGATTTTCGACCCATTTTTCACGACGAGGGACGAAGGGACCGGGCTAGGGTTAGCCATCGTCCACGCGATTGTTGAAGGGCATCGGGGACGGATCGACGTAGAAAGCGTGGAAGGGCGCGGTACCACATTTACGATGGTGCTCCCGCATCATTGTGAGGCGGATCGCGCCGAGACAGCAACATTGCCTGCGCCTGATTGCGGAGGCGGGGTCTGCATCCCCGTCATGATCGGCGAGGACCACTTTGTTGAAGAGGAGACCTCTGCATGAGCGAACAGGACAGAGGAGGTCAAGCGGCGGATATTCTTGAGCACGCCGAGCGAGTGTTGATCGTCGATGACGATTCATCCATGAGGACCGCCTTAATGGAGTCTGTCCGTCGTTTGGGCTTTGACGTGCAGGGCGCAGTCGACGGAGCCGATGCCGTTGAACGTGTCAGCCGCTACAAACCCTGGTTGGTGGTGACCGATCTGAAGATGCCGCGTCTTGGTGGACTGGATCTCATCAAAGAGATCAAGAGTCGTTCGCCACACACGTTGATGGTACTGATGACCGCCTACGGAACGGTGGAGACGGCCGTGGAGGCAATGAAATATGGAGCGAGTGATTATATCCTCAAACCATTCTCCACCGATTTGCTTGAGCGAGTGATCGCCAATCTGAAAGCTCGTGACGTGGATGCCTCAATGCCGTCGCCTACACCGATCGATCAGCGGTCTATCTTGACGCAAGACCCTGGCATGGTCCGCCTGCTCAGTACGGTTGAGGGGGTTGCCGCGAGTCAAGCGACCGTTCTGATTAATGGAGAAAGTGGCACAGGAAAAGAATTGCTGGCCCGTTTCATCCATAGCAGAAGCCCCCGTGCACACCGTCCGTTTATTGCGGTGAATTGCGCAGCCTTGCCGGACGGACTTCTGGAAAGCGAACTGTTTGGCCATGAGCGTGGAGCGTTTACCGGAGCCATCATGAAGAAAATCGGTAAGTTCGAGATGGCCCATACTGGGACGTTACTTCTGGATGAAATTAGCGAAATGAACATGGGGTTACAAGCCAAATTGCTCCGTGTGATTCAAGAGCGAGAGGTGGATCGAGTCGGAGGTCGTGAGCCTGTCTCAGTGAATATCCGAGTCATTGCCACGACAAACCGTTCGCTCTACTCCGAAGTGGAGCAGGGACGGTTTCGGGAAGACTTGTATTATCGTCTGAATGTGTTCCCCGTTACCGTGCCTCCGTTGCGGGAGCGGCCCGCCGATATTTCATTGCTCGCGAGGCATTTTGTGACGGTGTCCGCGGCACGCAATGGCCTTCCGTCACCGATGATGTCGGCGGAGACCTACGCGATGCTTCAGGACAGACGATGGAAAGGGAATGTGCGTGAACTGGAGAACGTCGTGGAACGTGCCGTACTCTTGGCCGGAAATGGACCGATCCTTCCTGGCCACTTGTTGCTGGAGTCCGGTGGCCAGCCGGTGATTCCCGCCTCAGCCTTATCTGTGCCGCAACCATCTGGAAATGGGTCGTTGTGGGAAATGGAACGGGACCTGATTTTCCAAACCCTGGCGCGAGTGAGGGAAAATCGCACGCATGCAGCGAAGGAACTGGGCATCAGCATTCGCACCTTGCGGAATAAGCTTCGAGAGTATCGGGAAGGCAATTGCCAGGCCTCCGCGTAGTCCGGCTATCCAGCAAGTGGTGGGCAAAAAATATCCGGTATGTTTTGCCGATAGGCAGATGGAGTCGTACGAGATTGTCGGCAGACTTTGCCGCACAGCGTCCCTGTGCATGTCGACAATGGCATTTCGATTGCAGCGGTATCGGTAGACGGGAAACCAGAGGAGGAGCCACATGATGATTTTTGATCGCACCATGCAATTGCTCAATCGCACGCTGGATTTGCGACAGGCCAGACAACGAGTGATTGCTTCCAATATTGCCAACGAAGAAACGCCGGGCTATCGAGCCGCTGATCTCAACTTTCAGGATTCTTTACAAGCTGCGCATCGAGGGAGGGGCTTCGTCTCACTCGCGGTGACTCAGGGTCATCACATTGGCCCACGCGGAGACTCGATTCAGCGGGTGGTGGGAAAGCTCGGTCCCGTGCCTGCGGGGGACCTTCCGTTAGATGCCAACTCGGTGAACATCGAGCTGGAGATGGCAAAAATGTCGGATAATGCCATGCAGTACAATGCGGCTGCGGAGTTGCTCGCGAAGAAGTTTCGAGGGTTACTCAATGCCATCCGCGAGGGGCGGTAAACAACCAGGCTGAAGCGAAGGTCGAGGCTGCGCGAGAGGCGATCTCGTCTTTAACTTAACCGTAACCTTCTTTTAAGGAGGCTTTTATGGAAATGACCGACAGTATGGCAGTGTCCGTGACGGCATTAGATGCACAACGTCAACGGCTTAACGTGATCTCCAGCAATCTGGCGAACGCACAATCCACACATACGCCAGGAGGTGGTCCGTATAAGCGTCGGGATGTGGTGTTTCAATCTACGCCGGTCGCTAGTCCGTTCCAACGGACGTTCCGGCAGGTGTCGACGGGACCAGGGGCGCATGCGCTTGATGGCGTCAAGGTGCTCCGGGTGCAGGAAGATACAAGGCCCGGGCAGGTGATCTATGATCCGCGCCATCCTGACGCCGATAAGAAAGGCTTCGTCAAGATGCCGAATATCAACGTCATGGAAGAAATGGTCAACATGATGGGGGCATCCCGTTCCTACGAAGCCAATGTTCAAGCGATTAACGCGACCCGCGCCATGTGGAATAAGGCGCTGGAGATCGGGAGGTAGTCGTGGATCAGATCAAGGCAATTACATTCCCAACCGTGCCGTTGGTGGATAACGCTGCGGCCTCCCATGTGGCGGGTGGCGCTTCCTCCAACGGATTTATGGATTCGCTGCAGCACGCGATCAGTAAGGTCAACGACATTCAATTGGACGAGCAGCAGGAGACTCAGGCGCTGATGACAGGCCAAACACAGAACATTCATCAGGCGATGGTGGCCTTACAGGAAGCCGATGTGTCCTTTCAGTTGATGATGCAAATCAGAAATAAGTTGGTGTCGGCGTATGAGGAAATTCAACGGATGCAGATTTAGTCGGATGCTGAAAAAGTCCGCCAGCATCGTTCTCGTTTCATCGAAATCCTCAACGTACCCCGCGTGGAGAACAAGCTGTCTTGGCAGCTTGGGGTGGGCGGGTGAGAAATGCAACGCCGCCGGTTTCGATTCCCTTGCGGCCTTGCTGGACGGCCTTTTTGAGCATCCTGCTTGAGGAGCACACGTGAGTAGTTTTTCCTTGGCCTGTAGACCTCTTTCTCGTAGCGAGGCATAGCGTTGTCCATCCTATCTAAGTTTTCCATCAATCAGCGCATGATCATTCTGGTTGCGCTTGCCGGCTCTATTGCCGGTCTCATCGCCATTGCCTTGTGGACACAACAGCCTGACATGCAGGTCTTGTTCACGAACCTCAATCCCGAGGATGCATCTGGGATTGTGGATAAGCTGAAAGAGACGAAAGTACCGTATGAGACAACCGGCGGTGGCACCACCATCCTTGTTCCCAGTGCACAAGTTCATGAGTTGCGATTGCAGTTGGCCACCCAGGGCCTTCCCCATGGGGGTGGGGTGGGTTTTGAAATCTTTGATCGATCGTCGATCGGCATGTCCGATTTCGTCCAAAAGCTCAATTATCGACGCGCGCTGCAAGGGGAGTTGGCACGGACTATCGCGCAGATGCCGGAGATTGAACGAGCCCGCGTCCACCTTGCCACTCCTGAACGGCGCCTATTTTCCAATGATGAGAATCGGGCGCGTGCTTCCGTTGTCGTGTCGTTGCGGAATGGACAAGCTCTGGCCAAATCACAAGTGAATGGAATCGTCCACCTCGTGTCGAGCAGCGTCGAAGGCCTGCAAGTCAAGGATGTCACTGTGGTGGATGGACATGGGCGGCTCCTTTCATCCGCAGCCGGGAGCGATGATGCCGCGGGGCTCACCGGATCGCAGCTGGAATACCAGCGAACGGTTGAAAAGGATATCGAAACACGCATTCAATCGATGTTGGAACGAATCGTCGGGGTGAATAAAGCCGTGGTGCGGGTGTCTAGTATTCTAGACTTTCGCAAAGTGGAAACGACTGAAGAGAAGTACGATCCGAATAGTCAAGTCGTTCGAAGCGAACAGCGAGGTCAGGAAAAGGCTAATGGGGTCAACGGTGTATCCGGTGGCGTGCCGGGTGTCCAGTCAAATGTCCCGGAAGGGGCGGCCCAAGAGCCGGCTCAAACGAGTTCGAACGCCAATCAGACGAAGAATGAAACCGTGAATTACGAAATCAGTCGGACGGTCTCCCGAGTCGTGGAATCCACCGGCAGCATCAAGCAACTATCCGTGGCGGTGTTGGTGGATGGAATATACGAAGGCAGCAAGGCCGCTGAGGGTGAGAAAACTTCATCCGGCGCGGCTAAAAAGTATGCGGCACGGTCTGAAGAAGACATGAAGCGTATCGAAGAGATCGTCAAAAAAGCCATGGGTTATTCAGCAGAACGGCAAGATCAAGTCCAAGTGACCAACGTGCAATTCGATATTGCGACTGAAGAACCTCCCGCGCAGGGCGTCGAGGCTGCGGCAGAGCCGACCAATTCTTTTACCCCCTATATTCGCTATGGAGTTGGAGGAAGTCTCTTTCTCCTGATCCTCTTCATGGTTGTGCGTCCCCTGATGGCGATGTTGGGAACGGTTGGCTCATCGTCTGAGGGACCCACGCCGCAGCTTCCTGCTTCGGTGAGTCAGGTCGAAGCGTCAATAGCGGGAGGAAAGCCTCGGTCACAGATCGTGGACATGGCGCGTGGCAATCCTGATGCGACGACAGTGGTCGTCAAGCAATGGCTGAAGACGGGTTCGTGAGGCGGTAATTGCGATGGCAACTCAACTCAGCGGTGAACAAAAGGCGGCTATTCTCCTGAAAGCTATTGGAGAGGAGGCTGCGGCGCTGGTGATGAAGGGCCTTGACCCGAAGGAGATCCGCCGATTAGGGGCCTCCATGCAGGCGACGGCGAATATCACCAGAGAAGAGGAATCGAGCGTCATCGATGAGTTTGAGAAAGCCAGCGCGAACGGTCAGATCACGTTTCACGGAAAAGAGTACATCAAAACTATTCTGTCGAAGGCGATCGGTCCTGAAAAAGCCAACCGTATGCTTGAGTCCATGACCAGCAAAGTGTATCCGGGGCTCGACGCCATGAAATGGGTCGATGCCAAGGCCGTCTCACAGATGGTCAAGACCGAGCATCCCCAGACGATCTCCGTGATCCTGGCGCACATGGAGCCGGATCAGGCCGGCGTGGTCATGGCAGACTTACCCGACGCGCTTCGATCTGATGTCGCCTTGCGCCTTGCGACCATGGAGGATTTGCAGCCAAGCGTGCTCGAAGAACTCAGTGACGCATTGCAGAATTCACTCATCGCCAGTACCGGCGCTCGCGCGACAAGCGTCGGAGGTGCTGAGGCGGTTGCCAATATTCTGACGACCCTCAATAAAGCCACGGAGGGGAACATCATGTCGAAAATCGCCGAACGCGACCAGCAATTGGCCGACACGATCCGAGGGTTGATGTTCGTCTTCGATGACCTGGTCAAACTGGATGCCCGTGGTATGCAAGAGCTCATGAAAGAAGTCAGTAAAGAGGATCTTCCCGTGGCATTACGAGGAGCGAGCCCTGAAACCAAGGAGAAGTTCCTGAAAAATATGTCGAGTCGAGCGGCGGAAATGTTGAAAGACGACATGGAATCGAGAGGCCCGGTGAAGGTGGCAGATGTCGAGAAGGCGCAGCAGAATATCCTCAAAGTCTGCAGGAAGTTGGAAGAGGAAGGCCGTATTGTCGTCGCCGGTGCGGGTGGGTCGGAGGCGATGCTATAAATGGAACGGGCTTCGACCGGTCATACAGCACTCGTCCAGCCATACGTCGGTCGCAACGGTCAACGAGATAGTTCCATTTTAGTCGTCGACGATGAGGAGGCGATTCGAGAACTATTGGTGAAGCTGCTGCAGTCGGCAGGGCATCGTGTGCGTGCAGTTGGGTCTGCACGGGAAGCCCATGTGGCGTTAAAAGAGTCTCCTGTTTCGCTCCTGATCACCGACGTCAAACTGCCGGACCAAGACGGCCTCGCACTGCTCCAGCAGGCCTGTGATGTCGATCACCGTATGATGGGGCTGGTGATGACCGGGTACGGCACAGTGGATCTCGCAGTTCAGGCGATGAAGGCAGGAGCGGCAGAGTTTCTGATGAAGCCGTTCGAAAACGATGCGTTACAGTTGGTGGTGAATCGTCTCCTTGACCTGTATCACCTGCGTTCTGAAAATACGGTCCTTAAACAGGCGGTGATTCGCGCCTCCGGGGTTCGCTGCCGAAGTCTTGCGCTGACCGACTTCAGCACCGGCGATCGGTTTATCGGCGACCAGGGCCCCTCGGACTACGATCAAGGCATTGCGGAGGGTGAGCGCCGAGCCGGCGCACGAGTCGTAGCAACGAGGCAACAGGAGCAGACGCTTTTGGCCAACGCCGTTCGGCGCTTCGATGACACGCGGGCATCGTTGTATCAGACCGTCGAAGATGACGTGACGGCGCTGGCCTTCAGCTTAGCGACACGTATCCTGCGAGACATCATCATGGAGCGCCAGGATGCTGTGGTTACGTTGCTGAAGTCGGCCTTGGCGACGGTTCGAGAGGCGGGGGTCGTCACTGTACGATCGCATCCGTCTGACGCTCCGGTACTTGAAGCAGCTCGTGTGGAATTGTGTCGAGATCGGCCTTCAAGTTTTGCGTTACATGTCGAAGGCGATTCGTCTCTCTCTCGGGGAAGTTGTGTTGTGCAATCCACAAATCGACTGGTTGATGCCTCGCTGGACCAGCAATTGCTGCGGCTTGGCGAGGTGTTACAAAAGCGAGGCCGCTGTGAATCTCGTTGAGCTGATTGAACAGACAGACCCTCTCGTAGTCTCGGGTCGTGTGGCGCAGGCCGTGGGGATTGTGATCGAAGGCTATGGCCCGATGACATCGGTCGGGGAGCTGTGCGACGTCACGCGTGAGGATGGAGAGGGGACTGTTCCGGCGGAAGTGGTGGGGTTTCGTGGCGATCGTGTGTTGCTGATGCCGCTTGGTGAGATGCGGGGGATCGGACCCGGTAGCCGGCTGCTCATGAAGGGGCACTGTGCCTCAGTTCCGGTCGGCCCACTACTGCTCGGTCGTGTGCTGAATGGGCTTGGAGAACCATTGGATGGCCGCGGCCCCCTCATGACCGAAAAACGATACCCGTTGCATGCCGCGCCGATCAATCCTCTGAAGAGAATGCGTATCGCGGAGCCGCTCGATCTGGGTATCCGAGCGATCAATGCGTGCCTGACGTGTGGGCGTGGACAGAAGGTCGGCATCTTTGCCAGCTCAGGCGTCGGGAAGAGCGTGTTACTTGGGATGATCAGCCGCTACACAAAGGCCGATGTGAATGTCATCGCCTTCATTGGCGAACGGGGGCGTGAAGTCAACGAATTTCTGGAGCGCGATCTGACGCCTGAGGCGCTCAGTCGCTCGGTGGTCATTGTGGCCACGTCGGACCAGCCACCGTTAGTGCGATTACGCGGGGCATTGATTGCGACAACGATTGCAGAGTACTTCCGTGACTGCGGCAGGCAGGTCCTTCTGATGATGGACTCACTCACTCGCCTGGCCCATAGCCAACGCGAAGTCGGGCTCGCCATCGGGGAGCCGCCGACCACGAAAGGGTATACCCCCTCGGTTTTTACGATGTTGCCCAAGCTTTTGGAACGAGTCGGGACCGGTTCAGGTTCTGGTGCGATTACGGGGCTCTATACGGTGCTCATGGAGGGCGAGGATCTCTCCGATCCCATCGCAGAATCGGTCCGATCGATCCTGGACGGCCACATTATGCTCTCGAGGCAGTTGGCTGCGCGCAACCATTTTCCGGCAATCGATCTGCTTAACAGCACCAGTCGGGTGATGAAAGATATCGTGGGGCGGGATCACTATGCAGCGGTTCGGTCCATGATCGAACTCCAGGCGCGGTACCAACAATCTGAGGATCTCATCCTGCTTGGTGCGTATAAGGCGGGCACCAATCGTGATCTCGACAAAGCGGTGAGGGCTCAAGACAGCATCAATGCGTTTCTTCGCCAGGACATTGAGCAATCTGTCGCCATGGGCGCCTCGATCCAAGACTTGCTCGCTCTGGTCAAGTCGATAGGATGAAACTCGATGTGTTGCGACGCTATCGTGCACAGCTGGAAGAGGTCGTGCGGATGGACCTTGTTCGTCTGCGTCAGGAGCTCCAGGATGCCGAAGCGCGATCTCATCTGCTTGATGAGCAGATGAAACTCACAGCAGATGCGTCTCTGGCAAAGGCAGGCGGAGGGGTCGCGTTGGACGAATTTCTGGTGTGGCAGGCTCTGGTGGCCGCCGAGACGTCGAATCTGACGGCAGCGATGCACGTGGAAGGACAACTCCGTGAGGCATGGAATCAGAAGCAGGAAGAATTGCGCGAAGCCATGCAAGATCGCCGCACACTCGATTGCCTGGCTGAACGCATGCGGCAACAACATCGTCATGTGCAGCACAGAGTCGAGCAAATGGAAATGGATGAGGTGGCGCGTCGTAGGAGTGTGATGTGATCGCAGCAGGACGCTGAAAAAGTTGCTCCCAGGAACCGTGAAAGGTGAAAAGTAAAACGTGAAATGTAGAATGTCAGAGTGCTCTTCTTCCGAAACGTTTCACGTTTCACGTTTCACGAATAACGGCTTTCGGATGCGGGCTGTCGGTGCCGGAATGAGTGTCATCATGGCGCTGTCATGGGCAACGGTTCAACGTGTTCACGCTTCGGCTGAGCAGGGCCTG
>Ga0163144_10025917_pt1 | contig 11426 bp, 8 predicted proteins | sample OliLak19BULKMAT1_FD_123175 | JGI IMG/M metagenome (GOLD analysis project Ga0163144, IMG submission 123175) | Freshwater microbial mat bacterial communities from Lake Vanda, McMurdo Dry Valleys, Antarctica - Oligotrophic Lake LV.19.BULKMAT1 | ecosystem: Environmental > Aquatic > Freshwater > Lake... | reverse complement strand
TGGGGCAGCCACCCGATTTCGATTTACGCCAGCGATGCGAGCGAGGCCGCGCTCACGAAGGCCCGCGCCGGCATTTACCGGGAACGGGCGTTTCGCACCCTGCCGCCGGAATTGCGGGCCAAATATTTCGACCCTCCGACCGCGGCGGGCTCCCGGCTCCGGAGCGAGATGATCCTGCCCATCGCCTATCGCTGCGCCAACCTCGTGGTGCCGGCGGAAATCGAAACGCTCGCCGATGCGCCGGTGATCTTCTGCCGGAACGTCTTCATCTATTTTTCCCCCGACGCCATCCGGCGCTCCGTCGCCTCGTTCGCCACGGGCATGCACGCCGGCGATCACCTTTTTGTCGGGGCCTCCGAATCCCTCCTCGGACTCACCACGGACTTCGCGTTGCACGAGCTGGGCGACGCCTCCGTCTACATCCGCAACCCCCGCAGCCGCACATGAGCCTGCCTTCTCACCTCATTCCCGGACGCACCCTCGAGCGGAGGCGCCCGCCGTCACTGTCGCCAAACGCCTCCCACCCGGCCATCCGCGCGCTCGTGGTCGACGATTCCGCGTTTGTCCGCAAGGTCGTCCGCGAGATGCTGTCCCACAGCCCGGGCATCGAGGTGGTGGGCGTGGCGCGGGATGGCGAGGAGGCCTTGCAGATGTGCGAAGAGTTGCAGCCGGATGTCGTCACCTGCGACCTCATGATGCCGCGGCTCGACGGCGTGACCTTCGTGCGCCGGCAAATGGCGATCCGCCCGCTGCCGATCCTCATCCTGAGCGCCTCACCGCAGGACGGCGAACTGGTGCTCGAGGCGTTGAACGCGGGTGCGGTCGACTTCGTGCAAAAACCCACGGCCCTCGCCACCGACCAACTGCTCGGCGTTCGCGAGCAGCTCGTCAAAATCGTAAGAGCGGCCGCGCGCGCTCCCGTCGCCAATCTCGTGCCGCACCAGCGGCCGGCCCGGGTGGTGCGCGCCGCGCCGCCGCCGCCGCGGAGCGGGTCCAAAGTCGATCTGGTCGTGCTCGGTGTCTCCACCGGGGGGCCGCAGGCGCTACGGCAGATCCTGCCCCAGTTCCCGGCAAATTTTCCGGTGCCCATCGCGATCGTGCTGCACATGCCCGTGGGCTACACCGCGCTGTTTGCGGAAAAGCTGGACGAACTTTCCGAGCTCAAAGTCTCCGAGGCCAAGGACGGCGATGTCTTCCTCCCCGGCCGCGCGCTGCTCGCGCCGGCGGGCTGGCATCTCCGCGCGCTCCGCAATTCCGCCGGCCAGCTCGTCGCCCAGCTCTCCATCCAACCGATCGAGAGCGCGCATCGCCCCTCGGTCGATGTGTTGCTCAAGTCGGCCGCGGAAACCCTCGGCTCCCGCGTGCTCGCCGTGGTGATGACCGGCATGGGCGACGACGGCAAACTGGGCGCCGGCTGCGTCAAGGCGCATCGCGGCACCGTGATCACCGAAGCGGAGATAAGTTGTGTCATCTACGGAATGCCGCGGTCGGTGGTGGAGGCAGGCCTGAGCGATGCCGCCATCCCGCTCGGCGAAATGGCGCAGGCAATTACCCAACGCATATGAAAGCAAAAATCCTGATCGTAGACGATTCCAGTCTGGCCCGCCGGACCACCCGCCCCGTGCTCGAAGCCCTGGGCCACACGGTGGAGGAGGCCACCGACGGCGCGCAGGCCCTGGAGCGATACTATCTCGGCCGTCACGATCTCGTGATCCTCGATATGGTCATGACCGGCATGTATGGTCTTGAGGTGCTCGCCAAGATGCGCGAGCTGAATCCCGACGTGCGCGTGATCGTCGCCACCGCCGACATCCAACAATCGACGCAGGACGAGGTGCGGGCGGCCGGCGCCGCCGCGTTCATCAAGAAGCCGCTCAACCGCGCGGCGCTCGGAGCACTCGTCACCAAAGTGCTCGAAGGTGGCGCCGTATGGATCTGACCACCCAGCAGAACGACGCGCTGACCGAGCTGATCAACATCGGCTTCGGCCGCGCGGCGAGCGCCCTCTCGGATCTGTCGGGCTTTCGCGTCTCGCTCGAGGTGCCGCGGATCACGATGCATGCCATCGAGCAGATCGGCCCGCTGATCGGCCGGCTGGTCACGGGCGAAGTCGCGAGCGTGAACCAGGTGTTCAACGGTGCCATTGCCGGCAACGCGCTGCTGATGCTGGATGAACGATCGGCGACGATGCTGAGCCGTCTGCTGAGCGAAGACAGTGCGGTCACCGGTGGATTCGATGCCAGCGGGCAGGAAATCATCATGGAGGTCGGCAACATCCTCTTGAACGCCTGCCTCAGCGTCTTCGGCGATCTGTTGCAGGTGCGGGTCTCGTTCGCCGTGCCCCGGCTGCAGGTGGCGGGCATCGGCAGCACCCTGAAAACGCTCCTCTCGGAATCGGATGCGCTGCGCCACGGCATGGTGATCCACACGCACTTTCATCTCCGGGCCAGCAACGTCACCGGCTACCTCATCATCATCCTGGGCATCTCATCCTTCGAGCGGATGCTGCAGGAACTGCAAAACTGGGAGAAGCGGCAAATCTCATGTTAAAAATCGACAGCTATGCCGCGACCGGCCAGATGCCGTCGAAGAATCCGTTCAGCACGCGCGATGCGATGCTGGGCTGGATGCAGGACATCGCACCGTATGGGCTCTTCACGACCGACACCGACCTCGTCATCCGAAGCTGGAACCAATGGCTGGCGGCCCACAGCGGCCTTTCGGCCGAGGCGGTCGTCGGCCGCCGGCTGATCGAGGTTTTCCCGGACGTGCAGGTGCGGAAGCTGGATGCGCATTTCGCCCGCGCGCTGCACGGCGAGGTCAGCGTGCTCTCCACCGCGCTGCACAAGTATCTGCTGCCGCTGTCTCCGGCGCAGCGCAGTTACAGCGTGCCTTACATGTTGCAGACGGTGCGCATCGCGCCGCTGCCGGCCGGCGACGAAATCGTCGGCACCATCACGATCATCGAGGACGTCACGCAGCGCGAATGCCAGGCCCTCATTCTCCGCCGGCAACAGGCGCACGATCGGCTGTTATCCGAGGCGCTGGCGCAGTTGCTCCAGTCGGAGCAACCGCAGGACATCGCCGCCGGGCTGTTTTCGCGGCTCGGAGCGCCGCTGAAGCTCGAGGCGTTTTTCAACTACCTCGTCTCCGCGGATGGGAAGCAACTGAGACTCCACGCCTCCGTCGGAGTCGCACCCGAGGCGAAGAAATCCATCTCCGTGCTGGCGCTGGGTGAAGGCATTTGCGGCCAGGTGGCCCTCGGCCGGGTGACGCTGATCGAACCGCATCTGCAAGAGAGCGCGGGCGAACACGTCCAGACCATCCGTCGCCTCGGGCTGCGCTCCTACGCCGGTTTTCCGTTGCTGATCGGCGATCGCCTGCTCGGCACGCTGGCTTTCGGCAGCTACCAGCGCGATGTCATCGCGCCCGACGAGTTGGAGTTTCTCGCCAAGATCGCCCAATACGTCGCGATCGCCCTTGATCGCGCCCAGCGCGAACAGGCGCTGCGGGAAGCGCAGCAGCGGCTGCACCAGCATGCGGAGGAGCTCGAGGCAAAAATCGCCGAGCGCACGGCGAAGCTCAAGGACACCATTGTGCAACTGGAGGGGTTTTCCCATACCGTCGCGCACGACCTGCGCGCGCCGATTCGATCGCTCATAGGATTCACCGAAATTCTCCTCTCGGATTTCGGGGCCGTCGTGCCCCCGGATGCGCTCGACCTGGTGCGACGCCTCAATGCCGCGAGCCACCGGCTCGATGCGCTGACGCGCGACTTGCTCGTTCTGAGCCGCATCGCGGGGCAGGACGTGAAACTCACCGCCGTGGATGTGGACGGGCTGGTGCAGGAAATCGTTGCGCTCACTCCTGCGCTGGAAGGCGGCGTGGTGGCCGTGAGGCATCCCCTGGGCGCGGTGTCGGCCCATCGCACCTTGCTGCAGCAGTGTCTCTTCAATTTTTTTGAAAACGCGCTGAAGTTCATGCCGGTTGGGGTGAAACCGATGATTGTTGTCCGCAGCGAGCTGCGCGCCGCCGCGACGCCGGGCCGGCCGGGAACGGTCACGCCGTTTCCGCCCTCGCCTTCCGGCCCTGCGCCGACGACCGGCCCGCGCCGCCGCATCTGGATCGAGGACAACGGCATCGGGATTCCGGCGGTGGCGCACAAAAAGATTTTCGGCATCTTCGAACGACTCCCCGGCATCACACCGGTGGAAGGCACCGGCATCGGGCTCGCGATCGTCGCACGGGCGACCGAGCAGATGGGCGGGACATGTGGAGTCGAATCGACGCCCGGCGAAGGCAGCCGCTTCTGGCTGGAGTTCGCCTCCGCTGACGGCCCGCAAGCTGCTCCCCAGGCCTGAGTCGGAGTTGCCGGGGCAACGGCGCGGCCATGACTCGCAGGGCGCATCTCAGTTTCTTGCCATCTGGGTGGCGGCGGCTTTCCAGCCGCCGCCGAGAAGCCTTCGCCGATTCATGCGCGTGCCAGGATCTGAGATGCGCCCATAACTCGGCCGACTCCCAGTCCACGCTTGATTTCCCGGCCGTCCGCCAAACACTTTCCCGTTTCCTTCAATCCATCGACCTTCCGTGAGCAAGAAACCGACTGCCACCGCCGAGAAAAAGCCCGAGCCCACCGCCGCGGCGACCGACTACGCCAAGGCGCCGATCAACGCCAAACTCTCGCGCGAGGAAAAGATCGAGCTGCACCGCAAGATGGTGCGCATCCGCCGTTTTGAGGAACGCAGTCTCCGCGCCTACCAGGCCAAGAAGATCGGCGGCTTTCTCCACCTTTACATCGGTCAGGAGGCGGTCGCCGTCGGCTGCTGCTCCCTCATGGGCAAGGATGACCACGTCATCACCGCCTACCGCGATCACGGCCACGCCATCGCCGTCGGCATGGACACCAAGCCGCTCATGGCCGAGCTCTACGGCAAGGCCACCGGCTGCTCCAAGGGCAAGGGCGGCTCGATGCACTACTTCGATCCGACGCGCAATTTCTGGGGCGGCCACGGCATCGTCGGCGGCCAGATCCCGCTCGGCGTCGGTCTCGCCTATGGCGTGAAATACAAGGGGCTCAAGGGCGCCGCGATGGCGTTCATGGGCGACGGCGCCGTCAACCAGGGCTCCGTGCACGAGGCCTACAATCTCGCCGCGCTGTGGAATCTGCCCGTCGTGTTCGTGATCGAGAACAACGGCTACTCCATGGGCACGAGCCAGGCGCGTTCCTCCGCCGGCGAACTCGCCAAGCGCGCGGAGGGCTACGACATGCCCTGGGGGCAGTGCAACGGGCACGACCTCTACGAGGTCCGCGCGTGCATGGACAAGTATCTCACCCTCGCCCGCGAACAGAGCCGGCCCAGCACCGTCGAGATCGACACGTATCGGTATCGTGGACACTCCGTCGCCGATCCCGACAACACCTACCGCAGCAAGCAGGAGATCGAGGAGTATCGGAAGACGAAGGATCCGATCCAGGTCTTCCAGGGCGAACTCGTCGCCGAAGGCGTGCTGGACGAGGCGACGATCGAGAAGATCGATGCCGAGGCCCGCGCCGAGGCGGATCACGCGGCGGAATTCGCCGAAGTCAGCCCCTACCCGACCGCCGAGGACATCCAGAAGGATGTCTATTGGGAAACCGACCATCCCGCCCAGCGCACCTCCCAGGGCCGGTTGTTCTTCGATTGAGGAATTTCGATCCAGAGAATGTGGAAATCAGGAAAATAGGAAACTCGGAGAAACCACTAATTAACCCTTATCGTGGGGAATTTTGGGAAGAAACTAAAACGGGAGCCCGGTCTGAATTCCTGAAAGTTACCTCCTGTTAGTGGGCATGAGTGGTTCAAAAGGATTTTTCCCGCTTTCCAGCTTTCCACATAAATAATTTTTCATTCCAGATGCCTCTCATTTCCTACCGCGAAGCTGTCCGCCATGCCCTCGCCGAAGAGCTCGCGCACGACAAGAACGTCGTCGTCATGGGCGAGGAAGTCGCCCAGTTCAACGGCGCCTACAAGGTCACCGAAGGCCTCCTCGCCAAGTTCGGCCCCGACCGGGTCGTCGACACGCCCATCTCCGAGGCCGGCTTCATCGGCATGGGCATCGGGGCCTCGATGCTCGGCGTCCGTCCCGTGATGGAGCTGATGTTCTGGTCGTTCTACTCCGTCGCCTTCGATCAGATCCTCAACAACGCCGCCAACGTCCGCTACATGAGCGGCGGCCAGATCAACTGCCCCATCGTCATCCGCGGCCCCGCCAACGGCGGCACCAACGTCGGCGCCACTCACTCGCACACGCCGGAAAACGTCCTCGCGAATCACCCGGGCGTGAAGGTCGTCGTCCCCGCCACCGCCTACGACGCGAAGGGCCTGCTCAAGTCCGCCATCCGCGACAACGATCCCGTTTTCTTCCTCGAGAACACGCTCCTCTACGGCGAAAAAGGCGAAGTCCCCGCCGAGGAGTATCTGATCCCGCTCGGCCTCGCCGACGTGAAACGCGCGGGCACCGACCTCACCATCGTCACCTACGGTCGCTGCGTGCTCCACTCGCTCGCCGCCGCCGCGATTTTGGAAAAGGAACACGACCTCTCCGTCGAGGTCGTCGACCTCCGCTCCATCCGTCCCCTGGATATTGATACGGTCCTCAAGTCCGTCGCCAAGACGCACCGCGTGCTGATCGTCGAGGAGCAGAAACCGTTCGCCAGCGTCGGCTCGCAGCTCACCTACATGATCCAGAAGGAAGCCTTCGACGAGCTCGACGGCCCGATCCACCGGCTCACGACCGTCGACGCGCCCGCGATCTACAGCCCGCCGGTCGAATTCGAACAGCTCCCGAACCCCCAGCGCGTCCTCAAAGCCGCGCTCGAAACCCTCGCCTGACTGAGTTTCTGACAAAATTAACAAAATGGACGAAATTCTGCCCGACTGCTGCCGAAGCCATTCTGTAAATTCTGTTCATTCTGTCTAAAATCCGAATCCGCCAATGCCCCAAATAATCGAAATGCCGAAGCTCAGCGACACCATGACGGTGGGCACGCTGGTCAAGTGGCTGAAGAACGAGGGCGACGCCGTGAAGAGCGGCGACATGCTGGCCGAGGTCGAAACGGACAAGGCCACGATGGAACTGGAGTGCTTCTTCGACGGCACGATCCTGAAAATCTTCGCCCCCGCCGGCTCGCAGGTCGCCCTCGGCGCCCCGCTCTGCGCCATCGGCAAGCCCGGTGAGAAAGTCGAAACCCCGGCCGGCGTGACCACGCCCACGGCTGCCAAAGGACAGGAGTCAGGTGACAGTGGACAGAAGACGCCCGAACCGACACCGGCTCCGACGGTGGAGGAGAAAGCGGCCGGCAAACCGACTCCGGCTCCGAGCCTGCCTCCGGTCTCCAGTCCCCCGTCACCCGAAGGGACTGCTGGCCGCGCCAAGATCTCCCCCCTCGCGAAGAAACTCGCCGCCGAAAAAGGCCTCGAGGTCTCGCGTATCCAAGGTTCGGGTCCGGGCGGCCGCATCGTCCGCGCCGATGTCCTCGCCGCCAAGGCGGCGCCCGCGGCGCCGCAATCTCAAATCTCAGCTCTCAAATCGCAAATGCCAGCAGGCGCCAGCCTGCTGGCCAAGGGCCCGATTCAGGATGAGAAGACGGTTCCAGTCTCCAACATACGCGGCGCGATCGCGCGCCGGCTGCTGGAGTCGAAGACGCAGCTTCCCCACTTCTACGTCGAAATCGAAATCGACGCCGCGCCGCTCCTCGCCCTCCGCGAACAGCTCAACACCGGCCTCGCGCAGGAAGGCGTCAAACTCTCCGTCAACGACTTCATCCTCAAGGGCAGCGCCGAGGCGCTCCGCCGCGTGCCGCAGGTCAACGGCTCGTGGGAAGTCCCTTCGACAGGCTCAGGGCAGGCGCACATCCGCTACCACGCCGCCGCACACGTTTCGTTCGCCGTGGCGATCGATGACGGCCTGATCACGCCCGTGATCCGCGATGCTCACCTGAAGAACGTCTTCCAGATCAGCACCGAGGCGAAGTCGCTCGGCAAGCTGGCCAAGAACAAGAAGCTCAAGCCCGACCAGTTTACCGGCGGCACCTTCTGCGTCTCCAACCTCGGCATGATGGGTATCCCGAAGTTCTCCGCGATCATCAACCCGCCCAACGCCGCGATCCTCGCCGTCGGCACGACCGTGAAAAAGCCGGTCGTGAAGAACGACGCGATCGTGATCGGGCAGACGATGACGCTCACCCTCTCCTGCGATCACCGCGTGGTCGATGGCGCCGTCGGCGCACAGTTCCTGAACGCGCTGAAGACGCTGCTCGAGAGCCCGGCGCTGCTGCTGGTCTGAAGGTAGTGGCAGGCGTCCCGCAGCGGCCCGCCTGCCCCTGATTTCGAAGGGTGGGGCCGATCTCCGAGCGGCCCGGCCGGAGGTCGGGCCCTGCCATTTCGGCTGCGACATTCTGGAAAATGTCATGGATCACGCCGCGGAAGAAACCGCTCATTGGCGCGGACGATCGCTGATCTCACGGGGTGCAAATGAAAGTGAAGTCACTTGCCCAACTGAAGTGTCACGCCTTGGAGCGCGTCGAACAGAACAGGCCCCATCGCGATGCTCCGGTGTAGCGGAACGGCGTCCCGTTCCGTTGCTGAGCGTGTCAGCGGTCGGTCAAAGCAGGCCTCCTGCGGTCGAAATCAAATCGACCGGCGGCACGGAGCGCGAGCGAACGGGGACGAAAGGCACCGAGCCGAAGCGGGTCCGCTACTACCAAATCGGACTACCAAATCGGACTTTTTAGACACCCTCTGGGAATCGATCGTCCCTCTGAGATTGGCGCCTATGGGCGTTTATCAGCGGTTTCTTCTGAATGGACCGGGCTGGGAACTGCCCCTTCACGCCCAGCGTGATCGTCGAGTCCTTCCCCCCATCGTCTCATGCATTCGAGCCGTTGGTATTACGCATCACCTTCACCCGCTCCAACACCACCGGCGGAATGGCGCCGACCGCGAGCAGCCCGCAGCCATCGGGCTTTCCAAGGCCATCATCCTTGCCGCAGCCGGAGCCAGAAGGTGCTGCCTTGTCCAAGCACCGATTCCAATCCGATCGTGCCGTTCATGCGCTCGACCGCCTTGCGCACGATGGCGAGGCCGATCCCCGTGCTTTCATAGTCTCTTGCCCGCCCGATGCGCGTGAAGATACTCCAGATGCGGGCATGATTCGCCGGGTCGATGCCGATGCCGTGGTCTGCGATCCAGAGCCGCGCGTCTCCTTCGATTTCGTCCGCGTGGATGCGGACGCGGGCCGTGGCGCCGGGAGCGATGAACTTTACGGCATTGGTGAGCAGATTGGAAATCACCTGCGTCAGGCTGGCCTCATTGGCCAGCACCGTGGGCAGCGTTCCCTCGATGGCGATCTCCGCGCCGTTGGCCTGGAGCTGGGGATACGTGGCGATGACCTGGCGGACGAACGTGTCGAGGTCGACGGGCTCCAATACGATCTCCGAACGCAGCAGCCGGGAATAGGTCAGCACATCGGTGATCAATGCGTCCAAGTGAGCGGCAGAGGTAGTGACGCGGCGCAACTGGTCCACGGACCCGGCATCGAGGGATGCCTCGTTGTTTTTCAAGAGCAGCAAGGCGAACCCCTGAATCGCCCGGAGAGGCGCCCGCATGTCGTGCGAGACGCTGTAGGAAAACGCCTCCAGCTCGCCGATCGTTTCGCGCAACTCCTCGGTGCGGGCCTGCACCTGCACCTCGAGTTCATCGGCATGATCGGCGAGGATGCTTTGCGCGCGCTTCAGGTCGTCGATGTCGATGCAGACGCCGATGCGTTTTCGCAGATTCCCGCCGGCATCCTGCACCGGGACGGAGCGCTTGAGAAACCAGCGGTAGTCGCCGCTCGTCGCGTGGCGAAACCGCAATTCAATCGTGTAGCCTTCGTTCGCCGCCCGGCCGATCGCCGAGGCCTGCTCGGCCCGGTCGCGATCGTCGGGATGAAGTTGGCTCCACCAAATCTCGGGATCCGTCATCGCTGCGCGAATAGTCTGGCCGGTATACTCGAGCCAATGGCGGTTCATGAAATCCATCTGGCCGTCAGGCAGACTGGTCCAGACACCGATCGGAAGGCTCTGCGTCAGCTCGCGAAAATACGCCTCGCTTGCCTGGAGCGCTAGTTCCAGCCGCTTCCGCTCGGAGATATCCTGCGAGATCTCCACGAAACCATGGGGAACGTCGTCGCGGTCGACGATCCAGGAGACGCTGTTGCTCACCCAGACGCTCGTGCCATCGGGGCGGGCGTAGCGTTTTTCCACGCTGAAATCGGCGCAGCCCTTGGCGAGCGCGGTGAAGCGCGCGGTGCTGGCGGCCAGATCCTCGGGATGGGTGATGTCCGCGGCGCGGAGGCCGATCAACTCCTCCGTCGTGCGTCCGACAATCGTGCAGAAACGCTCGTTCACCAGCGTGAATTTTCCCGTGAGATCCATTTCCGCGATGCCGACGGTCGCTTGCGAAATGATGGCCTGGAACCGCGCCTGGCTTTCGCGCAACACCTGTTCGCCGTTGATGCGTTCGATGAAATCGACCGCTTGACGAATGTAGAGGTCCAGCCGGTGCAACTCCTGTTCCGCCGGCCGGTGCGGGGCTCGAAAATGCGTGGATAGCATGCCATACACCGCGCCGTCGCGCCCGATGAGCGGCGTGGACTGCACCGCGCGATAACCAGCCGCAGCCGCGATCGCCCGATACGGAGCGAAGCCGGCGTCCGTTTCGACGTCCTCAATCATCGTCCGTCGCCCTTCGCGGAGGGTTCGGCCGCACGCGCAATCGTCGCCGGCCCCGACCTCGCGGAAAAAATCCAGGAAATCCTTCTCGAAGCCGCGCTGCGCGGTGATTTCCAGCTTCCCGCTCACCGGATTCAGGATTTGAACGTTGCCCATGTCCGCGCCGAGGAGCGCGATGGCGGCGTCCAACATATCCTGCAACCCGTCGCGAATATCGCTTTTGCGCCACAGGCTTCCACTCAACTCGTGCAGCCGCGCGAGCGCCGCGACTTCCCCCTCCAGCCGGCGCTCGCTTTGCCGGAGCGCGTCTTCCGCCCGCTTGCGCTCGGTGATGTCTTCGATGGCGAGCAGGATGCGCTCGGGCACGCCGTCTTCGTTATCCATGCGACGGGCATTGAGCAGCATCGTGCGGTGCCCGAGCGTTTCGAATTTGTGCGCGACCTCGTAGCCGTTGAAGACGCTATTTTGCGGCAGGATGTCTTCGAGCAGCTCGCGCAGCTTGGGGATGTTCCATTGCCGGTTGCCGATCTCGTAGATCAACCGGCCTTCGGTGTCGGCGGGCGCGACTTTGAACGCCTGGTAGAAGGCCTCGTTGGCCGCATCCACCTTCAGGTCGGTGCGCAGGACGAGCAGCGGGTTGGGCGTGGTGCGCAGAATGGCCTGGGCGTAATCG
>Ga0163144_10025916_pt1 | contig 11426 bp, 6 predicted proteins | sample OliLak19BULKMAT1_FD_123175 | JGI IMG/M metagenome (GOLD analysis project Ga0163144, IMG submission 123175) | Freshwater microbial mat bacterial communities from Lake Vanda, McMurdo Dry Valleys, Antarctica - Oligotrophic Lake LV.19.BULKMAT1 | ecosystem: Environmental > Aquatic > Freshwater > Lake... | reverse complement strand
GCTGACCCGCGCCTCCAACGCCAGCAGCACGCGGCGCAACGGGTCATGCTGCGGATGCACCAGCAGCAGGTACGCGTAGAAGAACAGGACCCCCACGGCCAACACTCGGATCAGCCAGCGCAACGCCGTGAACGTGGTGTTGTCTTCCGTCCCTGGGATGGACACAAAAAACGCGCCCGCGCTCACCAGCAGCAGCGCGCTCAGCCCCATCACGCGGTCCAGCAGGATGGCACCAAACGCGCGCGCCTGGCGTCCCGGCGCTTCATGGCCAAGGTAATACGCTTTCACCAGGTCACCGCTGACACTTCCCGGCAGTGCAATGTTGAAGAAGCTGCCAACCATGTTCAGCTGCAGTGCCCGCCCGTAGGACAACATCAGCCCCTGCGCCTGCAGCAGGATGCGCCACCGGGCCGCACCCAGCAACTGGCACACCATCAGCAATGCCACGCCGGTGCCGCTTTCCAGAGGTGACGCCAGTGCGCGCTGGGTCTGCTCCACACTGATGAAACCGCGGTCCACCAGAAACCAGAGCAGCGCCCCCACCACGCTGAGTTTGATCAGGTTGACCAGGATTTTCCGCGCCATGGACGGCGTCCGTTGCTCACCCACGCATCACCCCGTCTTGCGCCGCAGCGCAACCCACGTTGCCAACGAACTGGCCGGCCGAGGCCACGTTGCAATGGCCCGCGCCACCACGCCGTGGAGGACCCTGCGCTTGCGCAGGTCTGCATACAGCTTGGACGCGTCACCACCATCCGCATCCACCTGGCGGGCCCGCACCAGGTCCAGCGCAGCACGTTGCTCATCATACAGGCGCCAGTGTTCCGGGTGCTGGCGGCCCTCAAGCACATACGCGCGGATGGCTTCCAGCGGAAGCGGGACATGGTCCGTGAGCGCATACAACGACGCTGCGGTGCCAAAGTCTCCGGCGCGGTCAAATTCCGCGGCCAACAACAATGCGGTGGTCCGGTCAACCTGCTCCAACATCCCGGGTTGCACGTTCTGCGTGAGCTGCCACGCCTCAGCCGGCTGCCGTGAGGCGGCCACGTGAAGACGGACCGCGCGGTTGAGCGCCTCCGGAAGGCGCGCAACCACCGCCCCATCCAACGCCCCGCCCGTCAGGGACCGGATGTACGCGCGCAAGCCTTCCTGGTCGTCAGTGGTGACCTTCTTCAGCACGTTCTCAACGTCAGGAACGTCCTTCTTGACACCGGCCACGTGCAGCGTGTTGGCCAGGAGGACAACCAGGCGCCACGCCGGTTTCTCGGCGGCGTTGATGGTCCCCATCACCAGACTCACGGCGTCCCAGCCGCGCCCCACTGCCAACAGGCTGGACACGTGCCAGCTCAGGAAATCCTGGTAGTCCGGATCCGTGGAAGCCATGGCCTCAAGATGGGGCAGCGCTTCCGCGTCCCGGTGGAGATCCTGCAGCAACGCCACCGCACCACGCCGCGCTTCCAGCACCTCCACGTTGCGCCGCAGGAGATCAAGCCGGATGGCAAGCGAGCGCTCCATGGTCTCGGTGCGGGCCAGGAAGAGCTTTGCACCGTCGTCATCCGGGCTCTGGCGGACCCGCTCTTCTGCCAGCGCATGCAATGCCTGGTGTCTGCCCTGACGCCGCATCTGGCCAATGAGCAGGCTCTGCAGTTCGGGATCCTGAGGATTGGTTGCGGCAAGCTGGGCAACAAACTTCCGCGCCGCTTCATGTCCGTGCGCCCGGCTGGTCTGCACGGTGGCACTGCCCGCCGAATCCGGCTCCTTGGGATTCACGCGCGCCACGGCCTGGCTCAGCTCCATGGCCGCTTGGGTCCGCCCGGCAATGGACGTGTGATGGGCCGCTGTGCGCCAGCCGCCCTCATCCTGATCAAGGTACCACTTGGTGATCGCCCCGGACTTGCTGTCGACGGAAATGCTCTGCGGCGGCGGCGCAAATTCATAATCCACACGCTTGAGAGCAACAAACTTCTCACCCGCCAGCATTCTTGGCTTTGGTGGCTCCGCATCCCCGGAGGAACCGCGCGGGCTGTACACAATGGCGGCGTAGACCAAGGGACAGGCGCCCATGACGTTGTAGAGAACAACATCCTGGCGCGGCGGCACAACATAGACGTCTTCCGAGAGCACCGTGCCATCCAACGCGCTCACCCTGAAAGTGTGTGCGCCCGTCGCCAGGCTCACCTCGTCCCTCGCGTTCTTGATGAGCTGTTGCGGATTGCCATCAATCTCCAGAACCACGGCCGCCGGAAGCGCATTGATGAGCACCACGCGTGAACGTGCTTCCAGCGCCCAAAGCCCGGCAAACATCATTGCGGAGGCCACGCCCAGGAACACCAGCACCGTCAGGTCCTTCTTATGCCGCTTTTCCGTCGTCGTTGACGTTGTCATGGAAGTCTCCGGCCTCAGTAGGATGAACGGCGTCCGGCGGAAGCGGGCTGACCAAGCAGCGTCAACTGCGCCACATCTGCAAGGCCCCAGTGTGCAGCCAGTTGATGGACCAGGGATTCCTCCTCATCAAAGACCTGCGCGGCCACCGCGTTGGCCCGCCACACGTCCGGTGATGCCTGGGGTTCCAGCCAGATGCGCGCGGAGGGCTCAGTGCTCAGCGTCAACGGCACATCTTCGGCGGCGCCGGCCAGCTTCACCGTCCACACACTCACCACGCGCGGCACCGGGGGGAGCCCCGGAGATTCCAGTTCTCCGTCCACAGTGACCTTCCGTTCCAGCCGAAGCGTCAACGGTGCATCTGCCCTGGTGTGCACCTCCACCATGTCCAGTCCAAGCTGACGGAACATGGCACCCACGCGCGCAGCCACGTGGGTTGCTGCCGCAGGCCCGCTGGCGGCACCTTCACCCGTACTTTCCACCACCACGGACATTGCCGGAGCCGGCTGCTTCTTGAGCGCCTCCAACGCCGTCACCAGCACCGTCAGTCCGGGCCCTTCCACTGCTGCGGCCTTCACCACGTCCACAGCGCGCTGGAACCGCCGTTCCAACAACCGCTGCACGTGCGTGGCATGGCGGCCGTTGGGATGGTCCGCCAGGTAACGCATCAGTGAACCACGCGTGTTGCCCTCCAGCGCGGCCGCAAGGTCCACCGTGTCCACGCGCTGCATGTTCATGGGAACAATGCACGCCATGGCCAACACCACCGAGCCCAGTGCACCGCCCCACCATTTCACGTCGGACGGAGCAACCTTGGGACGGGGATTGCCCGAGGCCTGCGCGGGAATCAGCTCCGCATCCGGCTCCGCGTCCAGGAACCCTTCAAACATCAACTCCATGGCACGTTGGCGCTGGTCCAGCAGGTAGCGCGCCCAGCCACTGGCGTAGCCCTCATCCCGGATGGAGACGGAGAACTTGCCTTTGGACAACGTCACCTCCACCTGCGTGTGCGTGTACACGCCGTTGGTGGAATGGCGCACCACCCGGACATTCTTGACCAGAAAGAGCGGGTAGGCCTTCACCTTGCGCGGCGTCACAGAGAGCAGGTGCAGCAGCGTGACCGTTGTCAGGTGGCCAATGTTGCTGGTCAGTGACGCGTGCAGGCTGCGGGCGGACACCATCCCAAGCACCGCACTGACCGCCAGGCTCATCCCGGTCCAGAGAGCGCGTGACGCCGTCATGGGCGCCGGCTCATCCCAGAGGATCATAAGTGTCACACACAACCAGGCTACTGAGGAAAGGGCGCCAGCCAACGGCCAGGCCCAGCCGGAGTGCACGAGCGTTGGGCTGGTGGGGCCACCTTCCAACGCAGCCAGGTGGTCTTGTGTGGATTGCGGAAGCTCGTGGGTTGCAAAGGACTGGGTCACCCACGGGCGTTCCACACCGCTCCCCGGATGCAGCTCTGAGCACCGCGCCAGCAGGTGGTTGGCAGAAGCAAACTCATTGCGTGCAAACAGCGTGGCCGCCGTGGCCGCCAGCCGCGAGGAGGCGTAGACCCACAAATCCTGGTCCGGATCCTCCCGCGTGGACGCAATCAACGCCGTCACTGCCTGCTCCGCTTCCTGGAATGTACCCTTGCGGTAGTGGACGCTGATGCGCCGCAGCTCCAAGGTCAGGCGCGCCGGCCCGCGTTCCCGGTGTTTCTCCAGGCCCGCATCCAGCACCCGCAAGGAAGCGTCATACTGTTGCTGCTGGGTGTAGGAATCTGCCAGCGCAATGATGATTCCCACGTCATCCGGGCTGAGTGCGTACGCGGCCTTGTACGCCGCCTCTGCCTCTGAGGATTTCTCCAACCCGTCCCACGCAAACCCCAGGTGCACCAGGGCCTGCGCATCCTCCGGCCGCTTCTGGGAGACGTGGCGGAACACATCCAGCGCCTTCTGGAATTCTTTGATGCGCAGAAACAACACCCCCAGCATGTGATGCGCGGCCCACAGCTCCGGTTGTTCCACCAGGATTTCATTGAGGCGCTTCTGCGCCTGCGCCTCATCACCCGCACGGATGGCGGCCTGCGCTTCCTTCAACGCCCGCGCAGCGTCATCACCGTGCTCCGCAAAATCCCCTTCCGCGTCATCATACCGCTTGCGCGCCACCGGGTCCGAGAGCACCTCATACGCCGCCCGGATGCGCTTGAACTCCTCCGGGTGTTTCTCCGGCGGGAACTGGCGGATGAGTGTGAAGTACGCCTTCTTGATGGTGCGCTCATCCGCAGCGCGCTCCACGCCAAGCACCTGATAGTGGTTCTGCGTCTCTTCCGTCATGTCCACTCCGGCTTCATGGCGTCATTTTGGGTAATACCGCATCCAACGCTTCCTGAACGGTGTCCACGTAGATGAGGTTGAGGCGGCCCACCACTTCCCGGGACAGCTCACGCACATCAAAGAGGTTCCGCCGCGGCATGATCACCGTCCGGATACCCACCAGCGCCGCCGCGGTGAGCTTCTCATGGAGTCCCGCAACCTGCCGCACAGCGCCGGAAAGTGTCACCTCACCGCTGGCCGCCAGGTCTGCCGGCAACACGCGCTGCGTGTACGCACTGATGGCCGCAAGGAACAGCGCCACGCCCGCGGAGCGCCCGTCAATGGTGTACTCCGTCTCCACAAAGTGAAGGTGGAGGTCACGCGTCTCAATGAGCGCGTCCAGTCCCAGGGAGGCCGCGCGGGCCTTGATGCAGGAGAACACCACGCGCGCGCCATCCTGCATCCCCGCTTCCACGTTGCCACTGAAAATCAGCTCACCTTTGCCGGGGATCACCACTGCTTCCACCGGCGCCACACCGCCGCCACGCGCGTTCCAGCTCAGTGCATGGATACGTCCGTGACGCGCTTCTGACGCCGTGGATGGACGCGCCACCATGGCATACAGTTTCACCGCAGCATGCCCGCCGGGCTCCACCGCTGCAGCTTCCCGGTAACGTGCACGTGCGCCATCCGGGCTGCCCAGTTTCAACTCAACGTCACCGGCCCATTCCAGCAGCGCCGCATCCTTTGGGTCCTGCGCCAGGGCCAGCAGGCACGTGCGGCGCGCTTCTGGCCAGGCGCCGCGCGCGCCGTGCAATTCGGAAAGACGGCTCCACGCCAGCCCGCAGGACCCATCCTGGTCCACACATTTCTGGAACGCGCGGGTGGCCTTCCCAAGCTCATTGTCGACGAGAAACAGCTCCCCTTTGAGAAAATCCGCAGCCACACCCGGCACCACGGCGGCCGTCACCAGCGCGCGCCGCGCCCCCTGGTAGTCACCCAGCCGGATGCGCGCGGCCACATCCTGCAACGGTCCGTCACACGCCTGGCGCAACGGCGCTGCGGCCATGGCCAGGCGGAGTCTTCCCTCAAGAAACCCGCGGCCGCGCTCCAACGGCGGAACATCCATGGCCGTCAGGTCACCCTGCAGCAACAGGACTGCGCGCAGCATGGAACGGAGGTTGGTGTCCTGCGGCGCCAGCGTCAGGGCGTGTTCCACCAGGGTGCGCGCAGGGTCCGGTTGACGCCGCTGCAAGTGCATCTGCGCCATCACCACCAGGCGCGGTACATGGTCCGGCTGGAGCGCACGCGCCTGGTCCAGGTGCAGCAGCGCGTCATCAAGACGGCCAATGCCGCCCAGCACCTCCGCAAGTTCATCCCGCCACTGCGGCTCCGTGGGATGGCGGTGGATGGCCTCCGTCAACAGCCGCTCTGCAGGCGGAAGGCGCTTCTCTGCAAGGTACGCACGCACCAACAGACGCCGTGCGTTGCCGTGGTCCGGATGCTGCGCCAGCACCTTCTCCAGCTGCGTGGCCGCGGCGCTGTACTGGTGCTCCACAAACAACGCTTCACCCAGACCAAAACGCGCTTCCACATCGTCAGGGTTCAGCACCACACGCCGCTTGAGGTCATGCAGCATGCTCATTCCAGCTCAAAGAGCAGGTCCGTGATGGCAACGTCCAGGCGGGTGATGGCCGCAACGTCCGCCGCCGCCACGGCACGCTCAAGGTCACCCACCAGCGTCTTCAATTCCGGCGCGCGCGGCCCGCTCACGGAGGGCAGACGCGCCTTGGCGGTGGCCAGGAGCTGCGTGACCTCCGGCGCAACAGCCGCGGCCGGTGACGGCGAGGAAGCGCCTTTCCACTCCTGGTCCATGCGCTTGCGGGCGGTCTCTCGGTCCGGCGCACTCATGCGCTGCGGGCTCTTGTCCACCAGCAACACCGCTTCTTTGCCGGTGGACACAACCTTGGTGGTGACGTGGAGGATGCCGTTGATGTCATACGTGAAGGTGACACCAACACGCTGCGAGCCCGGCGGGCCCGGCGGAATTCCGTCCACGGTGTACATGTCCAGGAACACGTTGTGGCGCGTGAGGCGGCTCTCACCCTGGAAGACCTTGATGTCCACCTGCTTCTGGTTGGCCACCGTGGTGGAATAGGTCTCCGTGCGGGAGACAGGCACCGTGGAATTGCGCGGAATGATGGCGGAGAAAAGCCCGTCCACCTTCTGTGTCCCCGCGCTGGTCTGCACCTCCACACCCAGCGTGAACGGGGAGACATCCGTGATCATGATGCCGCGTTCCGTGGAGATGGCTCCGGACTTCAGTCCCGCCTGCACCGCCGCGCCCAACGCCACCGCTTCATCCGGATGCACACCCTTGCGCGGTTCTTTGCCAAAGAACTCGCTGACCAGTGCCTGCACCAGCGGCAGCCGTGATGACCCTCCAACAACAACCACGTCCGAGATGGCCTTCTTGTCCACCTTGGCATCCCGCAACGCACTTTCCACGGGCTCCAGCGTGGAGCGCACCAGGTCACCCACCATCTTCTCAAACTGCGCGCGCGTGATTTCAGATTCCAGGTTCAACGGCTGGCCGCCGTGCATGGCCAGAAATGGTAATACCACACTGGTTGACGTGGTGGAGGAGAGCTCAATCTTGGCCTGCTCCGCGGCAATCTTCAGGCGGGCCATGGCACGCGGGTCACCGTGGAGGTCCAGCCCGTGCATCTTGAGGAACTCCGCGCAGAGGTGCTCCACCAGCGCGCGGTCAAAATCACTGCCGCCCAGGCGGTTGTTCCCGGCGGACGCCTTCACGTCCAGCACGCCGTTGAACATCTCCAGCACGGACACATCAAACGTGCCGCCCCCAAGGTCATAGACCAGGACAAATTGTTCCGCGTCCAGGTGGTCCAGGCCGTACGCCAGCGCGGCGGCCGTGGGCTCATTGAGGATACGCTCCACCTTCAGGCCGGCCAGCTCGCCCGCGTCCTTGGTGGCCTGGCGCTGGGCATCCGTGAAGTACGCGGGCACCGTGATCACCGCTTCCTCCACGGTGTCCCCCAGCCCGCGCTCCGCATCTTCCTTGAGGGCGCGCAGGATGAAGCTGGATATCTCCGTTGGTGAGTAGCTGCGCGCGCCCAGGCTTACACGCTGCGCACTGCCCATCATCCGCTTCACTTCTGAGACGGTGCGCTCCGGCATGATGGCCAGCTGGTTGCGCGCGGTCACGCCCACGTGGATGCGGTCCTGCTTGTCCAGGCCCACCACAGACGGCGTCATACGCTGTGCTGCGCTGTTGGTGATGATCTGCGGCCGCTCACCTTCCAGCCACGCCACAAGCGAGTTGGTGGTCCCAAGATCAATGCCAACCAGGCGGGCCATGCGCGGACACTCCAGGGATGACGACGGAAGACGGCCCCGGACTGAAGCGCACGGACCGCATGGCGTCAATGGTTGATGGCTGCGGCGCGCCTGGGCCAGACCCAGCGCTTTGTGGGCACCCTCTTACCTTGGCAACACCGCCATCAACTCCGCCAGCGAATCCACCACCACATCCGCAATCCCCAACCGCCGGTCTCCGCGCAGCGCGTGGTCCGGCACCGCCACGCAGAACATCCGTGCGGACTTGGCGGCCAGGATGCCGTTGATGGAATCCTCAACGGCAACACAGCGGGTTGGGTCCACGCCCAGCCGCGCCGCGGCCTTCAGGTAGACCGCGGGATGTGGTTTTCCGTACGGCTCATCCTGCGCGGATTGCACCACGTCAAAGAGCGCCCGCAGCTCCAGGCGCTCCATCACGGCGTGGATGACCTGCAGCGGCGAGGATGACGCCACGCCCACGTGGTACCCGGCGCGTTTCACCGCCTCCACACTGGCACGCGCGTGCGGCATGGGCTGACCGCGTTCCGCAATCAGCGCGCACACCGCCGCCAGGATACGTGCAGACACGTCAGACGGGGACGGACCCTGCCAGGGGTGGCGGGCCATCCAGTGTGCCGCCACCTCATCAATGCGCAGGCCCATGGTCTGCATGCACATGGCCTCTGTCAGCGTCAGACCCACGCCCGCAAAGACATCCATCTCCGCGCGCTGCCACAGCGGCTCGGAGTCAATGAGCACGCCATCCATGTCAAAAATGACAGCGTCCATTCAGCGCAGTTCAACCTTGGTGCGCAGCTCCACACCGGGAGCAATGGTAATACTCACCGTCTTCTCCAGGTTCTGCGCGGAGTTCTTCAGCACCAGCGTGTGTTTCCCTGCGCTGAGCTTGAGCTTGAAGAGCGGTGTGGTTCCCACCATCTGCCCGTCCACGGACACATCCGCCCACGGATTGGACTGCAGGGTCAGCAGGCCGTCACCCGCCACCGGCGCAGGAGCACTCACCGGAGCTGGGTCCCTGGGCTTGGGTTCCGGCCGTGGCGACGGGCGCGGGGCCGGGCGCTTGTCCTTCTCCTTGTCTTTCTCAATGGTGATGGGCAGCGGCGGTGCCACAACATCCCGCTCCGGCACCTTCTCCACTGGCTCAGCGGGCGGCACCACCGGGTCCGGGGTTTTCTCCACGGGCACAACCGGCACGGGCGCCACCGCGGCGGGACGGGTGGCCAGCATGGCGCCGCCCACGGCCGCCGCCAGCGTGAGGATCAACCCGCCGCCAGCCAGGAGCCACGCCGGAGGCCCGCGTCCACGCACGGCCGCTGCGTTGACGGAACCGGTGTGCTGCTTTGCGGTGCCGGCCATGGTGGCCACGTTGTCTGACGGCGCACCGGACCGGGTTGGCGTCCGCAGACTGTGCGCCCCCATTGCCTGCATGGCGGAATCAGATTTGGTCATCTGCGTGGACGCTTCCTGGAGCGGTTTGGCGATCTCCAGGTCTGACCGTGTGGCGCGCCCCGTCTTCACGCGCTCCTGCACGCGCTCACCAATGAGGCTCTCCACGTAGTCCGCCAGGTTGGGCTTCTCCGCCTCCGGCACCTGCGCCAACACCGCGTCCAACGCGTCCGCAAACTGGTTTCCCGTCTGGAAGCGCTCCTCAAGATTGGGCTTGAGCGCTTTCATCACCACCGCTTCCAGGGCGGGCGGGTACGTCGTCACCAGCTCACTGGGTTTCTGGTAGGCGCTCTGCATCACGTTCCGGAAGACATCCACTTCCGTCATGTTGCCAAACATGCGGCGCCCCAGCGTCAACTCCCACAGCACCACGCCCAGCGAATAGAGATCCGCCCTTGCATCCAGCGCCGCGCCGGCAAGCTGTTCGGGTGGCATGTACGCCAGCTTGCCCTTGAGGACGCCGGTGGCAGTGCGCATGCCGCCGCCCTGCGCAACCTTGGCAATGCCAAAATCCACCACCTTGGTGACGCCGTCACGGCGGACCATGATGTTCTGCGGACTGATGTCCCGGTGCACCAGCTGCAACGGCAGACCCTGCTGGTCCTTCTGTTGATGGGCGTTGTGCAGCGCGCGCGCTGCCTGGGAAATCAGCGCCACAAACGGCCAGGGTGAGTGTTTCTGCTGCTTCACCGCCGCGGACACCAGCGCACTCATGGTGTCACCTTCCACAAACTCCATGGCAATGAAGTAGGTGCCGTTCTGCTCGCCCACCTCATAGATCTGGACAATGCCGGGGTGGTTGAGGAGCGCGGCAATCCGCGCCTCACCGAGGAACATGGCCACCTGTTCCTCATTGTCACGCAGGGATTCCAGCAGCGTCTTCACAATGGCCAGACGCTCAAAGCCGTGGATGCCGCGCTGGCGGGCCAGGTAGATTTCACCCATGCCGCCCATGGTGATGCGGTTGAGCACTTCATAGTTGCCGTAAGACGTGGGCGTGGTCATGGCGCGTGCCCTCTCACACCCGGTGTTTTCCCACAGTGGTCTGCGCGCTCACGCCGTCCCCGCGCAGCAGCAGCCACAGGGACAATGAGCCGCCCACCGCCGCCATCACCGCACTGGTCAGCACCACGCCGGCACCCGCCGCCAGCGCACCGGCACTCACCCCGGCAATCCGTTGAAACTGACGCTGCTCCCACAGCGCGGGACCCTGCACGTGTCCCGCCGCAATGTCCACCACGCGGGGTGCTGAGGTGCTCCCCTCCGACGCCACCATCACACCCTCCACATCCCGCGCCACCACCGCGTATTCCATGCGCACCGGCGCATCACCGGAGGTCTGCGCGGCGCTGAAAACCGCGGTGCGCACGGCGTCACCACCGGCAAAAGGCATGGACGCAAACGGGGCGGCGGGATCCGTGCGGTACTCCAGCGTGAGGCTTTGGACGCCGTGGCGGGGATCGGTCAGGGTTGCGGTGATGGTGAGCTGCGTGCCGCCGGCGTGGGTGGCGGGTGCGTCAACCTTCAACGCAATGGACTGGATGAGGTTCTTGCGCTCCGCTTCCTTGACGGCATTGCGGATGGCGTTCTCCTCGGCCTGCACCTTCTTGAAGACCGCCAGGATCTTGGGCGCGGTGTCCGTGGACAGGTCAAACTCCGGGCGCAGGCGCAACAACAACCGGTACGGCTTCTCCGCTTCCAGCGTCTGCCCAACGACAGCGTACGCTCCCGCCACCGTCACGTACGCGCGCACCCGCTCCTCTTCCGTCAATTGCGGCCGGGCCAGCGCGGCGCCGGCCAGCTCAATGCAGCGCTCAAAGAGCAGCTCGCGGCAGGCCTCATCAGACGCGTTCAGCAGGTCCACCACGGTGGCGTAGCTCTCCGGCTTGGGATCTGGCGCCGGGGCCTGCACCGGCG
>Ga0163144_10025914_pt1 | contig 11427 bp, 5 predicted proteins | sample OliLak19BULKMAT1_FD_123175 | JGI IMG/M metagenome (GOLD analysis project Ga0163144, IMG submission 123175) | Freshwater microbial mat bacterial communities from Lake Vanda, McMurdo Dry Valleys, Antarctica - Oligotrophic Lake LV.19.BULKMAT1 | ecosystem: Environmental > Aquatic > Freshwater > Lake... | reverse complement strand
CGCCGGTAATACGAGCGCCGCGCGACCCACGCCTCGAGCATCTCGGCCGTGGTCGCGACGAGCTGCTCGGCGAGCGGGAACACGAAGACGTCCTGCACCTCGCGCGAGTGCTCGCCGACGGTGACGCGCACCTTGCCGCGGAACAGCAGGGCGAACAGATCCGGGCGCTGCACCCCGGCGGCGCTCTCGGGGACGGACTCGAGGGTGCGGATCATCGCCTCGGCGGAGACCACGATCGGCACGTCGCCGGTCGGCTCGATGCTCACGGCGGTGGGCTCGGCGGGGTCCACGTCCGGCGAGAACGGGAGCGCGGCGGCGAGGGCGTCGTGGGCCTGTTCGAGGACCCCGTCGTCGGCGGGCCGGCGTCGCGCGCCGTCGTTCGCCGGGAGCTTGGCGCCGACCATGGCGAGCACCCGCGCCGCGAAGTCGCGGGCGTCGGTGCGGCGCTCGTGGAGGAGCACCTCGGGCAGGTCGCCCGAGCGGAACACCGTGACGAGCAGGTCGGGGCCGACCCGCTCGAGCCCGAGCTCCCACGGATCGGGCTCGACGCACAGCCGCACCACGGCGCGGCTGCGGGTGCCGCTCGCGATGTCGGCGAGCGCGTACGCGAGGTCCGCCACGGCGTGGCGCACGCGGACGCGCGGCTCGGGGGCGCCGAGCAGCTCCGCCCGCCGTTCTTTGCGCGACGGGGCGGCGGCGCCCGGGGTGGGGTGGTCCAAGCTCGCGCCCGCCGGGGGGAGGGCGTGAAGCTCGGGAACACTTCCGACGAGCGCCTCCACGAAGTTCCGGAGCGGAACGCGGTCGGGCTCGATCGCAGTGTCGGTGCGCGTGGCGACGAGGAACAGGCCGGTCATCCGAGGCGAGATGCTAGGCAGCGCAGCCGCGAACCCTAAGTTTTGTGCGACGTTCGCCGCAGATTGGACAAGCGCCGCGCAGCCGAGTAGGCGCCGCGCCGCTGCTGGATCGCGAGGCCGAGGGCTCGGTGATGCGGCGCAGGCGGCGCGCGGAGGCTGGTTCGGCTTCGCCGCCCGGGGGCTCGGTGATGCGGCGCAGGCGGCGCGCGGAGGCTGGTTCGGCTTCGCCGCCCGGGGGCTCGGTGATGCGGCGCAGGCGGCGCGCGGAGGCTGGTTCGGCTTCGCCGCCCGAGGGCTCGGTGATGCGGCGCCGGCGGCGCGCGGAGGCTGGTTCGGCTTCGCCGCCCGGGGGCTCGGTTATGCTGCGCGCGATGGCTACGAGCGCCGCGACGGGCGGGACGGTTCCGCCGCGCAGGGCGGCGCTGTTCGCGCTCGGATTCGCGGTTGCCGCGCTCGTCCCGGCGCTGGTGTTTCGCGGCTTCACGGTCGACGACGCGCTGATCACGGCGCGCTACGCCGCGCACATCGCGAGCGGGGCCGGCTACCGCGCGAGCGTGGGGGGGCCGATCACGGACGGCGTGACGCCGCTCGGGTTTGCCTATGTGCTCGCGCCTTTTGCGGGCGGCGGCCCGCTCGCGGCGTTCGCGGCGGCGAAGGTGCTGGGCGTTGCCGCCTGGACCTTCGCTGCGGGGGTGATGGGGCTCGCGGTGGCGCGTGTGAGCGCTGTCGATTCGGTCGGTGGTCCGCGTGACGAGGACACGAACGGCGGCGCGCTGTGGATGGTCCCCTTCGCTTTGATCGCGACGTCGGCCCCCCTCGGGGCGTGGGCCGCCGCGGGCATGGAAACCGGCCTGGTGACGGCGCTGGCTGCCCTGGCCGCCGCCCTGCCGTTGCTCGGCCGGCCGCGCGCCGGAATGGTGTGCGCCGGGCTCGCCGCGGGGTGGCGTCCCGAGCTCTTGCCGTGGGCCGCGACCCTGGGAATCGGTCTCTTCCTGACGCAGCGCTCGACCTCGCCGCAGCGCCGCGCGTGGGCCACCGCGGTGCTGCCGATCGCCCCGTTCGTGCTCGTCGCCGTGGTCCGCGGGCTGGTCTTCGGCCGCGCCGCGCCGCTCTCGATCTTCGCAAAGGCCCCGGATGCCCGCCTCGGCGCGATGTATGCCGTGGCGTGCGCGATCCTCGCGGGGCCCGCGATGCTCGTCGCGCCCCGAGCGTTGTGGCGGGTCACCGGCTTCCCGCGCGTCCTCGCCGTGAGCGTGCTCGTTCATCTCATCGCGGTGGCCCTCGCCGGCGGCGACTGGATGCCGCTCTCACGTCTATTGGTCCCGGTGCTCCCGTCGCTCGCCCTCGCCGCGCTGCACCTGGCGCGGCACTCCTCGCTCGCGGCGACCGCCGTGCGGCTCGGGCTCGCGGTGGCGGGGCAAACGTTCGTCCTGGTCCACGTCGGGCCAGCGGCCGCGGCGGTCGGCGCCGATCGGCTGCGGGTGCGGGACGAGCTGCGCCCGGCGCTCGCTGGTGCAAGTGTGGTCGCGAGCCTCGATATCGGCTGGGTCGGTGCTGCGACGAACGCGACCATCGTCGACCTCGCCGGGGTCACCGACCCGATCATCGCGGCGCTGCCCGGCGGCCACACGACGAAGCAGATCCCCATCGGCCTTTTCGACTCGCGGCGTGTCGACACGCTGGTCTTGCTGCTGGCGCCCGGCGAGCGAGCGGCCCAGCCGTGGACCCGTTCGAGGTTCGCGCGCGGGGTGGAGGCCTGGGTCGCGACGACGCCCGGCGTGGGCGAGACGTTCGAGCCTGTGGCGGAGAGCTCGCTGCCGCATCTTCGATATGTGGTGCTGAGAAGGAAGCCGTGAGCGCATCGGCCATTGGAATCGTGCAGCGCATCGGCCATTGGAATCGTGCAGCGCATTGGCTATCGACGGCGAATGTCCGGCGCGGACCATCGGGCCGTGCGCCTCGACCACCTCGCGAAGTACCTCTCGGACCGCTCCCGCATTGGTATGAACGACGCGCTGGTTCCAGGTGACGGCGCAGGGCGCAGCCAAGGTGGTGGCGTTCTACACGCCGTGAGCGAAGGGCTCCGCGACCTCGTAGTCGCCGGTCACGTGAGCTTCGAGCAACGCGGAGATCTTGGAATGACGGGTTCCATGTGCTTCGTCCGCCGGGGGTACGTACTCTCGGCTCGGCAACCCGTCCGCCCGGCGCGCTGCCAACTACGGCCCTTGTGCCGGCTCCTCTTCCTCGTCGTCCCCGAACAGTACCCCTATCTGCAGTGGAGTCGCGTCGAATGGCTCCGCCTGGACGACCTCGCCGCGCTCGGCGACGAGGATCTCCATGTATCCTTCTGCCGCCCAGCGATAGACCACCAGCGTCTCCTGCTCCGGGTCGACGATCCAGTAATGCGGCACCTGATGGCGGTGGTAGACGCGCTTCTTCTTGATGAGATCGTTGCGCTTGTTGGTCGACAGGATCTCGCAGATCCAGTCGGGACGCGCTGTGATGGGCGAGCCTCGCGGGCGCTCCGGTACGCGGTCTCGCCGCCAGCCGACCACGTCGGGGCGGAAGGTGTTCGCCGGGTCGAAGTAGACATCGACTTCCGTGGCGAACCACCACCCGCCGGGGCGGCGGCCGCCCGGTCGTTGGTGGTAGGGGTCGAGGTGAGCGGCCAGCTTGCAATGGGCGGTCCCGTGCTCGCCGGTGGCGGCGCCCTTGTCTTCGATGTGGCCGTCGACCAATTCGTAGCGCCGCTCTCCCTCCGGGAGGGCGAGGAGATCTGCGAGGGTGGCCCCACCTGTCGCCTTCCTGGCGGCTACGGTCATGGCCCGACACTAGCAGATCGCTTTGCCCACAGGCAGAACCGCCGCTGGATCAGGAGCCCGGCTCCCTCGTCGCTCGAGGGTGGCGCGCCGCGCCCGCAATGCCGAGAAGAAACCCGAGGTTACCCCCTTGTCACGGCCGCGATCGCTTCGGTATCCTTTTGACCATGGCGACAACCACGACAAAGAACAAGAAACCAAGCAAGGCGACGAAGCCCACCATGGCCGGTATGCCTGCGACACGGGCTGACAACGTTCTCCAGGCGCTGGCTCCGAAATGGCCGGCGCTCACCCATGCCGAACGGGCCTTGTTTGCGTCCAGATATTCGGATGCGAAGTGCGAGGCGATGGGGGCCGGGACGAAGAGCGAAGGGGTGCTGAGCGATGCGCTGGGCTGGGCCCCCACCATTGACAGGGCTCTCACCGCGTATCCGGTGGAGCTCCGGCGCTATGGCGGGGCGCGCTTCTCCTGGTTTCTGGGGTGCATTGACGGGCTGGCGGCCGAGCGAGCCGCGCAGCAGAGCAAGGGCGGCGCTGCGGCTGCAATGAAAGTGCTCTCCGAGAAGGCCCAGAAGGCGGCGCTCGCCGCCCGGACCGAGCTGGTCGATTCGCTCGAAGAGCTTGTCGAGGGCGACGAAAAAGAAGAAGCCGCGCTGTCGGCGGCGCTCGGCTCGACCGACCGGGCCGACCGGATCGTGGCGTCGCTCGGCACGCTCGGCGGCTATGCCCGACAATGGCTCTCGCGCAAGGACGAGCGCTCGAAGAGCCTGGTCAAGTGGGCGGGCCTGACGCTGGCCGAGGTCGAAACGGCGGAGAACGCCGCCACCGCGCTGGCCCAGGCCGCCGCGGGCAAGACGCTCGAAGGGGCCGTGGTGGCGCGCGACTCGCCCCAGGTGAACCGCGTCGAGGGCCGCGTGTTGCTGGAGATGAGGGCGGCCATGCGGGTGTTCAACAAGGCGAACGCGCGCAACAAGCACGTTCCCAGGCTGGTGCCCGGGGACGCGAGCCGCAACGCGCTCGCCTCGCGCGCGGCGAAGACCGCCAAGGGAGACGCTCCGAAGGCTGCCAATCCGGCCACCCCCACGGACACGTGAGGTCGTCGCTCGTCGCGCTCCCGGACGCCTCTCGCGCACCGCGGGGCGCCGCCGAACCCGCTCCCGGAAGCCCGGCCGGCGCCTCCCCTCGCGGCGTGGGAAACGCCTCGCTTCGGGACCTGCAACTTCTTGAAACTGCGACCGAAGCTTGCGTTCTGCAGGAAGTGGCGCCGAGCCCGCAGGAAGTGGCGCCGAGCCCGCAGGAAGTGGCGCCGAGCGTGCAGGAAGTGGCGCCGAGCGTGCAGGAAGTGGCGCCGAGCGTGCAGGGACTGGCGTCCGGCGTGCGAGGACCGGCGTCGAGGGTGCGGAGAGTGTTGGCGGAAAGTGAAAGTCCTTTGGGTACCTTGAAGCGAGCCGATGTGAGGGTGGGTGAGCCATGACAAGACCCGTCGCCCTCACGACGCTCTGCTCAATCGCGCGGCCCGGGCCCGGTCTTCTTCCCCCGCTTGGCGGAGGCGCTGGCTCTCTGCGCGACGCCATGCCACGGCCGGAAGAGCACCTTCTTCGCCCCGACGAACACCAGCATTCCGGCCTTGAGCGTCCGATCGCCGAGCAAGATCGGGAGCAGGGCCCGATCCGCTGCATAGCGCGTGACCTGCGCCTCGGCTTCGGTAAATGCCGCCTCGATCTGCGCAGGCTTGGCGCCCGTCTTGACGTACTTGAGCTCGAGCAGCCACGAGAACTTGGCGCCGGCCACGCTCCGCGAGGCGCCCAGGAACAGGTCGCCATAGCCCTGGGCAAACTCCTTCTCGCTGAGCGGATAGAACGCTCGGCCGAGCGAGGCGTACGTCATCAAGAGCAGCTTGATGGTCTTCTCGTCGAGCCCCCTCGTATCCCGGTTGCTGAAGGCCTGGATCACCTGCTCGTGGAACAGATCCAGGAAGGGCGCGATCTCGCCCTGCACAGCCATTGCCGCGAGGGCCACGCGGAGCTCGTCGACGTTGATCGTGACCTTTGCCTCTTCTTCGAGCATCAGGGCCAGGTGCTCCCATTGAAGCTCCCGGATGACGCGGTTCGGGATCTCGAGGTCGTATCCGAAGACGTCTCGGGGCGACGTGCTGAGAGTCAACATGCCGAGGAAATAGAGCAGCGAGAGGAAGTGCGTGTGGGAGGTGAGGCTCTTCACGCCGAACTGCTCGACGATTTCGCTCCGGATATGACCTTCGCTCAGGATGATCTGGAGCAGCGAGCGCCGCTCGGCCGCCGCCGTGCCGCTCAGCGTCCCGATGCGCTGGAGGTGCCCGTATTCGGTCCGCACGTTTCGATCGAGCATGTTGTCGGGGTACTCGCGCGATCGATCAATGCGGCTGAGGAAGTACAGCACCATGTCCGAGTTGAAGACCCGCTCGCTCGCCCTGGGAGAGAAGCGGTATCCATTGTAGTGCTCCTCGAGCACCCGGAGCAGCTCGCTCCTGTCGGACAGCCCGGGGCTGGTTTGGAGCTCGGGACGGGCGGCCAGAAACTCGTCCACGGCGCGCGCCGTGTCTGCCCGGGTGAAGCCTGCAAGCGCCGCGAGACCGACGTCCAGCGAGGCGTGAGTGGCGATGTTGAAGCCGCTCGACAGGTCGTCGAGCATGAGCGGCGAGACGCCCGTGATGAACATTCGCCCCACCGCGCCCAGCGTCGTGCCCGACTTGAGCGTCGCATAGAAGGAGCGAACGAAGCCCGTTTTCTTGACGAGCGCCTCGTACACGTCCTCTGCGCCCCCGGCGAGGAGGCGATTGGCGAAGTGATCGTACTCGTCAATGAGCACGTAGAGCTTGTGACCCGCGCCATGCACGATCCCCATCAGCGCCGTCACCAGCGCCTCCGGGTCCACGAACGTGTGGAGCCGTTCGTCGAGCCGTGTCAGGTCGGGCACGCGCGCACGATGCGCCAAGAGCAAGCCCTCCACCCCGCTCCGGACAGCCTCGAAGAACGTCCGCAGCAGCGCCTCCTGTCCGCGATCCGTGGCCACGATCGAGAAGTCGAGCTTGAGCACCAGGTAGCTGTTGCGCTCGCCGGTGGGGTGCTCGTGGATCCATAGGCCCTTGAAAAGCTCGTCGAAACGGTCCTTTTTCCCGAGGTCGTAGTAGTGCTCCAGCGTGCTCACCAGAGTGGATTTGCCGAAGCGTCGCGGGCGGAGGAAGACAATGTGCTCGTAGCCCGCTTCGAGCCCGGGAAGGAAGGGAGTCTTGTCCGCGTAAAAGAAGCCTTTCTCGCGGATTCGACCAAAGTCGCTGATGCCGTAGGGGATCTTCATGGGCTGCCACCTCGTCTCCGAGGTGGTCCGAAGCTACTACCGGCCGGGGTGGGCGGCGAGACCGAGCCGCCGAACCCTTGGCCCGACATGCTCCGCGCTCCGCGTGTGCGGTCCCGGCGTGGCGGTCGGCGATCACCTACCCGGACCTCCCGACCGAACCGCTTGATTCGAGCGCCGTGACGGCGGAGGGTGCGTCCATGCCGAGCCTCGTCGAAGGGCTGTCGCGATTTCTCGGGCGCGTGGAGATCCTGGCGCTGGGGCTCGACGACAAGCGGCGCGGAGCCGAGGCCGCGCTCGCCCGCAATCGTCCGCTCGAGGCGCGCGAGGCGGCGCGCGAGATCTTGAAAGAGGTGCCCGACTCGCTCGTGGGGCTGGCGCTCTGGGCGGACGCGGCCGAGGACGCGTGGCTCGATCACGAGGTGGTCGCGGCGCTCTCGGAGCTGGGCGAGCGCGTGCCGTTCCGCGCGGACATCTGGCTGCGGTTGGGGCGGGCGGGGGCCCGCACGGGGTTCCCGGGGGTGCGCGAGGCGCTGGAGCGGGCGGCGGCCTCGACGGACGATCGGGTGAGCGCGCGCGAGGCGTTGCTCGACCTTTGCGACATGGATCTGGCGGCGGGGGACGCGGCCCGGGCGCGGCACTGGCTGGAGCGCATCCCCGTGCTGCTCACCGGGCCGGACCCGGCCGTGCTGCTGCGCCGGGCGGAGTGCGCGCTGGCCTTCGCCGACGTCGAGACGGCGCGCGACGCGGCCGGCAAGCTCGGCGAGGTCTCGCCGCTCGACGGGCGCGCCGCGCTGCTGCTCGGGCGCGTGGCGTTTGCGTCGGGCGATCCGGGCGGGGCGTTCGATCCGGCGCTGCGGGCCTTCTTGCTCGACGTGCCGGGCTCGACGGAGCTGCTCACTTCGGTGGTGTCGAGCTCGCGCGACGTCGTGCTGGTGGACCGCGCGCGGCGGCTCGTGGACGCGGCCGGCGTGTTGCAGCGGCCGGCGTGGGCCGCGGCGTTCGCCTTCGCGGAGGGGCGGCACGCCGACGCCCGCGAGGCCTTGTTGCGCGCCACCGCCGAGGGCGATCGCGGCGCGGCGGAGGCCCTGCTGCGGACCGCGATCGAGACGCGGGATCTGGCGGCGCTGAAGGCGATCCTGGCGCGCAGCCCCGAGATCGTTCCGCCCGATCTGGCGCTGCTCGCCGAGGCGGTGGGGGAGGGCGAGGCGGGGAAGGTCGAGCCCGCCATGGAGCGCCTCGCGCGCGTGGCCGGCGAGGCGTCGGGCTGGGCGCAGGAGATCGCGGGGCAGGTCGCGGGCAACTGGGTGCCGGCGGCGTCGCGCGCCGTCGACGGGGCCGAGACGGTGATCGAGGCGGACTGGCCCAACCTGCTGCGGGCGCTGCGCGACCTTTCGCGCTCGCTCGATCGCCTCGACATCCTCGGGCGGCTCGAAGCGCTCGCGGTCGAGCGCGAGCGGCCGCTCCGCGTGGCGATCGTCGGGGAGTTCAACGCCGGCAAGAGCACGTTCATCAACGCGCTGCTCGGCGGCGACGTGGCGCCGACGGGCGTGCTGCCGACGACGGCGACGCTGCACTGGGTCGCCTGGGCGCCCGACGCCTTCGCGCGCGTCGTGGTCCCCGGATCGCCGGACCGGGTGGTGTCGCACGCCGCCCTGAAGGCCACGCTGAAGACGCTGGAAGGCGAGGGGAAGAAGGCCGACCGGGTCTTCATCTACGCGCCGATCGAGCGTCTGAAGCGCATCGAGATCCTCGACACGCCGGGGTTCAACGCGCCCGATCCCGATCACATCGCGAGCGCGCGCCAGGCCTTCGACGAGGCCCACCTGGCGATCTGGCTGCTCGACGCGACCATGCCGTTCAAGGACTCGGAGCGGCGCGTGCTGGCCGAGATCGTCTCGCTCGGGGTGCCGATCCAGCTCCTCGCGAACAAGGCCGATCGGCTCGGCGCGGAGGCCCGCGAGCGGGTGCTGGATCACGTGCGCGACGGGCTGGGCGAGACCAGGTTGAGCTCGTACACCGAGCCGTTGTTGCTGTCGGCGCGCCTCGCGCTGAAGGGGATGCTGGGCGACGCCGACGCCCTCGCCGCGTCGGGCTGGCCCGCGATCGAGACGCTGCTCTCCGAGCAGATCGTCGATCGGGCGGTCTCGCTGCGCGAGCGTGCGCTACGCCGGCGGGCCCTTCGCTGCGCCACGGCGCTCGTCGATACGGCCGTGCAGCGGGCCTCCGAGGGGCGCGAGCGCGCCCGCACCCTGCGCGACGCCGCCGAGCGCACGCGCGGTCTCGCCGAGCGGCTGCGGGCCGAGCGGGCGACGCTCGCTGCGGCGATCGAAAAGGCCGTGGAGCCCGCGCGTCGCGCCCTGGCCGCGGACGTGCGACCGCTCGCCGCGCTCGCCCCGGATCGCCGCGCCGTCGGGCAAGGGCCGCGCGCTTACATCGAGGAGCGCTTCGTCGCGCGCCTGGCCGATCCCATCGTCCGCGAGATCGTGAAGACCCTGTGGCCCGACGGCACCGGCATCCCGCCGCTTTACCGCCCGACGCTCGCGGTGCGGGCGGTGCTCTACGGCGCCGTCGCGGCCCAGGCGGCGCCGGCCACGCTCGCCGACGAGTCGCTGGTCGCGATCGTGGACGCTGCGATCGTCGCGTTCGCGGTGGCGCTCGCCGAGCAGACCGCCGAGGAAGCGCCGCCGTCACCGCTCTCGGCGATCGAGCTGCGCGCGAAGGCCATCCGCGCCGCGCTCGAGCGCGCGACCTGAAGCGCCGCCCCGAATGGTGGAGCGGCCACTCACGCGAATCACCGTGCGGGCGAAGCGCTGATCGTTCCGCGATTCAAACTCTCGCTTTGCGGGCTCGCTCGGGCGCGACATGGACCGACGCTGCCTCGACAGGGACCGAGCGCATCTCCTGCCCGTATCTGTCCAACCCCGCCCCATTGATCCGTTCATGCAGCCATCCATGTAGGCCAGGGTCCGACAAGAATCGCGGCGGCGCGTCGACCCTTGACCGGCGCCCCTGAAGATCCTGCACGATGGCCGGCTGTGCCATCCTACCTTGCTCGCTTCTCGCGGATTCGTCTCACCTCCCTCGCGCTCGGGTTGATCGGCGCCACGGCGTCGTTCGCGGCGTGCAACGGCTCGGTCACGACCGACACCACCGGCTCGGGCGGTGACGGCGGGTCGGGGGCCAGCGGGCCGACGACCACGAGCACGGGCGGCTCGCCGACCACGGTGACGACGACCACGGACAACGGCACGGTGACGACGACCACGACCGCGCAAGGCGGCGGCGGCGCCGGCGGGACCGGCGGTGTCGCGCAAGGTGGAGGCGGCAGCGGCGGGGTGGTCGATCCGTGGGCCGGGCCGATCGAATCGCTCAAGGAGCTGGACCTCGGGAGCGTCGAGTTCGGGGTTCAGACGGCGTTCCCGATCCCCGACAAAACACTCGGGTTCACGCTCCAGGTCGAGGGCGCGCAGAGCGACTCGGTGGTCGGGGTGTATCGCCTGCGACCGCCGATCGGCGGCAGCGTGATCTTCGACTTCGCGATGGCCAACCACGACAGCCAGGTGTTCGGCGGGACGCGCTTCATCGGCGCGGCCGATCCGCAGGCCGACTCGGCGGACGCCTACCCGGTGAAGCCCGGCCCCTGGAAGGTCACGCTCGGCACCGACGCCAACGGGGGCGACAGCGCTCAGGTGCGCGCGTGGGTGCGCCGCACGGCCGACGGGGCGTTCCACGGCGGCGTGCTCGACATCAATTTCTTGATCGTCCCGGGCATCGTCTCGACGACCTACATCAACCAGATCCTGGACGCCTTCTTCCCGTACGCGGGGCTCGCCAAGGGCGGCATCGACAACTACACCATCCCCTCGTCGTACTCGACGATCGGCACGCCGGACGAGCTCCGCGAGCTGCTCGCGACGACGGGCGGCATCGCCAACGCGCCGACCGTCAACCTGTTCGTCGTCGACAACTTCTCCGACAGCGTGTTCGGCGGCGCGATCGGCATCGCGGGCGGCATCCCGGGGAGCCCCATGCGGCACGGCACGACGCAGAGCGGCATCGTCTTCGAGCCGAGCGGCGATCCGCAGTACGACGCGACGGTGCTCATGCACGAGATCGGGCACCTCGGCGGCCTGTTCCACACCACCGAGCTCCAGATCACCGAGACCGATCCGCTGAGCGATACGCCGTCGTGCGACCCCGGCACGATCGAGGGCAATCCCAACCAGTGCCCCGACAAGAGCAACGTGATGTTCCCGATCGCCTACGGCGCGACAGCGTTCTCCAACGCGCAGCTCAACGTCCTGCACGGCAGCGCGCTGTACCGCGGCATCCTCGAATCGGGTGGGGTGCCTTCGCCGCCGCTGCTCGTCGCGCCGTCGGGCAGCTCGCAGCTCACGCCGTTCGTCGGCGACGGCTCG
>Ga0163144_10025913_pt1 | contig 11428 bp, 9 predicted proteins | sample OliLak19BULKMAT1_FD_123175 | JGI IMG/M metagenome (GOLD analysis project Ga0163144, IMG submission 123175) | Freshwater microbial mat bacterial communities from Lake Vanda, McMurdo Dry Valleys, Antarctica - Oligotrophic Lake LV.19.BULKMAT1 | ecosystem: Environmental > Aquatic > Freshwater > Lake... | reverse complement strand
TTTTTCCCGTGTCTACCGACCGCGTCATCGACCCCGTTTGGCTCGAATCCCAACTCCCCGGGGCCGAGTGGCTCCTGACCCGCGTTGACACCCGCACCTACAAACGCCATCCGTACATTGCCCGAAAGGGCAACGTAGTGGTGACAACGCTTCGACCATGGGGCGGGCTCGGTGCGCAGCCTTACGGGCTCGAAAACAATCCTGCGGGTTGCGAGTTGCTGCGAATCTTGATGAAGTTGACAGGCCCGTAGCCGCAGGCTGTGGAGTCACGACAAAGTCGGGACGCAACCCTGCGAGCGTCAAGCAGAGCCGCAGGGCCTCGGGCGGCTTCGCCTTCCTGCGCAACCTGCGCCTACGGGTGACTAGCGCACTGACTCAAATCCCGCCACAATTGGTAAACACTATGGCAATGATGGGATACGGCGTGCCGACAGGGGACTCGCCGAAAAAGCTGGATCGCGTGACGCTGCGGAGGATTGGGAGACTGTTCAAGCCTCACAAGGCCTTGGTCGTCAAGACTCTCTTGGCTATGGTCTTGGGTGTCACTCTCGGCATTGTCCCCCCGTACTTGCTTCGGACGCTGTTTGATGATGGCATCAGCGCACAAAACATGGGGATCGTGACTGAGATGTCGATCCTCACGATCGTCATCACCCTTGTTGCGGCAGGTATGACCCTGCTTTACGGATATTTCAGCGTCCTCGTCGGGCAAGAGATCATGTGCGACATGAGACATCGGCTCTTCGTCCACCTCCAGGGAATGCCTCTCTCATTCTTCACCGGCACCAAAACTGGCGAAATTCAAACAAGAATGATCAGCGATGTCGGTGGCGTCCAGAGCGTAGTCAGCAACACCTTCACCGACGCACTCTCCAACATCGGCATTCTCATCACAACCCTGATCGCAATGACGATCATGGATTGGCGACTCACGCTAGTCAGTGTCGCTCTCGTACCAATGATCGGGTTCCTCGGTGGAAAAGTCGGTCAAGCGGCGCGCAAGATCCGCACTGGCGTGCAGGAGCAGACTTCCGAAGTGAATTCGATGATCCAGGAGACCCTTTCTGTCTCCGGCGTACTGCTCACGAAGACCACCGGGCGACTCGATCTGGTCACTGAAAAATTCGACCGTGAAAACCGGATACTCGCCGACTGGCAGATCAAAGCCCAGGTTCTGATGTACTCAATGTTCGGACTTTTCCGAATGATCATGTCGCTCTCTCCGGCCGTCGTCTACTGGATCGCAGGTTGGATTTTCATTGTCCAGGGCGACAAATCGATGTCCGTCGGCACACTCATCGCCTTCACTGGACTCCAAACCCGGATGTTTTTCCCCTTGACCGGCCTTGCGAACTCTCAGGTCGAAGTCGTTTCGTCTTATGCGCTCTTTGCACGAATTTTCGAGTACGAGGATTTAGACCAGGGAATCAAGGACAGGCCAGGAGCCGTCGAACTTGTGGCAAAAGATGTGGAAGGGCGGGTCGAGTTCGACAACGTGACCTTTCGATATTCGCCAGAACTTGAGGATCCGACCCTTTCTGGGATCAGTTTTGTCGCCTCCGCAGGGCAGCTTGTTGCACTCGTCGGCCCTTCTGGTGCAGGAAAAACCTCACTGACCTACATGATTCCGAGACTCTGGGACGTGGAGTCTGGGGCGGTCAAGATCGACGGTCACGATGTCCGCGACGTGACTTTGGCTTCTCTACAACAGTGTGTCGGAGCGGTCACCCAAGAAACCTACCTGCTTCATTCCTCGATCAAAGAAAACTTGCGCGTGGCCAGACCCGAGGCGACTGACGAGGAGCTGGTCGACGCCTGCAAGTTGGCCGCAATCCATGAGCATATTTCAACTCTACAGGAGGGCTATGACACGGTGGTCGGAGAACGTGGCTACAAGTTATCGGGAGGCGAAAAACAGCGCCTCGCAATCGCGAGGGCCATCCTCAAGAATCCGCGCATTTTGATCCTAGACGAGGCTACGTCGTCACTCGACACCGAGACCGAGCGGCTCATCCAATCTTCGCTCTCCCATCTGATGGCGGGAAGGACCACCTTCGCCATCGCCCACCGCCTTTCGACAATCGTGACCGCCGATCAGATTCTGGTCATTGATGATGGTCGATTAGTCGAACACGGTCGGCACGAAGAGCTTCTGGCCAAGGGCGGAGTCTATCGAAGGCTCTATGACGAGCAATTCTCCACAGAATCGGCGATGTCAAAAGCACTAAAAGCACTCTAAGCACTAAAGCACTAAAGCACTAAAGCACTAAGGCACTAAGGCACTCTCAAAAACGATGGTGCGTCGGCTGGGACTCGAACCCAGGACCCACGCCTTAAAAGGGCGTTGCTCTACCGACTGAGCTACCGACGCGCGGCACACAAGTTACCTCTTGTTGCCATCCTGGAACTGGGACAACCTACGGATGACCGCCAACCGCTGAAACGAGACAGGTAATCTGAAGGTCAATGCCAGACGAAACCTTGACCTATGCGGCGGCGGGCGTCAACATCGAGGGGGCAGAACGTGCGCTCAGAGGTGTCACCGATGCTGTGAAGCTCACCCACAACGATCGAGTCCTCGGTGGGATCGGCGGCTTCGGAGCGATGTTCCAGGCTTCCTTCCCTGACATGACCAACCCCGTCCTCGTGACATCGGTCGATGGCGTTGGAACCAAGGTCAGGGTCGCGGCAATGACTGGAGACTGGTCTGGGATCGGCATGGACATTGTCAACCATTCGGTTAACGACATCCTCTGCCAGGGCGCGAGACCCCTGTTTTTTCTCGACTATTTCGGGTGTTGCAAACTTGATCCTGCCATATTTGACCAAGTGGTGAAAAGTGCGGCGTTGGCCTGCGCCGATGTTGGATGTGCTCTCATCGGCGGAGAAACCGCTGAAATGCCCGGCGTCTACCACGACGGGGAAGTCGACGTCGTCGGCTGCATTGTGGGAGTGGTCGATTACGACAAGCGAATGCCAAGGCCAAAACCACAAGAGGGCGACCGATTGATCGGAATAGCTTCAAACGGACTCCACACCAACGGTTATTCACTCGCCCGACGTGCCTTGTTCCAAGTCGGTGGACTTTCAGTTCGCGATGTGATCCCGGGCACGGAAGAAACCATCGCAGAAGCTCTTATAAAGCCTCACCACTGCTACTTCAACTCCGTCTATCCGATTTTGCAAGAGTTCAGCGGTGTCTACGGCCTCGCCCACATCACTGGGGGTGGTATCACCGGCAACCTCCCACGAGCCTTGCCCTCTGACATTCAGGCCGTCGTCCACAAACGAAGCTGGGAGCCGTTACCCATTTTTCGACTTATCCAAACGGTTGGAAATATTCCCGAAGACGAAATGTACCGAGCCTTCAACATGGGAATCGGCATGGTTATCGTCGTCGCCCTCGATCAAGCGGTTGCAGTGGTCGCCGCATTGGGTGAGAAAGGTGAACACGCCGCAGAGATTGGAAGTCTGCGACGTGGCTCGAACGATGTCCAATTGGTCTAAGTTACGATCGGAAGCGGCTCTCGGTCGTTCCAATGCCCGCGTGTGAAGTCCGGGAAGTCCATCGACCTTCCACGTTTCTTCACCGAGGCTTCGCTTAACGGTGAAACTGCAGACCAGGCGGCTGCGTCATAAACGTCTTGATCGAGAGGGATGCCATTTCTTAAGCAATAGACAATACGCCAAAGCATGATGAAGTCCATGCCACCATGCCCGCCCTTGTTCGAGGGGTCATTCGCAATCTTCCTTTGCAGGGGATGGTCGTATTTTTCGAACCATGGCTTGAGTGCGTCACCTTGCTCCCAGGAGTCTGTAGATTTGCTTTCGCCTTCGACTACGACTCGATTCGGAAATCCGCCAAATACGCCTTTGGTGCCCTGTATCAGGTTCAATCTGTTGTATGGACGCGGCAACTGTTCGTCCCACTGAACCATGATTGTGCGTCCCATCACAGTCTTTATGAGAGAAGTGTTAATATCGCCACAAATGAACGGTGTCTTGTTCCACTTGTGATCTTTTGGAAAGTGATCTCTTGCGTAAATCGTTCGGACTTTACTCGGTGATGACATGGATGTCATATAGTCGAAACGATCGCCTCGGTTAACACCCATATATTGTGCGACGGGACCGAGCCCGTGTGTTGGATAGATGTTACCATTACGTTTTTGATAATGAACAGTTCTCCACGAACCAGTACCATGTTCGACTTCGTTCATCTGCCCTCGTAAATCGTGGATGTATGCGCCTTCACCATGGAGCAAATCGCCGAAGACTCCTAGCCGGCACATGTTCAGAACCATGAGCTCTTCGCGCCCATAGCAACAGTTTTCCATCATCATGCAGTGCTTTCTAGTTTTCTCTGAGGTGTCTACAAGCTTCCAACATTCTTCCAACGTCCCGACTGCGGGGACTTCGATGAAAGCGTGTTTGTCGGCATTCATCGTATCGACAGCCATCTGACAATGAATTTCCCAAGGGGTCGAGATGATGACGATGTCGATGTCGTTGCGCTGGAGCATGTTCCTGTAGTCGAGCGGGCCCTTGGCATAAACCGCTGGCTTGGGTCGGCCAGCCTTGACACACGCCTCAGCGCTCCTTTCGGCAAGGTCCTTCCAATCATCGCAGATCGCTGTGACCTCAACTCCGTCGATCACGAGCATCTGTTCGACGTGGCCGCTACCGCGTGCACCGACTCCGATGAACCCGACCCGGACTTTGTCCATCGGTTTGTTTGCGAACCCGACCATTGTCTTCGACTTTGTTTGTTGTTTACCCATTGAGGAAGCCATGCCCATTTTTGCTCCAAGGGCGGTCACACTGGCTACCGCCGCCGATTTCAGGAAATCTCTGCGTTGCATATCGCTAGCATAGCCCAAACCGGAGGTGCCAAGGGACTGGCCCCTCCGTAGACTTCATGTGTGTCATGCTTCACACATGGCGACTAACCTTCACCTTGATGACAAATTGTTACAAGAGGCTTTGAGCATTGGCGGATTGAAAACGAAAAGGGCCACGGTGGAGGAAGCCTTGCGCGAGTTCATTCACCGACGCAGTCAGCGGAAAGTGATGGAGGTTTTTGGAAAGATCGAGTTTGACTCATCGTTTAATTACAAAGTGCAGCGAGAGAGAGTTTAGTGTGATTATTGACACATCAAGTTGGTCTCTAGCTTTAAGACGATCAAATCCAGTCCCCAGTATTTCTGCGAGACTTGGAGCACTCATACAGTCTGGTGACGCCTATGTGCTTGGTTGCGTCCGTCAAGAAATTTTGTCGGGGGTACGCGATTCCAAACAGTTTGAACTTTTGAAGAACCGCCTTAGATCCTTCCCTGACCTGCCTTTGTTCCAAGCCGACTATGAGGTGGCCGCTGAATTTTTCAACTTATTTCGATCTCGTGGTGTCCAGGGATCAAACACGGATTTTCTGATCTGCGCTGTCGCAAGCAGACGAAATCTTTCCATTTATACCGCTAACTACGATTTCGTAACTTTCAAGGAACACATCGACATTCAGGTCGAGCTTGGTCAGTGAACGCTCGTCCCGTCTGGAGCTTCTTGCTCAGGCTGAAGTAAGATCGGCGCGCCGTCGGTGTCGTCAGCCGCTAGGAGCATCCCTTGGCTTTCGTGTCCCATCAGTTTTGCAGGCTTTAGGTTCGCGACAACAATCACTTGTCGCCCTATGAGGTCTATCGGAGCGTAAGCCTTGGCGATTCCCGCTACGATTTGGCGCTTGTCTTCGCCTATCGTGACTTGCAGTTTCATCAGTTTCTCGCTACCTTCGATCCGCTCTGCTTCCACGATTCTTGCTACTCGCAAGTTGATCCGCATGAATTCGGCAAACTCGATCTGGTCGGCAGGACCGGGTTTGGGCTTGGCTTCTGTCTTTGTTTCCATTTTTTGTTTTTGTCGTTCCGTGGTCGGGGGCGCAGCTCGCGTGGACTCTCGCCCAACCGATTCTAGTCTTGGGAAAATCGGTTGGGGTTGGGACAAAATCGTACCTCCAGGCAACGAGTCTGCGGTACCGATCAACGACCACTCGGTCAACGGCGCAAGTCCAAGTTGAGCAGCAATCGCGTCCGCTGCATCCGGCATGATCGGTCGCACCAGGCCCTCGGCGGATCGAAGACAAAGCAACATTGAGCGCAAAACCCCGCCCAATCGAGGGTCGTTGTTCTTCGCAAGAGCCCATGGAGCCCACGTGTCAATAGCCTTGTTGAGATAGCGGATCAGCCCGATTGCGCCGTCCGCATACCTATCCAGTCGGAAGTCCGCCATAGACGACTCGCAGATCGACTTCGCCTCCGCGATGGCGCGCATGGCATCCGATTCTGGTGGATCATTTGGAACGCGAGTCCCCGCACCCCCTTCCCCCTCTCCCCCAGAGGGGAGATGGGGCTTTTCGGAACCCCCTCTCCCCTCTGGGGGAGAGGGGGAAGGGGGTGAGGGCCTTCCGAGAAATTTGTGCGCCATGCTCAGCGACCTGTTCAGCGCGTTCCCTAAATCGTTGGCAAGATCCGAATTGTACCGACGGTCAAAGTCTTCGTAGGTGAACGTCGAGTCGTTTTCAAACCCCATTGTCGCGATGAGGATGTACCGAAGTGCGTCGATGGATATCTCGCTTGAAACACCAGCCCGCTCAGCTAAGTCACCAGCCAAGACTAACGGCTCGATCACGTTTCCTTTGGATTTTGAAATCTTGTCAGAGCCGAGAAGAATCCAGCTGTGGGCGACGACCGTCGAAGGGATTTCTGCGCCGATCCCCATCAGCATCGCGGGCCAAAGTGTCGCGTGGAACCGGGTCAAGATGTCTTTGCCGAGCCATTGGACGACTGGCGGCCATTTCGCATCCCATCCTGGGGCAGGCCACCCCGTACAGGTCAGATAATTGATGAGGGCATCGAACCAAACATAGATGACTTGAGAGTCGTCTCCTGGAACGGGGATGCCCCAGCCCGGGTTGGAGCGTGAGACACAGATGTCACGCAGACCTTGCTTCATGAAGGAAAGGACTTCGTTCTGTCGCGTCTCTGGAATCACCCGGATACGCCCGGACGCATAGGCCTCAAGAAGCGGTTTTTCAAACGCGCTCAACCGAAAGAAATAGTTTTGTTCACTGACCCATCGTACTTCGTTTCCATCCGGTGACTTGCCATCGACCAGCTCTTCTTCCTTGAAGAAAGTCTCGGTCGAAACGTCGTACCATCCTTCATATTTGCCTTCGTAAATGTGGCCGTTCTCTTGTAGTTTGGCGAAGAGTGCTTGTGACGCCTGGATATGACGCGGCTCGGTCGTCCTTACAAAATCGTCGTATGAAATTTTCAGACCCTGGAAAATGTCGATGAATCTTTGTGCGATCCTCTCGACAAACATGGTCGGATCCTCCCCGGCTTTCTCCGCCGCTTCCTTGATCTTCAGCCCGTTCTCGTCGGTACCAGATTGAAAGAAGACGTCATCGCCTCGCATCCTCAGATACCGAGCAGTCACATCGCCGCTCAGTGTCGTCAACACGTTTCCGATGTGGGGCGTGCTGTTGACGTACGGAATCGCCGTCATGATCGAGGTTTTCTTGGCCATGTGAAGGGTCAAGTGTACCGGCGTGGTTCGTGCAACCCGTGGGAGGGTTGCACGATTCCACAGTTAAGGAAATTCTGGGAACAGGGCGAAGACTTCGGCTTTCGTTTCGGCACCCTTGGTTCGTGTACCCTCACAGATCACGATGCCGAGCGGAGTCACTAGCCGAACGCGGTCCAAATGAACTCCAAAAGGCAAGGTCAGTAAGGACTTGACGAGTACTGGAGCCCCGCTTGGGAACCAAACACAAGCCTCTGAAATTCCACTGACCGTCGCCGAACCTCCGACGACTCCACCATTTGTGACGTCTACTGCCATGGTTGCAGTCGCACCGACTGGATTCGCTAGATTTGTGAAAGAGCCCTTGCTCCACTTGAAGGCACGGCGCGTCGCCAAACCAGGATCGCTAGTTCCGACGACCATGCCATTGTCATTGACCCCATAAGCAATTGTGGCCTTGCCGCCAAACAAGCCGAGGCTGACTTTCTCTTTGCTGATGACGGCGATGGCCTGAGTCAGTGCACCCACTTTGTCATAACCAACAAAGTCGCCGTTCAAGGAGGATCCTGTCACACCGCCGTCGTCGGTCGTGATGGCTTTGGGATTCTCTGTGATGGAAAGTTGGTAGCCGCGTGTCTTTCCTGCACCAATGTGGAGGTTGACAAGGAAGAGAGAGTCGTAAGTCAAGGTTCCGAAACTGTCGATCACCGCACCGGTTGGGGTGTTGATCGGATCGACAGAACCGCCTTGCCAGCGGAACAGTTTATGCGGAACAGAGACTCGGTCAGCTCCAAGGACTCCGCCAAGCTCATTGATCCCTCCAAACTCTTTGCACGAGGCGGGGGGAGTGATGTCGGTCGCGGTTCCGTCGGGAGTCCAACCGAAGATAGTCTTTACCGCACCCTTCAGATAGGTGCCGACGACGCGACCGTCCCTTGAAACTCCTGTGACGGTCACACCGTCCGCCGAGGCCGGCGAAACAGTTTGGAGAGAATATTTCAGGGGTTGCACGGAGAAATCGGTCTTACTGCCTCCGCATCCGATCAAACCCAATGTCGAAGAGGCCAAGGCGAGGTGAAACAACGACTGACGAGACATAGCGCATTATGGACGCTTTACCAGTATTCTGCGCTTCGGCCTACTGGTCATTTGTGCCCGGTGCCGATTTTGAACCGGTCGGTCACGTACCATCCGATGATCGCGCCAAAACACGCGAGGTTTCCGCCCCAAACAAGATTGCTCATCGCGAGGGCTGGACCCTTGGCCAAGCCAGCCAAAGCAAAGACCACGGCGACGGCACCGACTGAACCCAGGAGCATGGATAAAGACCGGTTGAAAGCCTGCTGAGTCTGGCCGATCACAAAATAGACAACACAAGCCATCCAAAACGAAAAGACAGAAACAATGCCGATGGAGACCGCAGGAGACACCTTCATCAACGCCGATCCAGCCGTGCTGTCGAAGTCGTCAAGTGAGCCAGACAACGACAAGCAAGCTCCCACGACGATCCCGGAAACAAACAACATGACCATCGAGCCAAGAGTCCAGGCTGGGGCCAGTACTATTCCAAGGGGCTTTTCGGGAGCCAACGCGACATAGACCGCCATGACAAGGACGGCAAAGGACATGACTGCAAGTGGTTGCAAAGTGGGGTCGGGGACAGTGCTGTCAGAAGTTCGCCGGGCTGCGGCTGGCTGGCCGTTCAACATCTGCTCATATTTCTTTTGATAGACAGGGTTTGCGGGTTCGTACTGAGCGGCATAGCCGTAGTATTGGGTCGCTTTGGCTCCTTCGCCTCGAATTCGGGCGATGTCGCCAAGTACCGCGTAAGGCACTGGTTGTCTCGACTCGATCTTCAGCATCTGGTGGGCAAGTTGCTCTGCCTCGGCGAACCTGTTCGCGTTCAAAAGCGAAGTCAAACGCTGGGTTTCTTGACTGTTCACACTAGGTGGCGGCGCATGGTCGCGCATTCGCTCCTCGGCCCGCAACCGAAGTCCCTCGGCCTCCTTGATTTCCTTTTCCCGCTTACGCACTTCTGCGCTAGCATCTTTCCCCCCACCCGACTCCCGACTCCCGACTCCCGATTCATCCGCCGAAGCTCCGGCGCAGGAGGACCCCCGATTCTCAACCCCCGCCTCCATCAGCACCTCATAAGCCTGCTGGACTGCCAAAAACTTTTCTGTGGCCTCGGGTGCGGGGTTAAGGTCTGGGTGGAATTTTCGGGCAAGACGACGATAGGCTGACTTTATGTCATCCGGACTTGCGCCCTGGGACAATCCCAGCGTCTCGTAGTGCTTCTGCACAGCCATGATTATAGTTTCAAGGCACACCCATCAGTCGCCTGCCGAACCTATTCGACCGAAGTAAGCCGAATAGAACGATATGAGGATGAACAAAACGTAGGCTGCAACAAAAATCAGGCAGACGACACCAATAATCTTGGCTGCCATTTGCGCTTTGAGTGCCCCCTCCTCTTCGTAATAGTCAGACATTTTGTTGAGCATCTGATCCATGTTTCCGGTGGTCTCGCCGGTGCGAGACATATCGAGCACAAGTGGGCTGAACGCACCAGTCGATGCCAAAGTGTCCGTGATGCTCGCACCTTCTTCGAGGGCGTGGGCAGCCGGATGGACCCGCGCACGGATAGACTCGTTTCCGCAGGCGTCTGCGGCAAGCTGAACCGCTTTTGGCAAGGCGACTCCGCCCTTGTACAGGGCACCGAAGGCGCGACCGAACTTCGCCATCGCAAAGCCGTGGACCATTCCCCCGACCCCAGGGATTTTCAAGACGAAATCGTCGAACGACCGCCGAATGTGAGGTTGAGGCAGGGCTAGTTTCTTGAAGAAGTAAACGCCGACACCAACTGCGAGAGCCAGCCCCCAGATCAACCATGGAACCGCAAGCCCAGCCCCACCCGGCGCGACCGCCTGAATAATGACATTGGTTCCCAAGATCACGCCAACTGAGCCGATCACAGTGATTTTTTGCGTCGCGGTTTCGCGTTTAATCATGTTTCGCAATTCGACGTCACGCCGGATGTACTCGCTGAGCATCGTACACTGGTCGGACAAAAATCCGCCTTCCTCACCGACTCGAACCATGCTCATCATTAGAGGCGTAAAGACTTCGGGATAGCGTTGCAGCCCTGCGCTGATCGGGCGACCCGACATGACGTGTTCTTTGGTTTCCTTCAAGATCGAGGTCAACTTGGGGACGTTCGATTGGCGCGATAGCGTCTCCAGTGCGTCGCCAGGATTGATACCCGCGTCCAGCAATGTCCCGAGCTGACTAAAGAAGAATTGAAGCGAAACAAGTGGGACGACCCCGATGAACTGCCCGCTGATCCGCGTTTCGAAAGTGCTCCTGGCCTCAGTGGGAGGCGGCACTGGTACTTGCCTGACAGCCTCGGCTTGAACCGATGGCGCATCGACTTCGGGAGCCCCTTCCAAGACGCCTAGCTTGTGGACAGTCACGCCCTGCCTAGACAGTTGTTGGGCGACCGCGTCCAAACTCGCACCGTGAGCAGTCCCGCGAACGTTCATCCCAACAGAATCGACGCCCGAGTACTCAAAGATCGGCAAATCGAACCTCCATGCCTACAAATCTATTCATTTTCTGTTTCTCCGACAGTGTGCTTATAAAGACTGTTGAAATATCCCGAATAAAACGTCGCGCAACAAATAATCGCAATCACGGCGAACATTGCGAGGTACGCACCGTAGAGCGAAACTTTTGAAACCTTGTCCGCGAGTTTGAGATCTTCGGAGGCCAGCCGTGAAGCCTGCTCAAGAGCACCGGGCAAGTTCCCCGCCATCTCACCCGTCTCTATCAGTCCGACATATTCGAACGGATA
>Ga0163144_10025911_pt1 | contig 11428 bp, 10 predicted proteins | sample OliLak19BULKMAT1_FD_123175 | JGI IMG/M metagenome (GOLD analysis project Ga0163144, IMG submission 123175) | Freshwater microbial mat bacterial communities from Lake Vanda, McMurdo Dry Valleys, Antarctica - Oligotrophic Lake LV.19.BULKMAT1 | ecosystem: Environmental > Aquatic > Freshwater >... | reverse complement strand
CGGTTCATTTAGTTACTTTTCATGGCGTTACTCAAATTGTCAATTTGTCTCCGCCTCGCCTCCATATTTTGAATTTCTTCTCTCCTGCTTGCCAACGCTACTATCTTCTCCCTGTACCTGTTTCTTAATTGTTTTGCGGCTTCCATTACGAGCGGAATGTGGGCTGTAAATAAGCTACAGCCAAAATCAGTTAGTCGGACAAAGCTCCACACAATGATCTACATAATGATTAGAGGTGGATTCAAAATCTTTTTTGCCACTTAGCCAATAGGTCATCATATTGCCTTTGCCTTTGACAGGAATCATCCCTCGTGGCTCAAAATTAAATTTATCGCATATCCGCAAATATGTCGCTTCAGTAACCTGAATTGCTTCCGCTATTCCTAAAGATTCCATGCGACTGGCGACATTTACAGTATCACCCCATAGATCGTAAATAAATTTTTTCGTGCCAATCACGCCAGCAACTACAGGTCCTGAGTTAATGCCAATCCGCATCGAAATTTGAGTGCCTTCGATCGCCTTAATTTGAGCAACGGCTGCTTGCATATCAAGAGCCATACTGGCGATCGCTAAGGCATGATCGGCTCTTGGTTGAGGCAATCCACTAACCACCATATAGGCATCACCAATGGTTTTGATTTTTTCGAGTTTATGGTAATCGCACAAATTGTCAAATATAGAAAAAATTTGATTGAGCAACTCAACGACTTGGGTTGGGGACATGCGACTAGAAAGTTCGGTAAAACCGACAATATCGGCAAACAAAACTGATACCTCTTCAAAGCCATCAGCCATGGATGCCCGACTATGTTTAAGCTTTTTGGCGATCGCCGCAGGCAGCATATTAAGTAATAGACTTTCGGAACGTTCTTTCTCAACTTGAAGTTCTTGTTGTGTCCGAATCCGCTCTGTTACATCGCGGAAATACCATACCATTCCATAAAATTTACCTTCAGGAGAATGAACTTGTCCTGAATGGCAATCAATCACACGCTGATCGGCAAGATAAATCTCTTGTTGAATAAACATTTCAGAAGAATCGTAGGCATTCTCAATCGCCTCAACCAGTCCTTCTGGTAGTTGGAGATGGTGTTGCAACAGGCTAAGTAATCCGCCATATTCTACAGATTGCAGCACTGTTTCAGGAATTTGCCATAAATTACAAAATCTACTGTTATAACTAACAATCCGTCCTTGCTCATCTACTGCCAAAACCCCATCAATTGAGGCTTCACGCTGAGATTTTAAAAGTGAATTGCAGCGTTGTAGAGCTTCTTCTACTTCTTTTCGCTGGTATACATCTGCTAATTCACGCGATCGCATCAGCGAAATTGCCACTTGTTGGCATAGCGATCGCACAACTTGTAATCGCTCAGATTGGAGTAAAGTTTCACTATGTTTATTTTCTAAATAAATTGCTCCAAATAATTCACCAGCCTCGCATAAAGGTAAGCATAGTGCTGCTTGGGGGCAATGATCCGACCAATACAAATCTTCGGCAAAACATGGATCGGGATTTTCTTGATGCCAGATTGATTCTGTCCGTTTGTCTAAAGTATGACGCAACATCAATGTCGGTAAACTTGCAGCTTCATCACAGATACAAGTTGATCTCTGCGCCATTTCTAAGTTTTGCGATCGGTCTAAGCTCGTGGCTGCGATGATAAATTCTTTACCATCCGCTAAAATCACCGCGCCCGATTGTGCTTCCGATAGCTCTATTAATACTGAAAGGCTTAAATTAACTAGCTTGTCAACATTTAACTCTCGCGAAATATCCTGTGCTGCTTGGAGTGCGACGACAAGATTTAAGTTGGGCTGATTGTTATTGTTCGTAGCGCTCATCAATTTCATCGCTGATTTTGAGGGCAAAGAATTGGTCTGAGATCGCAATGGTAACAAATGGATACCTCAATCAGAGACTAAAAAACTCCCCAATCCTACCCAACTTTATTAACTGATGCATCAGACATTTTACTGAACTTTTTGCACGTCCTCTAAATCTCTAGGTTTTGATTTGTCTTACTCCCTCCCCATCAAATAATTAGCGTTGCGGCGCGAAGCGCCGCAACGCTAATTATTTTAACAACGAGTGTAAATACCCCGCCGCTCTGCGGCGTGAGTATATTCGGCAAAAAAGAATTTAGATACCCCGTCCGCTTGCGGCGGGGTGATTCATTTGGTTTTAATGTCTAATCTTTCACTGGGAAGGGAGTAGCTACAGGTATTTAGCTAAAAGTATATTTTCCTGATTGTTTATTGCAGTGAATACAATTGCGATCGCGAAAGGCGCTTTAACCAAGGAGCAAGAAATTTGTTGTTTGCTTGCTTTTCTTGAGCATCTTCTGTTTCTAAAGGATAGGGCGCTAAACCACGCAAGGTGGCTGTCGTCACGCAAAACATTGATTTTTGAAAAGAGAGACAAATTTTGACAAGCAGATCTTCTTCACCGCGATCGCTTTTTTGGTAAAGTTCTTGCAAATATTTTGGAATAAAATGCCGCATATCTTGCATTAACAACGTGGGCGGAATGCCTGCACCGCCGACTGGTAATGGATCGGCATAGAGTATACCGTAATTAAACTGTGAGATTTCAGAAGAAATTTGATGCTCTTGAGCGTTATAAGAAACTGTGCCACGAAACGGGAAGGAGCGGAAAAATACCGCCTCCACATATGGCACAGCCGTATCCATTAAAAATGTCAGATTAGCCGAACCAGGAACAATCTCGTGATCATTACCATTAATCTCTACTTTGTAGATATAAGGCACGCTAGCGTTGGTAACTAGACCATCTTGAATATGCTTAACTACGTCGGGAATGCTGGTAATTTCGCCACGATCATAGCGATCGCTAAGTTCTAAAAACATGGGCGACATAAATGACCAAAAATATCCGAGAGCACTGTAATAGGTCATCAGACGTACTTGCTCTGGCAGAAAATCAGGAAACAAACTATTCATGGTAGCCATCAACGGATTGCGCTTAACCTTTGCCGCGATCGCTTGTTTAGCAAGTTTTTTAAAGTCTTCTGAGTCTAAATAAGCATCTAGCCCGCCGCCGCCATGCCAAAACATTGCTCTCATACAATACTCAGCAAACTCAAGGTTAAGGCGATCGTGCCACCAATGACGACCAAGCTTGCTCAATGAGAAATCACCATTAAAAAATTTAAAAAATGGCAGAATCTCTAGAAATTGATGCTCAGAAATATACGTGAGATTCCGATAATATTCACCTAGTACGACACCATAGCTTTTGAGAATGCCAACTACTTCTAGCAAATTTTCATGGGTATCTGGAAGTAAAGCACCGCCTTCTTCTAATCGCTGTTTGACTAGAGCTAACTCTGGCTCAATAGTTTTATTTTTAGTAAATACACTCATAATCAAATTTTACAACGCCTGATGTTGACTAAACAATAACGTTTTACAGCAATGATTTGGCAGAAAAGCTATAGCATTTAGTAATTCTTGCGGCTCCTCGCAACTGGGTGTTATACCATTGTGAAACTTTGTCTAGTCCAGCGATCGCACTGACCGCAATTCCATTATGTCCATGCTCATTTCCAGAACTATGAATATATTCGTCATTACCGATATAGATTCCTACATGAGTCGCTTTTGTTGGTGATCCAAAGAAGATTAAATCACCGATTTGAAGTTTATCTAAAGATACTGAAGTGCCAAAAGCTTCTTGTTGATAGGCATCACGAGGAATCCATACCCCAATCGCCGCAAAAGCAGATTGCATTAACCCTGAACAATCGTAGTTTGGCGCAACTGTTCCCCCCCAGAGATATTCGTTAGTCGTTGCCATTGCTTGTTGAATAAATGTAATTACGGCGGGCATGCGATCGCTTATTTCCGCAGCACTTAAAACTGGCGGAAAATTAGTTAAATAATTCTGGCGATCGCTTGGCTCTAACTTATCGAAATCTGTGCGAGCAAGCAAACCTTCATAACCATCTTCAAATAACTGAACTTTTAGAAAATCAGGTTGAGAGTTAATAACTTGCAAATATCTACCTTTTGCCATCTGAGTCGCAAGGCGATCAAGTTTTGGGGAGTCATAAATATTTATATGAGCATTAATATCAGCATTAATATCAGTCAAACTGCGATAAATCATCATTATTTTTATCTTGCCAGAATTAGCTATTAAAAACAACTTGGACGAAAGTCTTACGCTGACTAGCTTTCACGCAAATTTGTTTTTATAACCAGCACCACTCGATTATTTAGTATGAACTACGGGTTGCAATATCATACTTTGCTGCTAGTATGTGTGCATCAAATTGGAAAACTTAGAAAGTGAGCTAGCAATAGCCGTGACCGTGCAGCTTCCCCCCCTTCCCGAAATTCATCACCCTAAGATTCAGGCGCTTTTCCAAAAGAGCGATCGCGAACTCGTGACGCTATTTCAACGCCATCCTGAAGAGGGTCAATATTTTGCAGCAATTTTTTGTCGCTATGGACAAGTGCTATATACCCTGATTGGCACTGCCACGCGATCGCCTGTGCAATCAGACTATTTATTTGTAAAAACTTGGGAATATATCTACCATGAAATGCGAGTGCTAGATTTGCGGGTGACCAATCCGCGTCTATCCTTGCAAAGCTGGCTAATTAATATTGCGGCGATGATGATTAATCGTGCCGAAGTGCCGCCCGTTGAAGACATTCAATATTCTCTTAAAGACACACCACCCGTATTTTGGTGCTACCTTAATCAAGCCCTAAATCAAATGGCTGGCAACCTACGTCTGATACTATTGTTGTCTCAAACTTTTCAGTGGAGCCATACGCGCATCGCTGCTTATTTACATGCTGAAGGCGAAAACATCTCGGCTAGTGATGTTAAGCAACTCCTAATTAAGGCTTACCACGCCCTAGAAGAGTGCCTTCCTGAAGACATCCGAGACATTTACCTAGCTCAAACCGCCGTTACTGCCTGAGGTAAAGATTATGCAAACATTGAGTCCCACCATTTCCGCCACAATCTCTCCAGCGATCGCAATCTCCCCAGCGATCGCAAAAACAGTTAATCCAAGAGTTTCTAAGGTAGAGGCTAATTTTTTGCCCGCGCTCTCTCAGTCTTTGGTCTTGCAAACAGCGTTAACTGGCATGGATGCGAGTCTCAATGATGAACTAGATCGCTATCGCCATTGGCAAGCAAACGGTCAAAACATCTCTTATCTCAATCCTTTTAGACCACGGGCTATTTCTACGCAGTCGATCTGGACATCGCCAAGTCTGTCTGATGCGCTATCACCGATCGCTCCACCCACTGATAACAACAGTGATAAGCGTACGATTCAAATGCCTGTGATGCCTCCTTTAGCAATGACTGCGTCACCATCGATAAATATTTCTTCGGCAGAGTTACATAAATATAAAGGTTTAGATAGTTTTAATAATCTAGAAAATACAGGTTTAAACGATTATGTTGGTGCAGGGATGGACTTTGATTCGCCGACTATGGCAAAAGTTCCAGCACCTGATGATGATGAAATTTTGCAAAGCTTTGCTAATGACTATTCTGAGAGATATCAAGACTCAATTAATCAAGAGTCACAAGTTCCAATTCCTCATACTGAGAAGAGTTTAGTCAGCAGTTTGATGAATCCTGTTGGGATTATTTCATTATTATTATTGCTATTTTCTAGTGCCGCGATCGGCTATTTATTGGTTGATCCGTCTGGTGTAATGAAAATTTTCAAGCCTGATTCACGCCCTAAAGCAGCTCAAACAAATAGTGCGAATCAAGACTTAGGTAGCGATATTAATTTGCAAAATCAGCAGAAATCTCAAGATTCTTCATTATCTTTTGTGCCTTTTGCTGGCGATAAAACTCAATCTAATCAAACCGTTAATAGTTTAACTAAAAACAATAAAGCATTAACTAACCCTTCCTCGAAACCATCAACTTTATTTGCACCGAGTAATACTTTTGTTCCAAATGCACCATTACGAACAGTGCCCTCAACTTCATTCCCTGCGATTTCAGTAGCACCACTATCACCTGCTTCAGTGCCTTTCGAGAGAAGCTCCAATCCGCCTGAAAGCAGAAATTATGAGGCTCCATCTCCATCCTACCGTCAACCATCTCCCCGCAATTCAGTACGCCCTGCTGCTGCATCTAACCGTGCTACTAGCTCAACGCCAACGACTGTCTATGTAACTCCCGTTGCTCCTGCGTATGTTGCGCCTCGGAATAATGCTTCAGTTAAATACGCTGCTCCTTTGACATCTGTTCCTGAAAGCTCTGCCCCTGTAAATTCTGCCCCTGTAAATTCTGGTACAACGAGCATCAGTTATCGTGTGGTTGTCGAAAACAGCTATGCAGCTAGTGCTCAAAAAGTTGAGCGTGATGCTTATGTTCGTCCTAGCGATGGACAAGTGCAAGTTGGTTCTTATCGCGATGCAAATGCAGCTCAACAACGGATCGAACAACTGCGTCGTCAGGGTATTCCTGCCAGAATTGAGTAAATTAAAATATCAAGCAGAAGTTACTTTCGAGACTCGAAATTATATGCACTTTCTTTACGATGCGATCGCCTGTGGTTTTTTAGCAGCCTTGACATGGATGGGACTCGTATGGATGTCACCTAATCGCCCGATTGAGTCTGGGAAAGGATGGGTGCAGGGTGTTGGTATTGTGGCGATCGCTAATACTTTTGTTTGGATTGTGCTAGCAAGTTTAAATTTGCGTTTAATCCCTCTATGGGTAATTATGTTTTTGCTTGTTAATGCAGCGATCGCGCGTTTACTATTTCCGCTTTGCGAAGGAATTAAAATTCCTGATATTTGGGCTTTGGGGCTTCATCCTTTAGCGATCGCGGGAATGAGTGTTTTACTAGGCGGTGCGATTGGCTCTTTGTAACTAAACCTACCAAAAACAATAATATAAAACCTGTTGCGGGGCTTTGCCCTGCGACCCTTGTCATTTTAGGTTTGAGCAACAACTGTTGTAAAATTCAAAAAAGCAAAAAGTGAGCGAAATTCACTCACCTTTTGCTTTTTAATTGTCTAAGGATATGGAAACTCTTCCTGTCTATTTTTATTCTGGGTCGCGAGTAGCTTTGACAGCGTAATAGCCTAGCAATGTAGCAACTGTGAAACCTGTGAAGAATAAAGCAAATAAAACGCTAATGCCGCCAGTGATACCAACTTGAGCCAGAATCCCTTTGCCTGTCAATACCTCATTAGCAAATCCAGCCACTAAGCCGATCATTGCCATACGCCCGTTCCAAGTTTCGGCAAAATTACTAAACCCAAATATGCCTGCCCCTGTAGGATTTACATTAAGTCCAACAGTTTTAATAGTTTGGACAGGGTTGTTATCAATTGCTTGAGATTTGGTGGGTGTTGATACCATGACTAGTTACTTTCCTGCAAAAGTTTTATATTAATTATTATAACTTTACATTTAATGTAAACAAATGTAAATCTATCGTCAGAAATATGCCCTATTGCCTAAACCCAAGCTGTCAGAAGCCCAACAATCCACAAGGTGGAAGATTTTGTGCAAATTGTGGTAAAAATTTGCAGCTTAAAGGTTTGTATGAGGCGATCGCTCTCATCGGTCAAGGAGGTATGGGACGAACTTTTCGGGCAAGAGATTGGGGACGACTAGGACAACCATGCGCGATTAAGCAATTCTTGCCACAGTTTGGAAATTTGGAGTTAATGAATAAAGCGATCGCTTTATTTGAAAGTGAAGCCGTTCAACTCAAAGCCCTTGGTTCGCATCCGCAGATTCCTGAATTAGTCGCCTATTTTGAAGAAGATGGATGTCTATATTTAGTTCAAGAACTTATCGAAGGCAATAATCTATATGTAGAATTACAGCGCAATGGCGTATTTGACGAAGCCCAAATCTATCAACTGCTCGAAAATCTTTTGCCAGTTCTGCAATTTATCCACGACCGTCAGGTCATCCATCGCGACATTAAGCCTGAAAATATTATTCGCCGATCTGCAAATACTCCTTTCGTTAATAATACATTAAGTGCAGGTGAGAATTCTTTTGTACTTATAGATTTTGGAGCAGCCAAGATATCTATATCAAATACAAATCTTACAGGCACAAATCTTACAGGCACAAATCTTACAGGCACATTGATCGGTAGTGCTGAGTATATTGCTCCTGAGCAATCGCGAGGAAAGGCAGTCATCCAGAGCGATCTTTATAGTTTAGGAGTGACTTGCATTTATTTACTAACAGGAATTTCTCCTTTTGATGTATATGACGACGCTAGCGATCGCTGGATTTGGCGAGAAAAACTTCAAACTTCTATCTCTAATCATTTAGCAATGATTCTTAATCGTCTTTTAGAAAGAGCGATCGCAAATCGCTATAGTTCCGCTAACGAAGTTCTAGATGCATTGCGATCGCCTGCAAATGTGATGATTGGCGCTTTGCGCCAATCATCACATTTAGAGAAATTAAAAGAAGTACTAAATTTAGGGCAATGGCAAGAAGGCGATCGCCTAACTAATCAAATCATTTTAGAACTAGCAAATAAATCTAAAATTTCTGAACTAACTGCCGATGATATTAATCAGATATCTTGTGATATCTGGATAGCGATTAATCAAGTTTGGATGAAAACTAGTAATAATCGTTTTGGTTGGAGCGCTCAGCAACAAATTTGGAAAAGGCTAGGTGGAAGATTGATTTATGAAAAAGATACCTATTGGGAATTTGCGAATATCTATGAGAAGTTTGCCGATCGATTAGGATGGCGCAAACCTCGTTGGTTAAATCTTGCCTTTTCACCAAAAATCTGGCGCAAATATGAGAATCTGACTTTCACGATCGCTGCACCGATTGGTCATTTACCAAGCTTATTTTTTTGGGAAGGATTTAATTTAGTCGATATTGTTTTCTATCGCCTCGAGATCTGTCAGCAAAGCGATCGTGTCATAGGTTAGACGCTAAAAGCTATAGACTGATATATGCTTTTTGAGGCTGATTAATCAATGAAAAAATCAATAAAAAAACTTTTTGGCTATGCGATCGCCACTTTTGTGTCTTGTTTGCTAATGGTCGCCTGTGGACAAACAAGCTCTAATCCGACTAGCTCAAGCGCAATTCCCATCGGAATTGCTGTCGCCCAAACCAGTAATGTCGCTTTACTAGGACAAGAACAAGTCACAGGTGCAAAAATTGCTGAGGCATATTTTAACAAGCAAGGTGGCATTAATGGCACACCGATTCGGCTGGTTTTCCAAGACACGGCAGGGGATGAACAAGGTGCGATTAACGCTTTTAATACGTTAATTTCCCAAGATAAAGTTGTCGGCATTGTTGGTCCCACGCTTTCACAACAAGCATTTAGCGCTGACCCGATCGCCGAACGTGCAGGTGTACCCGTAATTGCCCCATCGAATACGGCTAAGGGTATTCCTCAAATTGGTAAATACATTTCGCGGGTATCAGCTCCTGTCGCTGTAGTTGCGCCAAATGCGATCGAGGCAGCTCTCAAAATTAATCCCCAGATTAAGAAAGTTGCTGTATTTTTTGCCCAAAATGATGCGTTTAGTAAATCTGAAACAGGTACTTTTCAAGAAACAGTTAAACAAAAAGGGTTAGAGCTGGCAACTGTGCAGACTTTCCAAACTACTGATACAGATTTTCAATCACAAGTAACTAATGCGATTAATATCAAACCTGATCTGATTATCATTTCAGGCTTATCTGCCGATGGCGGTAACCTAGTCAAGCAATTACGAGAACTTGGTTATAAAGGTCTAATCATCGGTGGTAATGGCTTAAACACTTCTAACATCTTACCTGTATGCAAAGCTCTGTGTGATGGCATCATCATCGCTCAAGCCTACAGTCCTGAACTTAAAAATGAAGTAAATACGGCTTTTCGTCAACTTTATACAGAGCTAAATAAGAAAGAACCCCCTCAGTTCACCGCTCAAACATTTACCGCAGTACAAGTATTTGTCGAAGCTCTTCGTACGCTTGATAAAACGACTAAATTAAATACCCTGACTTTGCCTCAACTTCGTACTCAGCTAAATGACACTTTGCTAATTGGTAAATACGAAACTCCTCTTGGTGAAATTTCTTTTACGCCTGAAGGCGAAATCAATCAGAAGAACTTTTTTGTAGCTCAAATAAAGATGGAAGCTGACGGTAATAGCGGTAAGTTTACATTTATTAAATAGACACTAAAAGCCTCGCGTTGCGAGGCTTTCATTTTCTTGATAAACAAGACGATTAATTTGTTGGACGTACAGTTGGTGTAGGAGTAGCTGTGTTCTGCGGCTGACCTGTTGTTGCCGCAGGTGTGGGTACTAGAATAATAGAAGGCTGAGCCTGCACTGTTACCGTAGGTGCAGGAACAGGAGCCGCTGCAGGAGGAACATTAACTTGAACCCTAGGTGCAGGTTGTGGTGCGGCAGGAGGAATATTAATTTGCACAGTAGGCGTAGGTTGACTTGTTGTAGGTGCAACTTCTCTAATAACTGTATTGTTGCGTTCAATCACTGTAGATTTATTATCTTTAACAGTATTATCAATCGGACTCGATACTGGAGTTATAATCTGCGTCTGAGGTGTACGGTTGTAAAAAAAGTATGCAGCGATCGCAGCACCTAGAGCCAACGGTACCAAGATAATAAGTATCAATCCGACTGCATTATCATTATTGTTACGCACTTTGGTTGTGCGTTGTTCAGCGACGTTATATCCTTCTACAGATGTATTGGGATTTAAAGGTGTATTGGGATTAGATGTAACTTTTTTAGTTGTAATTTCTCTGTCGATTTCTTCATTCATGATTTTTAATAGAACTCAATTTATTTGTTAATTAGGCTTATATCTAGAGAGTGGAATGGCAGTTCAAATTATCAATCCTACTCTCTAGATTGATTTGAAGTTATACACAGAATCGCGATATCTCAATAAGTTTTGAAAAATTAAAGCTCAAAAAGTAGATATGCTTGATTTTTAGGCACTCTACTTTCTGAGCTTTACGTCTTAACTTCATAAGCGATCGCTAAATGATTAATTTGTAGGACGAGGAGATGCAGTCGTCTGAGGTTGTGCAGTTGCCGCAGGCGAAGGAGCCGTTGTTACCGCAGGAGCAGGAGGAACATTAATTTCTACCCTAGGTGTTGGTTGAGATGGTGCAGGTGCAACTTCTCTTGTAGTTGTGTTATTGCGCTCAATCACAGTCGATTTGTTTTCTCTAACAGTATTATTGGCTGGTGCCAGAATTTGTGTTGGGGCTGGACGATTGTTCATGAAATATACAACTGCCCCTGCACCTACTGCCAAAACGAGCAAAATACCGAGTATTAATCCATTAGAATTATCGTCGTTTCGCACTTGAGAAGTGCGTTGTTCAGAGACTCCATATTCATCACTAGGCATGTTTGAATTAGAAGTAACTTTTCTAGT
>Ga0163144_10025909_pt1 | contig 11428 bp, 3 predicted proteins | sample OliLak19BULKMAT1_FD_123175 | JGI IMG/M metagenome (GOLD analysis project Ga0163144, IMG submission 123175) | Freshwater microbial mat bacterial communities from Lake Vanda, McMurdo Dry Valleys, Antarctica - Oligotrophic Lake LV.19.BULKMAT1 | ecosystem: Environmental > Aquatic > Freshwater > Lake... | reverse complement strand
TTGTTTTCGTTGTGTTGTCAACTACAGCATTATCGGTTGTTTTTGTTGTATTGTCAACTATTTTGGTTGTATTATCAACTACTGCATTGCTTGCAACTATGTTGTCGGTTGTTTTCGTTGTGTTATCAACTACAGCATTATCGGTTGTTTTTGTTGTATTGTCTACTGTTTTTGTTGTATTGTCTACTGTTTTGGTTGTATTATCAACCACTGCATTGCTTGCAACTATGTTGTCTGTTGTTTTCGTTGTATTATCAACTATTGCATTATCAATAGTTTTAACAGCAATATTGGGAGTATATTTTAAATAGATATCAGTTGCTTTCTTTTGCTTTTCTAAAGCAATCATTTCATTTTTATAAGCATCTTCTAAAGCTGTTTCTTTTTCGTAGAAATCAGTTGCTGAATTCGCAATCTTACGCGATTCTGCTGCTCGGTTGAAATAAATAACGGCTTCATCTTTCATCATTTCTGCCATTGATATCTCATCGGCAGTGTTTCCTTTAGTTGCAACCACAAACTGATTTAGTTTATTTTGATTGTCGGAATATTCTTTTGCATTTGCTACTCCAATTATTTGAGCAGACTCTAGTTGTTTTTCTTCTGATTGGCTAGCAAGCTTTTCCGCTTCTGCATAAATTGCATTCTTTGATGTTGAATTCTTTTCAGAAGCTGCTTTTGATTTTAAATCATTGGACTGAGAAGTCAAGTCTTCTGCCTCTTTTGAAAGTGTTTTTGCTTTTGTTGCTTGCTCTACAGCAGTTTGTGAAGAATACACAAACCCGGTTTCAGAAGTTGCATCTGTAGTTTTTGTTGTGTTATCAACAACAGTATTACTTGCAACTATGTTGTCCGTTGTTTTTGTTGTATTCTCAACAACTGCGTTACTTGCAACTATGTTGTCAGTAGTTTTCGTTGTGTTATTTACTGCAGTATTATCCGTTGTTTGGGTAGTATTATCTACAACAATATTATCAGTAGTTTTCGTTGTATTATCTACTGCAGTATTATCCGCTGTTTTGGTAGTATTATCTACGACAATATTATCAGTAGTTTTTGTTGTATTTGTAACAACATCGGCATTTTTAATGCTTTCTACTTTGGCTAAACTTTGTGCGGCCTCTTTTTGTTTCTCTTTTGATAAATCTTCTCCTTGCTTAATCTTCATAGCAAGCAATGCTTTCATTTCCGAATCATCACTGGCTTGCATCTCTATTTTTTTATTAGCAACATATTCATCAATTGCTTTACTCCAATCCATCAGCACATCTGCTTTTGCTTTTTCTCTCTCGGATTCATTTGCTATTCCACTTGTTGCTGCAACATCTTCAGCATATTTTTTATTTGTATTTACTGCCGATGAAGTAGTTGTATTGTCTGCCGTTGTATTATCCGTTGTTTTAGTTGTATTATCAACTACTGCATTATTGGTTGTGGTTGTATTATCCGCAATTGCAGCATCTTTCTTTAACTTTTCAATTGTAGCTAATGTTGCTGATGTTGTTTTTTGCTTCTCTTTTAATTCTTTTTCCAATGTAGCAACTTCGGCATTCAATTCTTTTTTCTTCGTCTTGTCTTTTTCGGATTTTGCCTCCGCTTTTTTACTTGTGATATCTTCAGAAAGAGACGATGACCATTCTTTTAATAAATCAGCTTTTTTATTTTCACGTTGTAAGTCATTTGTGATATTATCTGCAACAGCAAGTTCAACTGAATATTTTTTAGAATAATCCACCTTTATTTCTGTAGAATTATCAGTAGCAGTATTATCTACTGTTGAGTTGTCTGTTTTTGTTGTATTATCTACTACTGCATTATCAGTTGTTTTGGTTGTATTATCTACTATAGCATTATCTGTTGTTTTGGTTGTATTGTCTACTACTACATCACTTGCAACTATGTTGTCAGTTGTCTTCGTTGTGTTATCAACAACTGCATTGTCGGTTGTTTTTGTTGTATTGTCAGTTGTCTTTGTTGTATTGCCTACAACAGCATTATCTGCTGTTTTGGTTGTGTTATCAACTACAGCATTGTCAGTTGTTTTTACAGCAACAGTATTATCTGTAGTTACTGGTGTATTTTTAATTGTGTTTATTTGAGCTTCTAATTTTGCTTTATCAATCATAGCAACATCAGCAGCAGCCTTTTCATTGGTAGTTGTTTTTGCTTTATCATACACGTTACTAACCAAAGCAGTTTCATTTACAACACCATTATATTCTTTTTGTAGCTGTGCTACCTTTTGATCATTCAAGGCTAAATCTTTTTTGCTATCCTCGGTATCCATCTTCAAACCAGTTACCTGATCAAGCAAACCTTGTTTTACTTTTGCATTTTTTTCTTTATCCGCTTCTGTCTGAGTAGCAATTATTAAGGCTTCATTATCAGCAATTTCTTGTTTTATATCAGCAGATGTTTGAACTGCCTTTTCCCATTCACGTTTTTTGTTATCTACATCCATCTTTAAGCTATTCGCTAAAGTCGGGTTGTTATTTTGCTCCGCTAAATCATCCAATTTTTTCTGTTGTTCTTCCAGTTTAGCAAACAAAGCCGGATCAGAGTTTTTTGACTTCACTGCCGCTTCCAAATCTTTTGCATATTGCAACGACAATTCAGCTTCCTGATCTTTTGCCACTGCTCTGAATTCTATTTTTTTGGCTAAATTAAATGCAGCAACCGTTTCTTGATTTAAATTTTCTGCTTCTTTTGTTACAGCATTTGCTTCGTCAAGCGTTTCTTGTTTCTTTACATTGTCATTCATTTTAGAAGCATCATTCACTAGCTGCGCTGCCTCTTTTGCTTTGTTGATAGCTAATTCATTTTTCTGATTCGCCAATACCAATGCAACATCCGCTTGCTCTCTTAAATCTTTTGCTTCTTTAACGACATCTTGTGCATCCGAATAACCAATCTTCACAATATCTTCATTTGTTAGTTTTGTATTTGAAATATTGTCTTTTGTAACATTATCCTTAGTTGTGTTTGTAGCAATATCAGTAGAGCTTGTTGTATCTTTCACTGCAGAAGAAACGGATGAATTGTTTGCTTCTCCAACATTCACTTCCATCTTTGATTTCTCTTTAATGAAATTAAGTGCGAGCAAATAACTTGCATCGTCCAATACTTCATCAAATAAATTTTCAATGATAAGTTTATCTGTTCCCAATTCATAACTAATCTCCTGTTTCATTGGTCGGAACACATATTGCACAGGCACATCCACTACATCCGATTGAGTTGCAAATCCTGTTGCTTCCACAGTAAATAAAAACTTTCCTCCATTTGGAATGTTGATTAAATAAACTCCATTAGATGCTTTTGAGTTGAAAATACCCAATATCACATTGTCGGCTAAATCCTTTACAGTAATCTTAACATCGACTGCTTGATTATCGCGATTTTTTACAACTGCACCTTTAATGATCGCAATGTCAATTGGTTTGCGTTCTACATTAATATGATACACTGCTGTTTTACCACTTTTACTTGCACGGGCTGAAGAAAAGTAAGCTTCTTTTTCATCCTCATTTGTAACATACAAAACATCGTCATCAGGAGTATTAACAGGAAAGTCCAAGTTAACAGGTTTGTTCCAAGTATTTGTTTCCTCATTCAATGTGGTTTTATATATGTCGTATCCACCCATAGAATTATGTCCTTTGGAACAGAAATACAAAACTTTTCCATTGGGATGAAGGAAAGGAAAATCCTCATCGTATTCAGTATTTACAGGATAACCAAGTGTTTGTGGCTTACTCCACTCTCCGGTAGGAAGCTTACGAATAATGAAAATATCTTTCCCTTGATCCATGTTATCTCCATAGCTGGAAAAGAACACTTGACTATTATTGCTTGCTAAATAAATAATGGATTTTTCTTTTTTCTTTTTATCCAAAGCCGTTTTAAATACGTCTTCATCGGGCTTAGATAAAAGCTTTCCACCTATTCCGGAAATATCATAAGAGCGATAAAAATCGGTGCGACTCATTTCTTTTTTCTCAATAACAATCAAATCAGTCAAGTTGCGCAAAAGTTTTTTACCATTTCTACACATCTCAATTTGCCTGTCAACCATCAGTTTATCTGCCTTAGCACCTGATGCAACACCTTTGTATCTTGTATATTCTTTGATGGCGTCATCAAAACGATAATTCAAATGATACGCTCTTGCTAGATAATAAATCGCTTCTTTCTCTACATCAGGTTTGGCTACGGCAAATTCCAAGAAAGCAATAGGCTTCTCTTTGTCATCACTTGCATAAAGCATACAAACACCTAAACGATAATTGTAATTGGGATCTTTGGGATAAATACTGGTAAGTTGAGAGTATAAAGGATAGGCTTCTTCAAACTCATCTTCATCAAACAATTTGGAAGCCTGTGCTTTTAATTCTTCTTCCGAACCAAAAGTGGTTTGAGCCGAAGCAATGCGCGTGCTAAATGCAAACGTAATTAGTAATAAGTAAACTACCCTTACCTGCTTCATATGGAGTATTCCCGTTTTATTGGGAGAAATGTGCTTTAATTGATAAATTACAAAATGGTGATTTGCAACACGTTGCAATCTAAAATAGGATATTACAAGCCACCTTAACATACAAATTTAAGTTTTTTTATTGATTGATGCTATTTCTTAGGAAATTCCATAGATTGAGGGAGAAATGCGTGATTTTCAAATTAGACCCCTCTGGGGCCAAAAATCATTTTCTAGCTGTTCTTTTTAGAAATGTTAGGCCCTTCTAGGGCCAAATAACAGGAAAGAAACCTTCTACCTATAAAATAATAAGTCACAAAATTCGTTTCCTTTATCGCATACACTATCTTTGCAACATGAAACTTAAACAGATTCTACCTTTTTGCCTTTTATTTATAATTGTTTTATCGTCTTGCAGAAAAGATGAACTAATTACCGACTCTTCTGCAAAACTTGAATTTTCGGTAGACAGCGTTTTGTTTGATACCGTTTTTCACTATGCTGGTTCTACTACTAAAGTATTCCGCATTTATAATAAACACGACCAACCTATTAATATTTCAAAAGCATATTTGGCAGGTGGAACAGGTTCTGCATTTAAACTAAACATTGATGGAATTTCTACAACAGCTAGCATGCCTGTTCTAACCGACATTGAAATTTTAGGTGGAGATAGCATGTATGTTTTTGTTCAAGTATATGTCAATCCTTCTGGAAGTATGCCTTTGTTGATAAAGGATTCTATCATATTTGAAACTAATGGAAATATTCAGGATGTAAAATTGACTGCAATCGGGCAAGATGTTTATTTGCATAAACCAAACGTCTTTCCAACAAATGGCTTTCCTCCTTATTCTATTATAGGAAGAGAAGGGTTTGATACTATTTTGCCAACTGATAAGCCACATTTGTTTTTTGGATACACAATAATCGATTCTGATTGCATCCTTACTATGGACCAAGGAACAAAATGTTATTTTAATAAATATGCTGTTTTGATGGTGTTTGAAGATGGCACTTTGAATGTTACAGGAGTCAAAGGAAATGAAGTTACTTTCCAGGGGGCTCGTTTAGAAGCGGAATACAAAGAGGTTCCCGGACAATGGGGGAAAATATGGCTTTATCGTTTGAGTAAAAACAACGTAATAGACTGGGCAATTATAAAAAATGGCGGAATTGGAATTCAGGTCGATACTGTTGCATCACTTACCACTCCTACTCTTCGAATATCAAACACCATTGTAAAAAACATGTCGGCTGCAGCTTTATACGGACAAGGTGCACACATTCGTGCATGGAATTGTGTATTCGCAAATTGCGGACAGTTTGTTGCAGCGCTTACCATTGGCGGGAAATACAAATTTGAACATTGTACCTTTGCAAACTATTGGTCATACGATAGCAGAACAACTCCTGCCATTTTACTTAGTAACTATTATGAATCCAGTGCAGGAACAATTCTTCGTCCGCTCGACAGTTGTTATTTTGGTAATTGCATTATTTATGGAGATATTGCTGAAGAAGTTGGAATGGATTCCTTAGCAGCAGCAGGACCTGGATTTTTTAAGTATGAATTTGAATACACTTTATTAAAAACGGAAAGAGCTATTCCAAATGGACTGCATTATAACAATGCCTATAAAAATGTTGATCCACAATTTACAGATATTGGTGCAAACAATTACAAACCAATACCAGCGGCTTTAAATATTATTGACAAGGCAAACCCTGCCTCTTTTTTACTGTTAGACATCAATAATATAACTCGCCCCTTAGGAATAAATCCTGACATTGGTGCTTACGAAGTCAATTGATATGAATTTTATGACAAACATTTAACAATAAAAAAATCCCCTCAAGTTTATCTCGAGGGGATTTTTTATTTTACAAAAATTCGCTTTATAAAAATCTTGCTTTAGCTTTTTTGGATTCTTTATTTTTAAATACTCCGTTGTATTGAAGAAACAATTCGAATCCACCAACCGATTTTGTAGTAGGCGTTAATTTAGATGCAGTAACTTCATACGCTGCACCAAAACCAAATCCTTTCAATTCGTATCTGAATGTAACATACACAGCATCTCTGAAACGGTAAAACACTCCGAAATAAACGGCTTTGTCCGTTTGATTATCCGTGTAACGGGATGCTTCTTCCAAAACATATTTCACATTTAATCCACCGTTTAATAATACAGAAGTTCCTTGTTGGTAGGCAATTAAACTGGGCAACAATGTTGTATTGCTGGTTTCGCTTAATTTATATGCAATGTTCCACTGTACGCCTAATTTAGGGATCAATCTTTCTGCTCTTCCAAGTATGCTATATCGAGGTGCTGTAAAATGATGAAATGAAAAACCCAATGCACTTCTGAATAAATGGTTTGTTCTGAAATTCCAGACAAGTCCTGTAGACATATCTAAGAAACCCGTTCCGCCTCCGCCTTCAGCAACTCCAAAACTTGGATCATACGTTCCTGAAACAGGATTGTATTGACTATCCCATTTTACACCACCTAGTGCAACCGTTCTGATATTGTAACCAATTGTATACCCTAAGGTAATATTATGTTTTTGCCGTCCACCAATAAATTTAGTGTAAGAAGCCGATGCGTTGAATGATTGTTGTTTTAATTGAAAAGGACCAGCATTATCGCTAACAATATTTAATCCTGCAGCAAAAAAATCATCACTCAACATATACTTTTTGAAAATAGGTCCATCTACAGCAACATTAAATGTTTTGTATGGGTTTGTAACAGTAAACCATTGCATACGATACAAGGTGTATGCTCTGATGTCGGAGTTAATTGCTCCTGTATTCCCGGGATTAGCATTTAATGGTGCTAAATAAAACTGAGAAAAATGCAAGTCTTGTGCAAATGCAAAACATGAAAACAGTATTGCTGCAACAATTGTTATTTTTTTTATCATATCCTTTATTCTTTTTGAGAAGAACTCTTTTTTATCAATTAATTTTATCTGGCCAGCATAATTGCACCATGCTCTTTGGCTTCGCTACCGTCACAAAACACAACTATTAAATCATAAACAAACATATTGTTATTCATTCTTAATCCGATTAATTTTCCATCCCAAGAATCTGCAGGATTAGTAGTTTCAAAAACCTTTTCACCTATTCTATCAAATATTTTTAAATTGATATAATCAATTCCTCTTCCGTGAACCTGAATCACATCATTTATTCCATCACCATTGGGCGACAAACCTGTAGGCATGTAATAAGTGAAAACGTTTTCAACCACCACTGTTGTTGTTTCTGAATCGGTACATCCTGCAGGACTTGTATAAGTAACTGTATAATCCGTTGTTACAGTTGGTGAAACAGTTACTTGAGGACCGGTAGAACTTCCGGATGACCATTGATATGTTCCATCACTCGGACTTGCGTACAATGTAGTTGACTCACATGCATTGATTACTAAATTACCAGAAATGGTAACAGTAACAGGAGTACCAACAGTAATGTAAGCAGTTTGTGTAAGCGTATCAGAACCATCAGCATTGGTTGCAATCAACGTAACATCATACGATCCATTTGCATTGTAACAAATATTTGTTGGATTTTGCGAAGAAGATGAAGCAGGAGATGCACCGGGAAAAGACCAGGTCCATGATGTTGGAGAATTAGTACTCAAATCCGTAAAGTTCACACAAGCAGGAGTTGTACAGAAAATAATTTGATTCGCAGTAAAATTTGCAACAGGTGGATCACAGGTATTAACAACAATTACAACACTGTTTGATGTGGCAGGAGAACCTGTTACACAAGAAGCAGTAGAAGTCATTACAACTGTAATAACAGCACCATTAGATAAACCAGTTGTTGTAAATGTAGCAGAATTTGTTCCTGCGTTTATTCCATTCACTTGCCATTGATAACTTGGTGTTCCGCCATTTGTAGGAGTTGCAGTAAATGTTACCGGATCGCCCACACAAATTGTTAAAGGAGAACCAACAATTGAAACAGATGCAACAACAGTAGGATTAACTGTAATTATTATAGAATTGGAAGTTGCAGGAGAACCTGTTGCGCAACTCAAAGAAGATGTCATGATTACCGTCACCACATCACCATTTGCTAAAGTTGTTGTTCCAAAAGTAGCAGCTGTTGCACCTACTACATTCGTTCCATTTATTTGCCATTGATAAGTTGGAGTTGCTCCACCATTTGTTGGAGTTGCTGTGAACGTTACTAAATCACCAGCACAAATAGTTGTACTTGGAGCAGCTGAAATACTCACCGATGCAGCAACAGTAGCAACAACTGTAATCGTAATTGAATTGGATGTAGCTGGAGAACCAGTTGCACAACTCAAAGAAGAAGTCAGAATTACCGTTATCACATCCCCATTTACCAAAGTGGAAGAAGTAAATGTAGAAGACGTTGCACCACCAATATTGGTTCCGTTTAATTGCCATTGATATGTTGGTGTTGCTCCTCCGTTTGTTGGAATTGCAGTAAACGTTACAGCATCACCTGCGCAAATTGTTGCACCTGTAGAAGTAATATTTACAGAAACAGGAACAGCTGCAGATACGGTTATTGTAATTGAATTAGAAGTAACCGTGGATGGTGAAGCACATAATGCATTGGATGTCATGATTACCGTTATCACATCACCATTCACTAAAGTGGAAGATGTAAATATGGAAGACGTTGCACCACCGATATTTGTTCCATTTAATTGCCATTGATAAGTTGGAGTTGTTCCTCCATTTGTTGGAGTTGCTGTAAACGTTACCGGATCACCCACACAAATTGTTGCACCTGTTGAAGTAATTGACACCGAAGGAACAAGAATTGGATTTACCACCATTGTAATTCCCGGAGATGTTGCTGTTGTTGGTGAAGCACATGCTGCATTAGATGTCATTACTACCGTTACAATATTACCGTTTGCTAAAGTTGTTGTTGTAAAAGTAGTAGACGTAGCACCACCTACATTGGTTCCGTTTATTTGCCATTGATAAGTTGGTGTTGTTCCACCGTTTGTTGGAGTTGCTGTAAATGTAACGGATGTTCCTGCGCATATCGCTCCGGAAGGAACAGCAGCAATACTAACAGATGGCACCACAGCAGCATTAATAACAATGTTTACTCCATTATCAGTTCCTATAACTGCAGGTGTTGAACTAACAACTCTTACTCTATACCCTGCTCCTGTTGGAGTTCCGCAAGGAATAGTAGAAGCTATTACTCCAGCATTGGCAACGCTCACCAATGTTCCGATTGCAACAGGTATAGCAAAACTTCCGGCAGCATTTGATAATTGAGCGGTGTAAGTATTTCCTGCGGTAAATGTTCCTGTACTTGTAAACGGAACATTCATTGCACTACACGCACAAAAAGGACTTCCAGTTATTGTTCCTGTTGCTATTGAATTAGCGGTTGGCACTGTTAATGTAATATCATCTACAGCAAAAGACGGATCAAAACCTGCACCATCATCATTGTTGGTCCAGTTAAATCCAATTTTAACATTCGGATTATTATTTGCACTGGCCGGTAATGCTACTGAAAATGCAGTCCATTGTCCTTGCAAACTCCCACTGTTACATGGTCCACCACAACATGGCGTTTTCGCTAAATTTGTTAGTAAGGCCCAAGTAGCTCCATCAAAATACCATAAAGATGCATCATCATTTGCGCCATCTCCAAATTCGATATAATTAAATGCAAGTGTAATTCCTGAAAATGTAGAACAATTAATTGTAGGAGATTCTGCTCTTAAATTTGCTTCAACACAAATAATAATTCCACAAAAACCACCAATTTCATAAGCCGCACCAACATCTCCAACCCAAAAAGGACTTGAACTTACGTGCAAAGAAGCATCCGACCCGCAAGCTGTACCACAAGCTCCTGCAGCATTTCCATTTTCAGCACAACTGATATAAAATTCGCTTCCTTCAGCACCGTTTGTTCCTGTACTTGCAACTGTCCAAGGTCCGTTTGGTCCCGTTGTATAAGTTGCTGCTCCGCAATTTGCTGTACAACCGTTCGTAAATGTTTCTGTCCAGAATGTCTGAGCACTTATTTTAATAGAAGAAAGAGAAAAAACAATAACAAAAAGTGCTATTATTTTCATCACTTGGCCTTTCATTTTAAGTCTGTAACAAGTACTATTTTCCATATATATTTTTATTGGTATTGAGTAGCCTTAAATAAATCGGACACCAAGTTAAGAATTAATGCTAATAATTCAAATTTAGGATTTTATTAGTTGCGAAAAGGCTATAAATGGTCGTTTTTGTTCGACATTTCAAAAATCACAGCATTACTTTTCGGGTAATTATTTTGTTACCATCTGAGATTTTTATTAAATAAACACCTTTGCTTAAGTTTGAGGTTGGAATAACAATTTTAGAATTGGAAGAATTGAGTTTCGAAGAGAAAACTTTTTTTCCTGCTGTAGAATACAGTTCTGAGAAAATTAAGCAATCATCTGTACATGTAATTGTAATTTCCAATTGTTGCTCTACTTCCGAATTATAAGTATTTAAAATATCAAAAGTTGTTGCTTCGCGATATAAAGAAGCAATATTACTATACGAGAAATTGCCATCGTAATCCGTTTGTTTTAAACGATAATAGGAAATTCCATTTACTGGATCATCATCAAAAGCTGCATAATGGATCATTTGAATGCTATTCCCTGCTCCATCAACATTTAATAGTGTATTAAAATCTGAAGCATCAGAAGATCGTTCAATAGAAAAATAATCATTGTTAGTTTCTGTTGCAGTAATCCATTCCAACTTATTTTTTTTCTCCAATACTTGTCCTTTAAATAAAATTAATTCGATTGGTGCTGGAGTAAGTGTGCCGGATACAACAACATCATCAACTGCAAAGGAAGGATCGCTTCCCAAAGAATTATTATTGCTTTGCCACACAAATCCAGCTCTTAAATTTGTAATACCTTCACAAGT
>Ga0163144_10025907_pt1 | contig 11428 bp, 9 predicted proteins | sample OliLak19BULKMAT1_FD_123175 | JGI IMG/M metagenome (GOLD analysis project Ga0163144, IMG submission 123175) | Freshwater microbial mat bacterial communities from Lake Vanda, McMurdo Dry Valleys, Antarctica - Oligotrophic Lake LV.19.BULKMAT1 | ecosystem: Environmental > Aquatic > Freshwater > Lake... | reverse complement strand
TCCTGGCACAAGTCTCTCGTGGACGATCGCCCAGACGACGTAGATCTGCATCCTGGGCAGCGGACCGTGCACGTTCGTGCCAGAAGTGCGCATGACAGACACAATTCGGACGGGTAGGGGAGCTGCGGTCTCTGGGTGGCTGAGGCTCGGCCCCGGTCCGCGGTCCGCTGCGTCCCGGCTCGGCCCCGGTCCGCGGTCCGCTGCGTCCCGGTCCGCTGCGGCCGGGTCCGCCCCCAGGGCTGCCGGGCGTTGCTGTCAGACGCACTCCTGGCACAAGTCTCTCGTGGACGATCGCCCAGACGACGTAGATCTGCATCCTGGGCAGCGGACCGTGCACGTTCGTGCCAGAAGTGCGCATGACAGACACATGGCCGATGGACGACGGCTCCGGCGCCTCACGCCACCTCGAATCGACGGGCTGCATCCGCGTAGTCGCGGTATGGGGCGGCCGATCGCCGACCGTCGGCCCTCGTGGGGATGAGCCAATCGCGGCGCCTGCTGCGCGGATCGATCAGGGCGAGGCCGCGGCCCGGCCCATGGGCTGCGCCTGGCGTAGCGTTGGGGTCGAGGATCGTGCGCATCTCGATCGCCCGTCCCGGAAAGGCCCGGGCCAGGACGTCGCGATTCGCGCGGACAGCTCGCTCGACTTCGTCCGAGGCGAGAGCCACCAGCCAGGAATCGATCCGACGGGGCTGCCATCCGAGGCTCGCCGCAACGGCACTCGCCGCGCGTTCGTACGTGCCGACCTGTCGCTCGATGGCACCCACGTCATCGATCCGGGTCTTGACCTCGATGATGACGAGCGTGGCAGTCCGGGGATCAAAGGCGAGGACGTCGATCCAGCCGCGCCATCGCCCGTCGACGAACTGGACCTCCCGCGCCGTCTCCCACCCGACGCGGTCGAAGCGCCGTTCCACATAGCTCGAGCACTTCGCGTGCACGAGGTCCCGCTGCCGCAGCGGCGCCACGATGATCTGCGGCCGACCCACGAGTTGGATGTCCAGGCCGAGGATGTCGCCGATGCGCTCGACGAGATCGAGCGACACATTGACGCGGCCACTCTCGAGCGCCGCGATATGTCCTCTCGACACGCCGGCCGCCGCCGCGAGCCGCTCCTGGGTGATGTCCAGCATCGTCCTTGTGTCCCGGCACAGCTGAGCGAAGCTGACGCGAAGGGTGGTTGCCATGTGTACATGGAAGCAGATGGCGCTTACCTGCCGCTTATCTGGAGTGGTGCGCGCACCGATGCGCAGGGGTCGAGGGGCGCGGGCGGGTGCCGGTCCGCCCAGGGCTGCCCGGGTGCCGGTCCGCCCAGGGCTGCCCGGGTGCCGGTCCGCCCAGGGCTGCCGGGCGTTGCTGTCAGACGCACTCGTGGCACGAGTCCCTCGTGGACGATCGACCAGACGACGTAGATCTGCATCCTGGGCGCCGGACCGTGCACGTTCGTGCCAGAAGTGCGCATGACAGACACAATTCGGACGGGTAGGGGAGCTGCGGTCTCTGGGTGGCTGAGGCTCGGCCCCGTTGCGCCCCGTTGCGCCCCGGTGCGCCCCGGTCCGCCCCCCGCCGCGCGCCCGTCCGCGCGCCGGTCCGCCCCCCGGTCCGCTGCCCGGGTGCCGGGTCCGCCCCCAGGGCTGCCGGGCGTTGCTGTCAGACGCACTCCTGGCACGAGTCCCTCGTGGACGATCGCCCAGACGACGTAGATCTGCATCCTGGGCAGCGGACCGTGCACGTTCGTGCCAGAAGTGCGCATGACAGACACATGGCGGGCGCTCGCGGGCTGGCTGGCGGGCGCTCGCGGGCTGTCGGGCGCTCGCGGGCCGACGGGTAGGGGAGCTGAGCGGAGCTGGGCTGGCGGACACACGGCGGGCGCTCGCGGGCCGACGCGTCGGGCAGCTGGGCTGGCGGACACACGGCGGACACACGGCGGGCGCTCGCGGCCGACGGGTCGGGGCGCAAGGATGGCGGCCGACGCCACCCGGTACCCTGTCAGGCATGCCGGACTTCACCGAGCCACCCTGGAGCGACATCGCCACGGTCCTGCGCGATCACGCGCTGTCGGTCCTCGTCATCGTCGTCGTGGCGGTCGTCGCCATGCGCCTGGCCAGCCTGTTCGTGTCCGGCATCGTCAAGGCCCTGATGGATCGCGAGGCGACCGAAGGCACGGCCCAGGAACTGTCGGCCGTCGAGCTCAAGAAGCGCATGGACACGCTCGACACGTTCGGGGTCAACGCTATCCACTTCTTCATCGTGGTCATCGCGGCATTGATGATCCTGAGCACGCTGGACATCGACATCGGCCCGGCGGTCGCGGGTCTGGGCATCATCGGCATCGCCATCGGCTTCGGGGCGCAGACGCTCGTCCGCGACTACCTCAACGGCGCCCTCATCCTCATCGAGAACCAGTTCGCCAAGGGCGACGTCGTGCGCCTGGCTGGCGTCGACGGCACCGTCGAGGACTTCACCCTGCGGCGCACCACGCTGCGCGACATCGATGGCGTGGTCCATACCATCCCCAACGGCGAGATCCGGGTGGCCAGCAACCTGACTCGCGTCTGGGCCCGAATCAACCAGGACATCACGCTCCCGTACGGCACGGACATCGATCGCGCCACGGCCGTCGTGGATGCCGTCGGCCAGGCCATGGCCGCCGACCCGACCTGGAAGCGGCGCCTGCTCGAGGCGCCGCGCGTCGATCGCGTCGATGCCCTCGGCGAGGGGGGCATCACCCTCAAGATCCTGGGCACCGTCCGTGCCCCCGACCAGTGGGCCGCCGCGGGCGAGTTCCGCAAGCGCCTCCTGGCCGCCCTGGAGTCGAACGGCTTCCAGATCCCGAGTGCCCAGCGCATCGAGGCGGTTCGCGACCCGGCGCGCGACCCGGCGCGCGACCCGGCACGCGACCCAGCGAGCTGACCCGGTCCCAGGCCGCCGGTCCCTCGCCGCCGGCCCCAGGCCGCCGGCCCCTCGCCGCCGGCCCCAGGCCGCCGGCCCCTCGCCGCCGGCCCCTCGCCGCCGGCCCCTCGCCGCCGGCCCCTCGCCGCCGGCCCCCCGCGCGCGGTAGGATGCGTCGGCCAGCCGGACAACCGATCGCAGAGGATCCAAGCGTGACCGTCGACCCCAGCGCATCCTCGTCGCCAGAGATCGAGAACCTCATGTCCGAGCGGCGGACGTACCCGCCGGATGCGGCGTTCGCGGCACAGGCCAACGTGCGGGCCGAGCTGTACGCGGAAGCCGAGGCGGACTTCGAGGCCTTCTGGGCGAAGCGCGCTCGCGAGCGCATCGACTGGACGACCCCCTTCGAGACGACCCTGGAGTGGGACCTGCCGTTCGCCAAGTGGTTCGTCGGCGGCCAGCTCAACGTGAGCTACAACTGCGTCGATCGGCACGTGGAGCGCGGTCTGGGCGACAAGGTCGCGTACCACTGGATCGGTGAGCCCGGCGACACCCGCACGCTGACCTTCCGCGACCTGCAGCGCGAGGTCAGCAAGGCGGCGAATGCGCTCAAGGAGCTCGGCGTCGTGGCCGGCGACCGGGTCGCCATCTACATGCCGATGATCCCCGAGCTGCCTATCGCGATGCTCGCCTGCGCCCGCATCGGAGCGCCACACACGGTCGTCTTCGGTGGCTTCTCCGCGGAGGCGCTCGGCGGCCGCATCAACGACTGCGGGGCCAAGATCCTGATCACCGCCGATGGCGGCTATCGCCGGGGCAAGGAGGTCGGCCTCAAGCACCACGCCGACGAGGCCCTCGCGGATACCCCGACCATCGAGGCGACCATCGTCGTCAATCGCACCGGCCACGACATCCACATGGTCGCCGGGCGCGACCACTGGTGGCACGACATCGTCGAGCGCCAGAGCGAGGACTGCCCGCCGGTCCCGGTCGACAGCGAGCACATGCTGTACCTGTTGTACACGAGCGGGACGACGGCCAAGCCCAAAGGCATCCTGCACACGACGGCCGGCTACCTGCTCGGGACGATCGTCAGCCACGAGGCCATCTTCGACATCAAGCCCGACGACGTGTACTGGTGCGCCGCTGACATCGGCTGGGTCACCGGCCACAGCTACATCGTCTACGGTCCGCTGGCCAACGCGACGACCGGGATCCTGTACGAGGGTGCGCCGGACACGCCGGCCTGGGACCGCTGGTGGCAGATCGTCGAGGACTACAAGGTCACCATCCTGTACTGCGCGCCGACGGCCATCCGCTCGTTCATGAAGCAGGGTGAGCACTGGCCGGCCCAGCACGACCTGTCCACGCTGCGCGTCCTGGGCTCGGTCGGGGAGCCGATCAATCCCGAGGCCTGGCTGTGGTATCGCGAGCACATCGGCGGCGATCGGGCGCCGGTCGTGGACACCTGGTGGCAGACCGAGACGGGCCAGATCCTCATCTCGCCACTCCCCGGCGTGACCATCACGAAACCGGGCAGCGCCACATTCCCGTTCCCGGGCATCGGTGCCGACATCGTCGACAACGATGGCGTGTCCGTGCCCCTGGGCGGCGGCGGCTACCTCGTCCTGACCCGGCCATGGCCGGCCATGCTGCGCGGCATCTATGGCGACCCGGAGCGCTACAAGCAGACGTACTGGAGCCGCTTCCCGGGCAAGTATTTCGCGGGCGACGGCGCCAAGCGCGACGAGGAGGGCTACTACTGGCTGCTCGGTCGCGTGGACGACGTGATGAACATCGCCGGCCACCGGATCTCCACGACGGAGGTCGAGTCGGCCCTGGTCGATCACAAGTCGGTGGCTGAAGCCGCCGTCGTGGGCAAGAAGGACGACATCAGCGGCGAGGCCATCTTCGCCTACGTCATCCTGCGCGCCGGCCAGGAGGCGTCGGACGCCCTGGCCATCCAGCTCCGCGAGCACGTCGCCTACGTCATCGGGCCCATCGCCCGGCCCAAGTACCTGATGTTCGTGCCCGACCTGCCCAAGACCCGTTCCGGCAAGATCATGCGTCGTCTGCTGCGCGATCTGGCCGAAGGGCGCACGCTGGGCGACACCACGACCCTCGCCGACACGACGGTCGTGGAGACCATCCGGGACAACACCGGCGGGACCGAGGAGTAGGGCAGGCCGTGGTGTTCGATCGCTTCCGACGACGCAAGGATCCGAGGGCCGCCGATGCCGGGACCGCCGGGGCCGCCGGGGCCGCCGGGACCGCCGCGGCCGGCGCCGCTCGCCCGGGCCGCGGCGTGCCCTTCGACGGCCTGACCGAGGAGTGGCGGATCGTCGGCAAGATGCACATCGTGGGCCGTCTGTCCGACGCCCTCAACAAGCGCGAGGCAGTGCCCATCTCCGACGTCCAGTGGGCGCCGGCCGACGGTTCCGAGCCGATGACCGCGGCGCCGGGCCTCAAGACGGTCGACCCGTACGACCTGATCATGGTCCTCGCCAGCGAGGACTCCCTGCCGCCCTTGAGCGAGTCGGAGCGGACCGCGTACAAGGTCCACAAGATCGCCTATGACGTCGGGCTGGAAGTGCCGCCGTTCCGCGTCGTCGGAACGGTCTACCTGTACCCGGGCTCGGAGCCGGACCGCCTCCTCGATCGAGCGACCGAGATGTTCGTGCCCATCGTCGATGCGACCGCCTTCCTCGACGCGGTCGCCATCGCCGAGGGCCTGGACGCCATCCTGGTCAATCGCTTCTACCTGCGTGGCGTGGAGCAGGTCGATCGGCGGACGGGGGAGCGCCACCAGCGGCTGCCCGGCGCGCCCCTGGGCGGCGTGTCGTACTCGGACCGCGGGTCGCGCTGACCCGACACCGGGGCTGACGTCTCCGCTGCACTCCGCGCCACGGCGCCCCCCCGGTGCGCCACGGCGCCCCCCGGTGCCCCCCGGTGCGCCGGAATGCGCCGGATGCGGCATCCGATGCTCCATCGGCTTCCATCGCGTGCATCAGATGCACGCACCGACGCCGACGAGACGCCACCGTGTCGGCGATGTGGCACCCGATGCCGCATAGGGGCCAGGTGGACCGCTGCGACCGTACGTCCGATGTCACGGATGTGCCTGATGCGCCACAGGACGCCGCATCCGCTGCACGAATCGGCTCGGCTACACGCGATCGCAGTCAGGTGCGTGCGTCTGGTGCACGCACGCGATACCGCACGCGATACCGCCCAGCGATGCCGCGGGTCATATGACTTCCGCCCTGCCATCAGGGGGCTGCATGGCCCCCAGATGGGGCCTCCCGTCACCTAGGCCGCGCGCCGCCCAGCCATGAACCTGTGGATGTCAGACATGCAACGGCACCCATAAGGAAGGGAACAGACAGATGACCGGACGACTTCGGACCCTTGGCGCGATCCTCGCGGTCATGGGCATCCTCTTCGTGGCGGCAGGCGCCTACAGCTTCTACAAGGTCCAGGAAGGCGTCGCCAGCCTGAACGCATTCAGCGCCGCGCAGGGCGTCGAGCTCAGCTACAACGAGAGCGGCCAGCTGGTCGATCGCGGCGAAGTCGAGGGCGCGACCCCGATCATGGCCATGCTCCAGAACGACTGGGGCTATCCCGTCCAGACCGCCGAGCTCGATCCCAATGACCCGCTCGTCAACACGGGCACCGAGTACATGTACCAGATGGCGACCGTCGCCTATCACACCATGAACGGCACACAGAACGTCATCCTTGACGAGGACTTCACCGCCCCCGACGGCACGGTCTACACCGCCGGCACCGCGTACGAGATCGCAGTCGGCGGCCGCTACTGGGCCGACTTCGACCGCTCGAACCCGATCGATGCCGCGGTTCGCGCTCAGGCCTGGACCGGTGTGGCCCATGCACTGATCGGTGAGCTGGGTGTCGGCACCGTCACCACCTCTGCCCTGACCATGGGCCTTGGACTCTCCGGCCTCTTCGCCGGTGTCGGGTTCACCTTCCTCCTGGCCGGTCTTGGCCTCGTGTGGGTCAGCCGAGCCGAGCGCGAGACGGTCCCGGCCCGCAAGCCGATCCTGACGGGCTCCCCCGCCTGATCGAGTCCAGCACCGGGTCCACACCGGACCCACCCACCATGCGACGAGCCCGCCCGGGCCGGAGTGCTCCCCCGAGGACACTTCCCCCAGGCGGGCTCTTCGCCTGTCCTCGGGACACCGGGCCCTCGTTCTCCGGCTCGGTCACGCCGGGCCCTCGTTCCCCGGCTCGGGACACCGGGCCCTCGTTCCAGAGGCTCGCGAAGCCGGCAAGGAAGCGCCGGGCGGGACCCTCAGGCGCGGGCCTCGGCCTTGCGTCGATTGAAGAGGCCGAAGCCGGCCTTCGGCAGCGAGGACTGCACGGGCGTGCCGATGAGGCGATCCGCCAGCGCGTCGAAGTCCTCGGTGATCTTCTCCTTGGGGAACATCTCGATCACCGTGCGGCCCTCGTTGGCGGCGCGCACGAAGAGCAGCCCACCGGACCGGATGAGGGCGAAGGCGGGCATGTCCATGGTGCGCTCGAGGTCTGCCACCGAGACGCCGGAGTTGGCGCGGTTGATGACCAGGGCGAGGCGGTCGCGGATGCCCAGCTCGGACGCGATCTCCGACAGCTGGACGCCGGCGCGGATGGCGGGCACGTCCGGGGTGACCGGCACGAGGATCTGATCGGCCGTCTCGAAGATGGCCTGGTTCAGCGGGCTGTAGGACGGGTGCAGGTCGACGACGACGAAGTCGAAGCCGCGGCGGGCCTGCTGGATGGCCTCGGCGACACGCGCCGGCTCAAGGATGTCCGTGTGCAGCGGCGATGACGTGAGGGCCACGACGCGCAGCCCGGATGGATGCGCGGAGGCCATCTCCTGGAGAGACTCGGCTGGGCCGCCATCGCGCTCGTCATGCCACGCATCGATGACCGTGCGGACCTCCTCGACGCCGAGCGACGTGGTCACGTGGCCCGTGACCGTGTCCGCATCGATGAGCAGGACGCTCTGGCCCTTGCGCAGCTGCAGCGCCGAGGCGAGGCTGGTGGCGACCGTCGTCTTGCCGACGCCGCCCTTGGGATTGAACACGGCGATGACCGTCGCGCGGCGCTGCCAGCCGTCGGCCTCCATGGGGCCACCCTGGAGGATCGGTCCGGAGCCGTCGTCGACGGTCTGGCTGCGGATGCACATGGCCTCGACGCGCCAGCGCAGCGATTCGGCCGAGTAGGGCCGGGTGAAGTACTCGTCGTCGACGCTCGACGCGGTCGGGTTGGCGCCCAGCCGCTCCAGGGCCCGCGGCGACACGACCATGAGGGCCGGGATAGCCCGGCCACCCTCGCGCAGCAGCCCGTAATACTCGAGCGACTGATCGAAGTCGGTCTCGCCGTCGAGGATCGCGACGGCGACGTCGTGACGGCTGCCGAGGAGCGCCTCGAGCTCGTCCGGGTGCTGGACGGCGATCGTCGGGAAGCCAGCCTCACGCAGTTCGGTAGCGACCGGGTTCGACTCCTCCCGGGGCAGGGCGATGACGACGCTCGGTCGAGCCATCGCTCAGCCTTCGTTTTCGGGATCACGCGCGGTGACGTGCAGGTCGCCGTCCGTCTCGCCGCTGACCCGGGCGCCGAAGCCCGGCAGGGTCGCGATGGCATCGTGCAGATCGAGGTCCGAGCCGCACACGACGGCGAACACGAACTCGCCGTCAGGGCCGGAGGAGACGCCCACTGACTCGACGCCCGGGACGCGCGACAGGTGGCGCTTGAAGCCGGCGATGCTGGCGACGCTGACCAGGCCGACCACGACGACTCGGGTCGTGCGCGTCTGGCCGGCGGTCTCGGCGTCCGGCACGAGGCTGGCCAGTCGAGCTGCGAGGGCGTCATCCGCGATGGTCGGGATGTCGTCGTCGGGCAGGCTCTCAGCGTCACCGAAGCTCGCCGCCTCGGCCTCGGCGGCGGCGAAGTCGGCCTCGAAGCCGAGCGCGGTCAGGCGGGGATCGGCGGCCACGCTGTCGCCCTGCGCGTCGTCGGCGCCGATGCTGAACAGGTCACCGCCGGCGGCGTCGGTCCGCTCGGGAGCCGCTGCGGCGCCCCACGGGGACGTGCCCTCGGTCGGCCAGGCCGTGGCGGTGGCGTCGGGGGTATCGGCGGTCTCGAAGACGGCTTCGGTCTCAGCGACGGCTTCGGTCTCAGCGATGACCTCGACCTCGGCTGCGGCTTCGGTCTCAGCGACGGCCTCGACCTCGACGAACGGCGCGGCGACGGGCTCCACGACGACGGTCGGCACGGGGATGTCCTCCCAGTCCATCTCGGCGTCGAACGACGGCGGCTCGGGCAGGCTCTCGGCCATGGCCGCCAGGCGGGTCGGATCCTCTTCGGCGGTCAGCCGCTCGAAGAAGCTGGCCATCTCGGTCTCGAAGGCGGTGACGCGCGCCTGGACGCGCTCGATGCGCCGCTCGATGGCGGCCGCGTGCTGTTCGATCTCGCGCTCCAGGTGGCCCTTGCGACCGGAGATGCGCTCCTCGGTCTCCTCGCGGATGCGGGCGATCTCCGCCTTCGACCACTCGCGGATGGCCGCGACATCGTCGTCGGCGTGGCGGCGCAGCTCGGTCGCCTCGGTCGCCGACGCCGCGTGGATGGTCTCGATGAACGCCTTGGAGTCGCTGCCCAGCCGGGTCAGCGCTTCCGTCCGTGCCTGCTCGGCCGCGGCCTGCATCGCCCGGGTCAGGTCGGCCATGAGCTTGTTGGGCTTGCGCGCGGGCGCCGGCGCCGGGGCTGGCGTCGGGGCGGTGGCGGGCGCGACGTTCGGGGCGTCGGCGGTGGCGCCGGCCGGGGTCGCGTCGGAGGAGGTCGAGGCCTCGGTGGCGGGCGCGTCGATCATGGCGGGCGTCTCGACCTCGTGATCTGGGGTGGGATCGACCTGGGCGTCGGCCGATTCGGTCGGGACGGTGGCCTCGCTGTCGACCGACGTGGCAGCGTCGCCACGATCGGCACTCCAGGGGAGCCGGAATCCGGGCTTCGCATCCGTTGTGGCCATCACGTGAGTCCTCGTTGGCGAACTGGGGGTTCGCGATCGCACCGTTGGGATTCGGGGCGTGCAGGCATCGTGCCAGCGTGGTCGGGTCCGGTGGAGTCCGCTAGAGGTACCACCGGTCCTCGCCGGTCGTACCGGAAGGACCATGGCCCCCTCGGGTCCCGGCACGCCGGCGCGAGGTATGGGGCGCGGGCGCACCGGGAGGCGTGGCGCGGCGGCACCACGTCGCGTCGCGCGGCGGCACCAGGTCGTGTCGCACGGGCGCACCGGGGTTCGGGGGTAGGATAGGCAGCCTCATGACCCCACTTGACCGGCTCGGACGGCCGCTCCACGACCTGCGCATCTCGGTCACCGACCGCTGCAACTTCCGGTGCACCTACTGCATGCCCAAGGAGGTCTTCGGGCGTGACTACACGTTCCTGCCGCGCGACCAGGTGCTGTCGTTCGAGGAGATCGAGCGCACGGCCCGGGCCTTCACCGCGCTGGGCGTCGAGAAGCTGCGGATCACCGGCGGCGAGCCCCTGGTCCGACGCGACCTGCCGGTCCTCATCTCGCGGCTGGCGGCGCTGCGCACGCTCGATGGGCGCGAACTGGACCTCACCCTGACCACGAACGGTGCCGCGTTGCGCGCCCTGGCCGGGCCCCTGGCCGACGCGGGCTTGCGGCGGGTGACGGTCAGCCTGGACTCCCTCGACGACGCGGTGTTCGGCGCGATGAACGGCATCGACTTCCCGGTCGCGCGCGTTATCGATGGGGTCGGGGCCGCGCTGGAGGCCGGGCTCACGCCACTCAAGATCAACATGGTCGTGCGGCGTGGCGTCAACGAGGCCTCGGTCGTGCCCATGGCGCGCTGGGCACGCGAGATCGGGGCCACCCTGCGGTTCATCGAGTACATGGACGTCGGGCACTCCAACGGCTGGCGCCTGGACGAGGTCGTCAGCGCGGCCGAGCTGCGCGACCTGGTCACCGCCGAGTGGCCGGCCGAGCCGGCCGAGCCGGGCTATCGTGGCGAGGTCGCCGGCCGCTGGCGGTATCTGGATGGTCTGGGCGAGTTCGGGATCATCTCGTCGGTGACGATGCCGTTCTGTCGCGACTGTACCCGGGCTCGGCTGTCCGCCGATGGCCAGCTCTACACCTGCCTGTTCGCGGTCCAGGGCCTGGACGTCCGGGCCGTGCTCCGCGACGACGCGACCGACGACGAGGGCCTGCGCACGTTCCTCGCCGACGCGTGGCGCGTCCGGGATGACCGCTACTCGGAATTGCGTTCGCTGGCCACGGTGGACCCCGACGGCCGCCCGGATCTGCCCCGCGTGGAGATGTTCGCGATGGGCGGCTAGGGCCAGGGCGGGCGCGGCCCAGGGCGGCCGGGCGCGGCCAGGGCGGGCGCGCGCGGCCAGGGCGGCTAGGGCGGGCGCTGCCAGGGCGGCTAGGGGCTCGGCGCTTCCGATCCCTCTCGCCGCTGCAGCGTTGTGTCTGTCAGACGCGCTTCTGCGATGAACGCCTCGTGGTCCG
>Ga0163144_10025906_pt1 | contig 11429 bp, 8 predicted proteins | sample OliLak19BULKMAT1_FD_123175 | JGI IMG/M metagenome (GOLD analysis project Ga0163144, IMG submission 123175) | Freshwater microbial mat bacterial communities from Lake Vanda, McMurdo Dry Valleys, Antarctica - Oligotrophic Lake LV.19.BULKMAT1 | ecosystem: Environmental > Aquatic > Freshwater > Lake... | reverse complement strand
TTGTCGTAGGCGAGCTTGGCAGCGGCGGCGTCACCGGCGGTGATCGCGGACAGAGCGACCTTGCGGGTGGTCTTCACACGCGATTTGAGCGCGCGGTTCTGGGCGGTCCGGGTTTCGGTCTGGTGGACGCGCTTGAGGGCTGATCGTGTGTTGGCCATCTGAAAGTTCTTTTAAAAATTAGGGAGCGGAATATAAAGGGCCGTCCCCATCCGTCAAGGGCGAACTGTGGCGGTTTTGGCGGGTTTCAGCTCCTGGGGGTGAAAGCCTTCGGCGGAGAGGACTTGGTAGCCACTGGTGAAGGTGGGCACTTCGATCCCGACCGGTTGGGTCGCGGTGGGGCCAATGGGATTCATAACGGTGGGAACATTGGTCTCCGTGAGGGGCAACTCGCGGATCGGTTCACGAGACTTTTTCTCGGCTTCCAAGTCGCGCCAGAGGCCCTTTTTGACGACAAATACCTTCGATCCTTCGCCAACCTGGCCATAGAGATCGATGATGTCGCGGGACTTCATCCGCACGCAGCCGTAGCTGACTGGTTTGCCGATGTCGCTTTCGGCGGCAGTCCCGTGGATGTAGATGCAGCGGGAGTAGGCGTTTTTGTTTGCTGGCTCCAAGCCGTTGAGCCAGAGGATGCGGGACACGATGGGGTCACGGCCGGGCGAGTTTGGCTTGATGACTTCGCCGGTCCATTCGCGGCTTTTGAAAACGGCTCCGGCGGGTTTCCCCTCGCCGATTTTTTCCGCGACTTCCATGGCACCGAGCGGGGTGCGGTAGCTGCCCTCTTCGTCGCCGAGACCAAACTTCGAAGTCGAGACGGGATAGGTTTTGACGAGAGCGCCCTGTTTATAGAGCGCCATTTTCTGAAGCGGCACCGAGACCTCCATAACGTGGAGAGAATCGCTCTTGGCGCTGGTCTGCACCGCGCAACTGCTCAGGGCAGCGGCGGAGACCACGATCAAAGTGATGGCGAGGAGACGAAGGGATGGTTTCATTACCGGCAGTGCAGTTATAACGTGTCTAAGATCAGGGTCTTAGTCTCCGTGCTGCATTCCCGAGATTATCGAATTCCAGAAGCTGAGTGAGGGCTTTGAGAAAATTCTCTTCAAGAATATCAACCAATCTGAACAAAACACAAACTCCTCGCATTCTTTTTTGCAGAATTTATGTTTCGCACGTTTCAGGTGAAGCCCACACCGAACCACATGCGCACCCTCCTCCTTAGCCTTTTGAGCCTGCTCACCCTGGTGAGCGCCCCCCTTCGCGCCCAGGAGATCCCCGAGGAACTCCTTGAGGATGAACACTTTCGCGAGGAGTTCGGGGTCAACCAGTTCACCACGCCGTCGATTCGAAAGATCTTCGACGATCTGAAAAAACTGCGTCCTTTGCCCTATGAAGAATTGAAACGGAAAATCCCCGAAGAGGTTCCCCAAGACCGCACCAAGCTCGCGGTCACGGTCGGATTGTTGCTCGCGGACGGATTTTTTGCGGTGGAAGCGGAGCAATTTTTTGATCTGGAACCCGTGGGACGTTCCCTTTTAAAAAATGCCAAGGCTCTCGGTTCCGGCACTCGCATCTCCAGCCACATGAAAAGTATGTTGGAAAAAGGGGCCCTCGCTGATTGGGATAATCTAAAGGTCGAGTTGGCCAAGGCCCAGAGCGATGTGGAAAAAGAGATGGTGTTGATCCGCGATGTCGATGCCGCGAATCTGGTCAGTCTGGGTGGTTGGCTGCGAGCCTTTGAGATCGGATGTGCGGCTTCGCTGGGGGGCTACTACAGTGTTGAAAAGGCGGCTATCCTCGGCCGCCCCGAGATAGTGGAGTATTTCGTATCCAACCTGGAGACTCTTGAGCCTCGCTTGCAGGAGGCGGATCTGGTCATCCGAATTCGGGCTGACCTGATGAGAATCCACGAACGGTTGATGATGCCCGAAGGCACCGTGCTCGATGAAGCCGGAGTGATCGAGTTGCAAGCAATCGTCGAGGGATTGGTCGATCTGACCTACGGGCCGAAGCTGCTGAATATCCCGCCGCCGGTGCCGGGTGAAGCGCCGGTTCCAGAAGTTCCGGCTACCAAGCCCGCGCTCCCAGCGGAGACGGTCGCGCCCGCCCCGGAGATTCCGCCTACAACGCCGACTCTTCCGCCGGCCGACTCAGAAAGCCCGGTCGGAACCCCGCAGTAAGGCATTCGCGGGAATCGAGTGCGGCTATCAAGCATGGGCTGGAGGCCGAGGCCTCGTTTTTCGCCCTATTTCAGCAAATACTTCGCGGCCTGCTCGACATCCTTGTCTCCCCGTCCTGAAAGATTGACCACGATGATCTGATCTTTCGACATGGTCGGCGCGATTTTCTTCACATATGCGAGCGCGTGCGATGTCTCCAGCGCGGGAATGATCCCTTCGATCTTCGCCAAATCGGAAAAGGCTGCGAGCGCTTCGTCGTCGGTGGCGTAGGTGTATTCGACCCGACCGATGTTTTGCAAGTAGGCGTGTTCGGGACCGACCGCCGCGTAGTCGAGACCAGCTGAGACGGAGTGCGTCAGCTCGATCTGTCCATCATCGTCGGCGAGGAGCCAGGTTTTGGTGCCTTGAAGGACGCCGAGTTTGCCCCCTTGAAAACGAGCGGCGTGTTCGCCCCGGGTGATGCCGTGACCGCCCGCCTCGACGCCCATCATTTTGACCTCTATGTCACCGAGGAAGGGATGGAACAGACCGATTGCGTTGCTTCCGCCACCGACGCAGGCGACCAGTAGATCAGGCAATCGCTCTTCCCGCTCAAGGATCTGGCGGCGGGCTTCCACGCCGATGACGCGGTGGAAATCTCGCACCATCATGGGATAGGGATGCGGACCGAGAGCGCTGCCGAGAATATAATGGGTCGAGTCCACATTCGTAACCCAGTCGCGGAGGGCTTCGTTGACCGCTTCTTTGAGGGTCTTTTGACCGGCCTCGACACCGCGCACTTCGGAGCCGAGCAGGCGCATCCGCACGACATTGAGGCGCTGGCGCTCCATGTCCGTCGCGCCCATATAGACGACGCACTCCATGCCGAAGTGGGCCGCCACGGTGGCGGTGGCGACCCCGTGCTGACCGGCTCCGGTCTCGGCGATGATGCGTTTTTTGCCGAGGCGGCGTGCGAGGAGGATTTGGCCGAGAGCGTTGTTGATCTTGTGGGCACCGGTGTGGAGGAGATCCTCGCGCTTGAGGTAGATGCGAGCCCCGCCGAGCAGACCGGTCCAACGCTCCGCGAAATAAAGAGGAGTGGCTCGGCCGCAAAATTCCGCGAGCAGTTGGTCGAGCTCCGCCTGGAATGCGGGATCCTGCCGCGCCCGATGGTATTCGGCGGTAAGTTCATCCAAAGCTGCGACCAGGGTCTCCGGGACAAAACGACCTCCGAAAGTTCCGAAGTGTCCGCTCGCATCAGGGACGGTGGCGGTTTGCGTGGCAGTGCTCATGAGGGAGGATTCAGGATTCGTTTTTTTGCAAGTTAGTGGTATCGTCGCACCGTCAGGGGCTGCGGAATGGTGGCACCCGAATCCCGCCAGGGCCGGAAGGCAGCAACGGTAGGGTGACCAGCGTTGCCGCAGTCCTCTGGCATTTTATCGGAAAATCGCGGAAGCGAGGCCCCCATCAAGCGGCCTTGGTCGCTCGCAGCGAGAACACTTCGCGAGCATCACTGATGACGCCCGTGATCGCCGCCGCAGCCACCATAACCGGAGACATCAGAATGGTCCGACCACTGGGGCTACCTTGGCGTCCTTTGAAGTTACGATTGCTGGAGCTGGCACAGAGCTGATCACCGATCAATTTATCGGGATTCATTGCCAGACACATGGAGCATCCGGCAGCCCGCCACTCGAAGCCGGCCTCTTCAAAAATCTGCTGGATGCCCTCCTGGGCGCAGAGATGAGCCACGATTTCCGAGCCCGGGACCGCGATGGCCTGCACCCCGGCGGCGACTTTGTGACCTTTCAGGTACTTGGCTACCTCGCGAAAATCGGAAAGCCGTCCATTCGTGCAACTGCCGATGAAACAGACATCGACCGGAGTGCCCGCGATGGGAGCCCCCGCTTCGAGTTTCATGTATTCGAGGGCTTCAATGATGCTCTGGCGGGCCTCTTCATTGGGCGCGTCGGAGGGAGAAGGAATCGTCTCGGTTACAAAAATGCCGTGGTCTGGCGAGATGCCCCAAGTCACCGAAGGCGCGATGTCTTCGGCCCGAATACTCACTACATCGTCGTAGTGACAGCCCGGATCGGACGCGAGCGAGCGCCAGTGAGCCACTGCTTCATCCCAAGCAGCGCCCTTGGGGGAATAGGGACGATCCTTCAGATAGGCGAAGGTTTTTTCGTCTGGATTGACGTAACCACAGCGAGCCCCGCCCTCGATTGCCATGTTGCAGACAGTCATGCGCTCCTCCATCGAGAAATTGTCGAAGAGGCTGCCGCCGTATTCGTAGGCGTATCCGATACCGCCCTTCGCGCCGAGCACTTTGATGAGGTGGAGGACAACGTCCTTGGCATAAACGCCTGCGGGAAGCTTTCCGTCCACACTGATGCGGCGGACCTTGAGCCTGCTCAGGGCGATCGTTTGCGTTGCCAGAATGTCGCGGATCTGAGTGGTTCCGATTCCAAAAGCAATGGCGCCAAAAGCCCCGTGAGTCGCCGTATGGGAGTCTCCACAAGCGATGGTGGATCCTGGCTGGGTGATGCCTTGCTCCGGCCCGACCACGTGGACGATACCCTGAGCACCGCTGCCGAGGTCGAAGAATTTCACGCCGAACTCTTTGCAGTTGTCCCGCAAAGCCCGAATCATTTCCTGGGCGAGCGGATCTTCGAAAGGCTCGGCCTGGTTCCGGGTGGGAACAATGTGATCGACCGTCGCAAAAGTGCGCTCGGGATATTTCACCTTCAGTCCGAGATCACGCAGCATCCCGAAGGCCTGGGGGCTGGTGACTTCGTGGATAAGGTGGGTGCCGATGAGAAGCTGGGTTTGACCATTGGCCAGTTCCCCCACGGTGTGGGCCTGCCAGACTTTCTCGAATAAATTTTGACTCATGAGGGTTGGGTGATTTTCGGGGGAGGAAACTAGCACAAGGAGGCGCTAGCAGGTAACGGAAACTTTTCGGCGACGGTTTGGATCAATTTAGTTAAAGGGCCACGAATTTACACGGATGCACACGAATGGAGAAATGGCGTCCTGTTCGATAATCGTGCAAATCCATGCTCATTTGAAGCCTTTGGCATCCATCTCCGATTGTGGTCAAAATCCTGACATGACTGCATGGAATCAGGTGAGCCGCAGATTCGGGTCGATGTTTCCCGACAGAGGCGAAGGGGCCAGACCGCCCGCCCAGCGCAGGGCGGCGGCAAAGGCGATCATGGCGGCGTTGTCGGTGGTGTGCGCGGGGCTCGCGAGGAGGAGGTCGCGGTTCCGGGCCGCAGCGGCGGCTTCAATTTGGGTGCGCAGGTGGCGGTTGTTGCTGACGCCTCCGCTCACGGTGATGAGATGGAGGTTTGTCAATTCAGCCGCCTGAAGTGTTTTGTAGACCAAGACCTCGACCACGGCTTCCTCGAAGGATGCGCAAAAATCGGCGAGGGCTTGGTCGCGCAGCGGTTCGCGGATTTTTTGAAGAAAGGTTTGGGCAGAAGTTTTGAGACCGCTGAAACTGAAGGCGAAGTCACCGCTATGCATCATGCTGCGTGGGAAGGGGTAGGCGTCGCGCCGACCCGTAGCGGCCAGTTCGGCCAACACGGGTCCTCCCGGATAGGGCAGGCTGAGCATTTTCCCCACCTTGTCGAAGGCTTCGCCGGCGGCGTCATCCTGGGTTGATCCGAGCACTTCGTAGTCGCCGACGCTGCGCGCCTCCACCAGCAAGGTGTGGCCTCCGCTGACAATGAGGGCGAGATGAGGGGTGACGGCGCGCGCCGACCCGATGAAAGGAGAGAGCAGGTGTCCTTCCAGGTGATTGATCGCGAAATAGGGAAGTTTGCGCCCGAGGGCGATTCCTTTGGCAAGGCTATCTCCGACTAGCAAGGAGCTGGCCAGGCCCGGACCAGCGGTAGCGGCAACGGCTCCCAGGTCTGCCCAAGTGGCTCCGGCTTTGTCCATAGCATGTTGGACCAGCAAGGGGAGGTCGCGACTGTGATTCCGGGAAGCCAGCTCGGGGACGACGCCACCGAAGGGAGCGTGCAGCGCGATCTGGGACGCGATTTCGCTGACAAGAATTTCGCCGTCGCGCCGGGCCACCGCCACAGCAGTCTCATCGCAGGAGGTCTCGATGGCGAGAACCAAATCAGCGGCCATGGTGGAAAACCGGGGCGCTCACTCGCCGGGAGCAGCGGGTGCGGGCGCTTCTGGAGCCTCAGGCTTCGCGGGCGGCTCCAGAGCAGGGGTGACAGGAGTCTCTTTTTCTGGAGCTGACGTTTCAGGCGTTGCCGGTTTGGTTTCTGCCTTCGGCGTCTCCTCCTTCTTGGATTCTTCTTTGACCGGTGTCTCGCCACCTTCTTTCACGCCTGCATAGACCAGCGCGCCTTTGATGGCGTCCACCGCGCGAAGGAGTTGCGGATCGCGGAAGCGGTCAATTTTTTTCCGCTCTTCCGGCTCCAGGGAATCACGGTTGAACCACTTCAACAGATTCTGCTCTTCGGTCGGGGTGAGTGGGGCGATGATGTTCGGCTCGACCCCGTTTTCATGGATGGTGCGGTGGCTGGGAGTGTAGTATTTCGCCGTGGTCATGCGCAACGCTTTACCATTACCGATGGGCAGAATGGATTGAACCGACCCTTTCCCGAAGCTCGTTTCCCCGACCACGATGCAACGCTTGAGATCCTGAAGTGCTCCGGACACCACTTCGGCACCACTGGCAGAGGAATGGTTCACCAGGATCGCGAGAGGATAATTCCGCTCCCGGCGTTTGCGATCCGCGCTGGTGCGATAGACCTTGATTTCACCCGAGCCGGGTTTGCCCTCAGTGGTCAGGACCACGGTGCCTGCTTTGACAAACTCGCCGCAGACATCGATGGCGCTGCCCAGCAGGCCGCCCGGATTATTGCGCAAATCGAGGATGAAAGCATCCATGCCCTCTTGTTCGAGTTTGTCGAGGGCATCTGCCAATTCGTCTGCGGTCGGCTCGCTGAACTGCAAAATGCGGGCGTAGCCCATCCGGTAGGGTTCGGTAAGCTGGGGATTGAGGGTTTTGATATCCTCAACGGAGGTTTGCTGAATGACCTCACGCTTCATTTCAATCTCCAGCAGCTTCTGGGTGGAGGGACGCCGCACGGTCAGTATGAGCGATTCCCCCGGTTTGCCTTTGAGCAACTCGACCGCCTGGGTGACTCCGATTTCTTCGGTGAGTTGATTGTTGATCTTTAAAATCTGGTCGCCGGGCAGCACTCCGGCGCGGGCGGCGGGTCCGTCCTCGCGGGCGGTCACGATGGAGAGAATTTCGTTCTTCGTTGAAATGGTCACTCCGATGCCCTCGTATTCGCTGTCGGTATTGCGCTTGAGCTGGTCGAAGACCTTCGGCTGCATGAATTGGCTGTGCGGATCGAGGTCGGCGAGCATGCCTTCGAGGGCGCTGTTGATCAGCTTCTCGTAAGTGACCTTTTCGGGATCGACGTAGCTTTGGCGGATCGTCTCGATCACCTCGGTGAAGAGTTCCATTTCGGCGAAGCCTTCATCATCGGCTTTTTTCTCAACCACGGCGGTCGCCTCTTCCGCCTCCTGCCCATGGCCCACTGTGAGAATGCTCCAGCCGAGCGCAAGGGAAAGCAGAAACATGGGGGAGCGAGACATCATGGGACAATGTTCCGCCAGACGGTCTCCCATTTCAACCGGTGTCTTTGGGCGAAATCCAGGGGTTGAGGGCAGAACAAAAAAGCGCCCCCGGTGAGGAGGGCGCTTCTTGAGACCGTTTCGGCGGGGCCGGAACCCCGACCGGGCTTTCGGTTACGACTGGGCGGTGTAGTCGTTGTAGGTGCCGTCGGAGTAGGTGTCGCGGTAGGTGATGATGGTCACGTGGTAGGTGTAGGGTTTGCCACAGTGGTCGTAGGCGGTGCGGCACTCCTGGCAACGGTTGACTTCGCAGGTGCTAACTTTGTAAGGCTGGCAATGAACGGGCTCATAAACAGGGGTTTCGCACTTGGGCTCGTAGACCGGAGTTTCGCAGTAGCCGTAACCGGCGCTATGGTTGCCGCTGTAACCGGTGTTGTAGCTGTAGCTGTTGCTGTGGCAGAAGTCACCGGCGAAGGCGGTTCCGGAAACGGCGGCGACGAAGGCGAGGGCGAGGATGGCGATGGTTGATTTCATGGTCGGATGGATGTTGGTCGTTGGATTGATTGTTTCGCTTTGATCAGTCGATCTCTGCGATGGGATGAAGACGGACCGCGCGATGACGCGATGCAAAATTTCGTCTGTCCCTCCAACTTTTATTTCAACGATACTCCAACTGTGCTGTCACTGTCGCCGCTGCCGCGCTGGTGAAGCGGATCCAATAGGCCTGAAACTGTTCGGGAAACTCGTAGGAATGCTCTCCGGTTTCGCCCCCAACGGAGACGGTCCGCCAAGTCTGCCAGTGGCCGAATCCGCTGATGTCGATCTCGGCGGCGATCTCGGTGGCGACGCTGGAGCGCAGGATCAGGCTTTTCTGATCATAGCCCGTCATCAGGTAAGCATCGGAGGGGACGCCGGCTTCCACTTTCGAGTCGAGCCAGGGACCGCCGTGCCCGGTGGGTTTGCCCAACTTCCAAATGTCGTCAATCGCTCCCACCCATAGCGCGGTTTTGCCATCGCTGGAGTGAATGATGTGGTGACTCTCCGTTGGAGCATCTCGCCGCACGCCCGAGAGCACCAGCAGACCACGGTAGCTGCAATAGTCGGCAATGCGGAGATCGTGCGTCGCAACCGGTCGAACGCGGGCGAAGCCTCCGGCATTCTCGGCCGGAAGCTCGAAAAAGGTGCCGTGGCAATTGAACAAATCGCGTTCGGTCGAGACCTCGCGGCAGAGGCGCTCCGGGCCGAGGGGACCTGCTGCGTCAAACGCTGCATTCCCTCGCGGCAGGCGGAAACGGCGCCCCTTTTCGTCGGTGTAAACCAGTGAGGCGTCGTCCTGATCGAGCACTCCCGCGCGGTCGGGAATGGCGGCATGTTCGGCGAGCCAGGCAAATTCCGCCGGATCGGCAGCGGGTTGCAGAACCATTGCTTCGGTGAGCTCGTAGGCTCCAAGGGTTTCCGCTTCGTTGCGGGCGGCGAAGTGGAGATTGCGGCGGTTTTTGTCTCGCGCCCGGACGATGCCTCCGCTCACGGTCGTGTCTCCGATCCGGGCGAGTCCGTCAAACATTTCGGTGGATGGCTCGGTCGATCCCGCCGTTTCTCCGCCGGTGAACCAGGCGGTCACTCCTTTGGAATCGCGTTCCAATTTCAAACGAATCCACACGCCCGCAGCATCTTCGGGAAAGGCAGTCCAAACATAGCCGGACTCGGGGAGATTGATCGTTTGCATGGTCGTCCATTGGCCATCGCCTTGGACATCCACTTCCAAGGTCACTTGTTGGGCCGGTCCCTTACTTTTTGAAAGATGGAGTGCGCGACCTTTGATCCCGGCGAACAAATAGGGATCGCTCGGGCTATTGGCGGCGACTTCATCATCAAGCCAGACCGCACCGCGGGCGATCACAGGACCGATTTGATCGAGTTGATCCGGCTCCAGAAACCAAAGGTTCGACTGCGACTGCGGCCCGGCGATTTCGCCTTTCGCCTTTCGCTTGTTGAGGAATTCGTTTTTCGCGGTGTCGTCGCAGCCGAGCACGATGCGATCCTGCCAGCGGCTAAAATCCCCGATGACCTTCAGGTAGGTGGAGCGGGGGACGATACCTGCACTGTTCTTCGGCGAAAAGTTGCGGGGAAAGCGCCAGAACATCCCGTGCATCGTCATGAGCAGATCCTCCTCGCCGATGTCGCGGATGCGGGGCCATTCCGTATTCCAGCCGTGGGCTCCGTCGTAGCTGTGGCTCGCTTTAGGCAGGCGCCAAGTGTGCCAGGCCCCCTCAAAAAGAACCATGAGGAGAAGGGATTTCGCATCCCATCCGACGCACCAGACTGAATCGGACTCGGGATGCTCACTGCCGTAGATGCCACCCGGACCAGTGACTTCGGTGAACTGGGCGCGGCGCACGACCGTCCAGGCGTCGGCCCGGCCATCCCACTCGGCCAATACGCCGGAAGGAACGGTCGGGTCAACGAGGGCCTCTCTCGCGTGATCCCCGTTGTTGGCGTAGATGAGACGGCCTTGTCCTTCGTAGAAGCCTTTGCCGTGGTAGCCGGGGAGGTCGGCTTTGCGCCCCTCGCTCTTGTCCGCTTCGTCGGCCCAAAGCTTGGTCACTGCGAGGCTGTTCACATCGATTTCGTAGATGCCTTCTTCCATCGTCGCGGTATAGACCTTCCCCGCCGGATCGAAGAGATGCCGGGCCGTTCCAGTGGGGCGGCCGAACATCTCGGTATAAGGAATCACCCGGACCTTTCCGGTGGCATCGATCACATAGGGGCCGATGAAGAGCTGTTGCGACTCCCGATGAATCATGCGGTTGGCCGGGGTGCCGCCGATGCTTTCCGAACGAACGGTTTGTTGCAGGTCCGCAGTGATCTCATAGAGCTTGTCCGATGATCCCTTCGGCATGTGCGGCGCATAGGTCACCACCCAGAGCCGATCCGCCCATGGAACGACCGCTCCGGTGCCGCACTCGCCTTCGTCATTGAACATCGCCAGATGCGGATAAATGCCGCTCCAGGATTCCTGGGCAGGGAGCGACGTTCCGGCGAGCAAGCAGGAGATGAGGAGGGCTGGGAAAATGAGGGAGGAGATTTTCATGGGGCTTGATTCCGGCTCGCGCTGATCAGGTGCGCCGTCCGAATTTCCGCTCCAGCTCGCCGTAGCCTATCTGGATCAGAGTCGGGCGCCCATGCGGGCAGCAGTAAGGCATATCGCAGGCGAGCAAGTCAACGAGCAGCTTCTCCAGCTCGCGCTCGTGGAGACGGTCATTGGCTTTGACCGCATGGCGGCAGACGGTGGTGGCGATGATGTCTTCGCCGAGTCGGAGGGCGGAGGATCGATCATCGGCGGTGCGGATTTCATCGAGCACTCCGTGGAAAAACGACTCGGGATCGTCGCTTTTGAGAAAGGGTGGGACCGCGTCGATCTTGAGCGTTTGGCCGCCGAAGGGCTCGGCCACGATGCCGAACTTGGCGAGGACTTCGAGGTGTCTGGTGGCAATATCAAGATCGCGCGGGCTCAGCTCGACGGTTAGAGGAACGAGGAGGCGCTGAGCGGGCAATCCCCCGGCCTCAAGCCGCCGCCGCATATCCTCGAAGAGAACCCGCTCGTGGGGGTCATGTTGATCCATCAGGACGAGGCCCTCGCTGCTTTCCAAAAGCACG
>Ga0163144_10025905_pt1 | contig 11429 bp, 6 predicted proteins | sample OliLak19BULKMAT1_FD_123175 | JGI IMG/M metagenome (GOLD analysis project Ga0163144, IMG submission 123175) | Freshwater microbial mat bacterial communities from Lake Vanda, McMurdo Dry Valleys, Antarctica - Oligotrophic Lake LV.19.BULKMAT1 | ecosystem: Environmental > Aquatic > Freshwater > Lake... | reverse complement strand
TTGGAAGCGGGCGCGGATTTCGTGGGCCTCATGTTCTTCGCCAAGTCGCCGCGCAACGTGACACTGCAGCAAGCGGCTGAGCTGGCGGAGCGGGCGCGTGGGCGGGCAACCGTCGTGACGGTCACAGTCAGCGCCGATGATGCGTTGCTCATGTCCATTGCCGAAAATGTGCGGCCCGACCTCATTCAGGCCCATGGTGAAGAGACGCCGGAGCGCATCACGGAGATGGCGCGCCTGACAGGGATTGGAGTCTACAAGGTGCTGAAGGTCCGGACTGCCAAACATGTGGCAAAGGCGAGCGCCTTCGTCACGAGCCCCTTCATCATGTTTGATGCGATGCCGTCGGAAGGTGCGTTGTTGCCCGGTGGTAATGGTTTGGCCTTTGATTGGGCGATCCTGAGGGATGCGGCGCGGCCCTATATGCTGGCGGGCGGACTTAACCCAGGGAATGTCGCGGAAGCCATCGGTGTCACCGGGGCTGCCATGGTCGATGTCTCTTCCGGCGTCGAATCGGCCCCCGGTATAAAGGATTCAGGCCTCATTCGGAAATTCATTGAGGCGGCGAAGGCGGCCCGCTAAAACGGCTTTGAAAGCGAGTATTTATGACGACAGCACAGGTCAATTCCTATCGCACCGGCCCCGATGAAAAGGGCCTGTTCGGCATCTATGGCGGGCGTTTCGTGGCCGAAACATTGATGCCGCTTATCCTTGAGCTGGAGCAGGCCTACAAGGACGCCAAGGCCGATCCCAGCTTTCAGGCTGAGCTTGATTCATTTCTTGAGCATTATGTGGGCCGCCCGAGCCCGCTCTATTTCGCCGAGCGCCTGACCGAACACCTGGGCGGCGCCAAAATCTATTTCAAGCGCGATGAATTGAATCACACTGGCGCCCACAAGATCAACAACGTGATGGGCCAGATCCTGCTGGCCCGCCGCATGGGCAAGAAGCGCATCATCGCCGAAACCGGTGCCGGCCAGCACGGCGTTGCAACGGCCACCGCCTGCGCCCGTTTTGGCCTGGAATGCATCGTCTACATGGGCTCGGTGGATATCGAACGCCAGAAACCAAACGTGTTTCGCATGAAGCTGCTGGGCGCTGAAGTAGTTCCCGCCCTTTCCGGTTCGCGCACCCTGAAAGATGCCTTGAATGAGGCGCTCCGTGATTGGGTCGCCAATGTTGAAGACACGTTCTATTGCATCGGCACCGTGGCCGGCCCTCATCCCTATCCGGAAATGGTGCGCGATTTTCAATCGGTGATCGGCATTGAAACGAAACGTCAGATGCTGGCCCGCGAGGGCCGCCTGCCGGATTCACTTGTGGCGGCGATCGGTGGTGGTTCAAACGCCATGGGCCTGTTCCATCCCTTCCTCGATGACAAGGATGTGGAGATCATCGGCGTGGAAGCGGCGGGCCTCGGCCTGCGCACCAAGAAACATGCAGCTTCCATCACCGGCGGAAGACCCGGTGTCCTGCATGGCAACCGCACTTATTTGCTAATGGATGATGACGGCCAGATCACCGAAGGCCATTCCATTTCGGCGGGCCTCGACTATCCCGGTATCGGCCCTGAGCATTCCTGGCTCCATGACATGAAGCGCGTGCAATACGTGGCGGCTACCGATAGGGAAGCGCTTGCAGCCTTTCAGCTCTGCTGCAAACTGGAAGGCATCATTCCGGCCCTTGAACCTTCCCATGCGCTGGCCCATGTCATGAAGATCGCACCCACCAAGTCCAAGGACCATTTGATGGTGATGAACATGTGCGGCCGCGGCGACAAGGATATTTTCACCGTGGCTGATATCCTCGGAGTGAAACTGTGACGGGCCGCATTGAACGTCGCTTCGCCGAACTAAAACAAAAGGGCCGCGCCGCGCTGGTCACCTTTGTGACGGCTGGCGATCCCGACTACGACACGTCGCTCAAGATCATCAAGGGCCTGCCCAAGGCCGGTGCTGACATCATCGAATTCGGCATGCCCTTCACCGATCCCATGGCCGATGGTCCAGCCATCCAGGCGGCAGGCCTGCGTGCCCTCCACGGCGGCCAGAACATGAAGAAGACCCTGAAGCTCGTGCGCGAGTTCAGGACCGGCGATGAGGAAACCCCCGTGGTATTGATGGGCTATTACAATCCGATTTACGTCTACGGCGTGGATAGGTTCCTGAAGGATGCGAAGTCCGCAGGCGTCGACGGGCTGATCGTGGTCGATCTTCCACCCGAGGAAGATGACGAGCTTTGCCTTCCCGCCATCGCCGCCGACATCAATTTCATCCGCCTGGCAACGCCCACCACCGATGACAAGCGGGCCCCCACGGTGTTCAGGAACACCAGCGGCTTTGTCTATTATGTTTCGGTTCTCGGCATCACCGGCACCAAGGCGCCCGATCTCAAAAGCGTCGAGAAGAACGTGAACCGCCTGCGCAAGCACACGAACCTACCCATTGCCGTGGGCTTTGGCGTGAAGACTGCGGTTCAGGCCCGCGCCATTGCCAAAAGTGCTGATGGTGTCGTGGTGGGCTCCGCCCTCGTGAGCGCCATTAAGGACAGCCTGACAAAGGCCGGAAAGCCTTCACCAAAAACCGTAAAAGCGGTACACTCGCTGGTGAGCGACATTGCCCGTGGCGTGAGGAGCTAGATCAGGTGAACTGGATCAAGAATTTTGTCCGGCCGAAAATCCGCTCCATTCTCGGCGTCAAGCGCGACGTGCCGGAGAACATGTGGATCAAGGATCCGGACTCCGGCCAGATGGTGTTTTACCGTGATCTTGAGGCTAATCAGTTTGTCTTTCCGGGCTCGGATCATCACCACCGCCTGGCCCCGGACCTACGTCTTAAATCCATGTTCGATGACGGCGTCTATGAAACGCTGGAGTTTCCGGCGGTGCCTCCCGATCCGCTGAAATTCAGGGACGAGCGCAAATATGTCGACCGCTTGAAGGAGGCGCGCCAGAAAGCCAACAGCGAGGACGCCATTCACGCGGGCTTCGGTACAATTGACCAGCTTCCCATCGTGATCGCCGTCCAGGACATGGGTTTCATTGCGGGCTCGCTGGGGACCGCCGCCGGGGAAGCCATCATCACCGCCATGCGCTTTGCCGTTTCCAAGAAATGCCCATTTGTGTTCTTCGTGGCTTCCGGCGGCGCCCGCATGCAGGAAGGCATTCTGTCGCTCATGCAGATGCCGCGCACCACCGTCATGGTGCAGGAACTGCGCGCCCATAAACTGCCCTATATCGTTGTCCTCACCAATCCGACAACCGGCGGCGTCACGGCCTCCTATGCCATGCTCGGTGATTTCCATATCGCAGAGCCAAAGGCCCAGATCGGTTTTGCCGGTACCCGCGTCATTGAGCAGACTATCCGCGAAAAATTGCCGGAAGGATTCCAGCGCGCCGAATATCTGCAGGATCACGGCATGGTTGACCTGGTGGTCCACCGCCACCAGATGCGCGAGACCGTCAGCCGCATCACCCGCATCCTGATGAAGTCGGCGGAGCTGCCGGGTTCCAACAGCGGGGCATTGGTTCCGATCAGCGTTGAATAATACCGTGCCGCTTAGTGATGCCATATTGAACCGGCTGCTCTCCCTGCATCCCAAGATCATTGATCTCAGCCTGGAACGCATGAAACGGATTCTGGCGCGGCTGGGAAATCCGGAAAAAAATCTGCCGCCAGTCATCCACGTGGCCGGAACCAACGGCAAAGGCTCAACCGTTGCCTATGTCAGGTCCATTCTCGAGCAGGCAGGCCTCAAGATTCATTGCTACACCTCGCCTCACCTCGTGAAATTTCACGAGCGGATTTATGTGGCGGGCGAAACCATTGCCGAGGAGAAGTTGTCGGCACTGCTGGAAGAATGCGAAGCTGCCAATGGCGACGCTCCCATCACGTTTTTTGAAATCACCACGGCAGCGGCGTTCCTCGCCTTCGCGCGGACCCCGGCAGACTATCTCATTCTTGAAGTGGGTCTGGGCGGCAGGCTTGACGCAACCAATGTCATTGCAAAGCCGGTGCTCTCCATCATCACCACCGTCGACTATGACCACCAGCAATACCTCGGGAACACGCTGACAGCCATCGCCCATGAGAAAGCGGGCATCCTGAAGAAGGGCGTTCCCGCCATCATGGGCGTGCAGCCCGATGAGGCGCGGGCAGAAATTGAACGCATCGCTGAACGCGTCGGCGCTCCGGTTTTTATTGCCAATCAGGACTGGCAGTCCTTTGAGCAGCATGGACGCCTGGTCTTTCAGGATGAAAATGGCTTGCTTGATCTGAGCCTGCCGCAGTTGAAGGGCCGCCATCAGGTCGACAATGCCGGCAATGCCATCTCGGCCATCCGCATGCTCGATGACAAGCGCGTGTCTGAGTTGCATATTGAGCAGGGGCTGAAATCGGTGGTCTGGCCGGCGCGCATGCAAAGGCTGGGGGCAGGCGTCCTCACCAGCCTCCTGCCAAAAGATGCCGAGCTTTGGCTTGATGGCGGCCACAACCCATCAGCGGGCCGCGTCATTGCCCGGGCCTTTTCCGATATCAACGACCGCCACTCGCGCCCGCTTGTTTTGATCTGGGGCATGTTGAATACGAAGGATGCGGCAAGCTTCATCGAACCCTTCGAGGGCCTGGCGCAGCGGGTGGTGACCCTTGCCATTCCGGGCGAGCCCAATGCCGTTCCCGCCGACCAGCTCGCCGAAATCGCCCGCAGCCGGAATCTATCGGCCGAAACCGCATCCTCTCTCACCAAAGCTTTAGGGCAGGCATCGCTGACGACACCTGCCCCAAGAATACTGATTTGCGGTTCACTCTATCTCGCTGGCCATGTGCTGAGCCTCCACGAGAATAAGCCGATGTCCGGCGTTTCAGGCGCCGCCAGGCGCTAGATCGACTGTTCAATCCAGGATTGCAATTGGCCCTTGGGCGCGGCCCCAACCTTGGTCGAGGATACCGCCCCGCCCTTGAAAACCATGAGGGTTGGAATGCCCCGGACCCCATATTTTGAAGGAGTTTGCGGATTTTCATCGATGTTGATCTTGACGATCTTGACCTTGGGGCCAAGCGCCAGGGCAATTTCTTCGAGCGCCGGAGCAATCATCTTGCAGGGCCCGCACCATTCCGCCCAGAAATCGACAACGACCGGGGCATCGGATTTGAGGACGTCCGCATCAAATGAGGCGTCAGATACTTTTTGCGTGGACACGATTGATTCTCCGTCATTCCTGAGTTGCCACTAAAGGTAGGTATCGCCAGCCCCCCGGTCAAGGGCGGCGCACACTCACGTGATGGCTGCCATGCTCTTCTGGAGCGTGTCATCGGCAATCCAGTCCAAACGGGGCAGGCTCGTCCAGAGAATGGCGGCGCGGACGGGTTTGCCGTCATAGACTTGCCCGAGGGTTCGCGCATAGGAGGCGAGCTGCAGAACATGGGGATGGTCGGACTCAAGCGTTTCCGGCACGTTCCAATCTGTTTTATAGTCGAGCACGAGAATGTCGCTGTCCCGCACCACAAGCCGGTCGATCCGCTCGGTCATGCGCTGGCCATTCTGCGAGACTGATCCGATGCTGACTTCCGCCTGGCTATCCGCGCCGAAAAAATCGCTGTGATTAGGATGCGCAATGAGGTCAAAGATTTTTTCCGCCAGTTTTCCATCAAGCCCATTCTTATTGAGAATGCGTCTGGCGAAATTCAAACCAGCGTCGGGCGCCATGCCGGGCAGGTCCTGCAGGATCTTGTGGATGGCGCGCCCGCGGGCCACGGCCACATTGGAACCAACATCACGGCGTGCAACCGTTGGACGTACCCAGCCTTGATGAACAACATCCGGATTTTTGAACAGCCAGGCGGGAGCCTCTTGGGCTGTCTTCGGCAAAATAGAAGCCATCCCGTTCCAGGTGGGGTCCGGACCATAACGCCAGCATGAAGTGCCGTCAGGGGATTGGGCGACCCGCAGAACGCCCTGGCTCTGCACCGCTTCCTCCACCAGGCTGTACCAACTGTTCTCGGGACTCTCCTTGTGGATTTTGTAACCGCAAACATAAAGTTCGTCGCGGGCTCGCGTCATCGCCACATAGAGCAGGCGGCGCTGCTCTTCCAGTTCCGTTTGCTTGTCCCTGTCCTTCCAGACCTCAATGGCCTGGGATTGCGCCAGCCCCGACAGCCGCCAGAAAGGCAGTGTTGGTCCGCCCGAATTTGGTTCAACAAACATGAGGGCCGTTGTGGCGTTGCTGCGCGGTGTGGACGTGGTATCGGGCAGGATCACGATGCTGGACTCAAGCCCCTTCGCGCCATGCACCGTCATCAAACGGACTTCACCGCTGCCCTGATCCATGTTGCGCTTGATCTCCGTGTCCTCGGAGGCAAACCAGGTTGCAAAGCCCGCCAGCGAGGATGAATGATTTTCCTCATAGGACAGTGAAACCTCTAGCAACGCGTCGAGCGCATCTCCCGCCTCGCTCCCCAATCGCGCCAGAAAAGCTTTCCGGGTTTTGATCAGGACCATCGACAGGAATTCAAAGGGCCGCAGGCTTTCGGAAGCCTTGAGCCACTCTTCCAAAGCCTTGCGGGCTTCCACGCAGCTCGCATCATCCGAAGCGCTTAGCCTTGCCCACAGGGATGTGGCTTCGCGCCTATGGGCCAGCTTGAAAAGTTGCTCCTCCGTCAACGCTGTTGGCATAAGCGGGCTTTTGAGCACGCAGGCCAGCGAATAATCATCGTCGGGCAGGAGCACGAATTGCACCAGGGCCATCATGTCGAGGATAGCGATATTCTCCGAAAGCTTCAGGCGGTCCGCCCCCGCCACCAGGATTCCGGCCTTTCGCAATTCGCTGATCAGGATATCGAAAAGCGCACTCCGGGTACGGAACAAGATCAGGATATCACCGGCCTCGACCGCCCGGTTAAGCGCCATGATATGGCGTTTTCCGATCCAGGATTTGATCGTTTCCGCAAGCTTTTGCGCCAGCTTGCGCAGGCCAGACCGGGGCGGATACTGGTCGACGGGAGCCTGCCAGGCCTCTCGTTCGGCCTTTTCATCGGCCTCCAAGAGCGGCCAGAGTTCAAACAATCCGGGCTCGCCACCCCGGTTCGACTCATGGTGCAAGTTTTGTGGATGAACGCCGTCCAGCCCCACGCGGGCCCGCATTCCTTCCGCGAAGACCATATCAACTGCTTTCAGCACCTCCGTCGTCGAGCGATAGGAAATAGTGAGGTCAACCGTGCTGAAGGGCTGGCCCACATTGCTGATCTGCACGCCGAAGATTTCCCGCGAAGCTTCAAAGGCGGCCGGATTTGCGCCCTGAAAACTGAAGATCGATTGCTTGCGGTCGCCCACCACAAACAGCGTCCGGTCCGGAACCTCGCGGCTGCCGGTTCCGGAAAAGAACTCGCTTGTCAGCGCGCTGACGATTTGCCATTGGGCCAGACTCGTATCCTGCGCTTCGTCGACAAGCACATGCTCAATGCCGCGGTCAAGCTTGAAAAGAACCCATTGTGCCGATGCCTTATCGACAAGCAGGTCGCGGGTTTTCAGAATAAGATCATCGAAGTCATAGGCGCCGCGAAGTTTTTTGGCCGCCTCGAATTTCGAAATCATCGCGTCGGCGAGAGTAAGCAAGGCGCACGTCGCCTCGATACGCGTGAGATTGTCGATCTGCTCGACCACGGCGAGGCAGCGTGACATTTCCTGCGAAAGCCAGTCGCGGATCCAGGGATTATTCTTGAGTAGTTTTTCCGTAACGACTGAAGCGATTTTTTTCGGCTTCTCGCCATCGGACGTATAGTAAATGCGCCGGATAAGGCTTTCCGCCTGTGAGCTGTCATTTTCCTTGAGAAGAGCTGCAAAGTTTCTGGCGGTATTCTGGTTGGTCACCTTGTCGGAAAGCGACAGGGTTTGAATAATTCTTTCAAGTGCCGCATTGTCAAACGTAAGGAACTCTTTTCTGAGAACTTCAATGCTCTGGTGCGGGTCTATGGAAAATTCGGCCCTGAGGGCTTGGCCGATATTCTCAATGGAACTGTGCTCAGCTAGCGCATCTTTCAGGATTTGGCGCTTTGAAAGCAGGCGCTCAAGAAGCGCATCGAAACTGTCGGAATGGGTGTGGCGGGTTATGATTTCCAGCGCGCGGGCAAAAAATGAAGTCTCATCACCCTGGGTTTCGCGCAGCACCTGATCCCGCGCTTCCCGAAGCAACTGCTTGGATTGGCTGGATTCCAGAACTTCAAATCCTGGCGCTAGCCCGGCCTCGACCGGAAAGAGCTGCAGAATCCGTTCGCAGAAAGCGTGAATCGTTTGAATCTTGAGGCCGCCCGGCGTTTCCAGCGCCGCCGTAAAAAGCCGCCGCGCCTGGGAAAGCGTTTGATTGTGCACCTCATCATGCCCCATTTGGACGAGCTGTTTGGTGAGTGCGGCATTGGAAAGGCCAACCCAAGCGCCCAGCCGCTCATGCAGCCGGTTGGCCATCTCCTTCGCCGCAGCCTTGGTGTAGGTGAGGCAGAGAATTGACATGGGATCAACGCCTGCAAGCATGAGGCGCGTCACCCTATCCACCAGCACATGGGTTTTGCCCGAGCCCGCATTGGCGCCCACCCAGGCGGAAGCCGCCGGGTTGGAGGCGGTTTTCTGTTCTGGCGTGGCGCTCTTGGATTTGGCCATCAGCCGTCACCCGCCAGAATCCATTCGCGGTAGCGCGAGAGATGATCGTAGTCATGAACCGCTTCAACGTTTTCAATGGCGTAGCGAGGCAGATAAGCGAGATCGGGGTTCTGGTATTTTTCCAGAAGTCCAATGAGGCGGGCAAGATGCTCACGCGCCACATCCATGGGTGCAAGATCGACCGACTTCAATTCTCCCGGCGGAATGCCGCCGGTTATCCGGATGTAGGTCAGGTCGCTGGTTTCGTGCTTGCCCACATGTTCAAAAGCGCCGCGTTCAAGCATGGCGGCCTCCAAAGTGAGTTGTGGTGAAAATCCCTCTTCTATTTTCTTGCTGCTGGGTACTGCACCTGTCTTGAAATCAACGATGCGCGCCCTGCTATCGGAAAAAATATCGATCCGGTCGGCGCGGGCAATGAGCGTAAAATCAAGCTCGCCAATTTTTAGATTCAGGATTCCCTTCACTTCCGCGATAACCTGCGCGACATCGATGCGCAAAGAGGCTTCATTCTCGACAATCCACACGGCAAGGCGCTGGAATCGAGCCCACCAGAAGCCCATGATCTCTGGATCGTTCCGGAAGGGCCGGAATATATTTTTACCAATGGCGATGAATCTTTCCACCGCATCGTTCGGCAAGGCTTTCGGATAAAGCGTGAAGAAGTCGCCAATGGCCTTGTGGAATAAGGTACCGCGCAGCGCCGCATCGGGAGACGCGGCAATGTTTGGCAACGGCCGGAGTTTCAAAACCGCATCGGCGTAAATCGCATAGGGGTCACGAATGAGCGTTTCAACCCGGCTGACGCTGATCCGTTTTGGCCGTGCGTCGACCGGCGGCCGGGGCTGGGGTTTGCCATGAGGCGCAGGCCGGACAGTGTCGGCCTGATCAAGCCGCGCCGCCCACGCCTGCCAGGGTTCGAAAGGCATGTCCTCCTGCTTGTAGCCTGCCGCTTTCAGAATCGTCTGCAGTCGCAAAATCCAGCGGGAGGGAATGGCGGGATCCATGCCGTCGCGCCGCGCCCAGGTGAGAAACACATGCGGCGCGCCAAAAGCCTGGACAAAATCATGGGCCGCTTGGCCAATCCTGAGCTCCGGTTGCTGCATGCCGAAGACATCCCGCATGGGGCGGTTAAGCCACGGGCCGGGGTCAGGTAACTGCGGCCATGTGCCTTCATTTAGCCCACCGAGAATGATGCTCTCGGGATGGACCATGCGGGCTTCCAGCAAACCGAGGATGGAAAGGCGCGTGCCGGCGTTTTGGATGTCCCGCACTGGAATTTTTTGCAAACGCCGGCGGATCGTGGCGCTAGCCCTCTCGAAACTGCAAATGGGAAGCCGCCAAGATTCTTGCCGCAAGCTTTCGATGAGTTTTTCAAATTCCTCCGCTCCTGTGCCTTCCCAGAATTCGTCGCCGGAAATCTTTTCCACCACGGACATCAAACCATCAAGATGCTCCTTGAACTTGGCGACAAAGCGTACCGATAGCGGACTCAGTATTTCCACTACACGTGCAAGACATTTGCGCATCTCCTGCCAGTCACTTTCTTTGAGATGGGCCACAATGGGATGAGGATGGGAATCGCCTTTTGCTCCTTTAAGGGCCAGGTCGAACGACGGCAGCAAACCTTCTAATCCATGAATCATTGGCAGGGAGCGGAATAGCGCAACCTCGATATGCCGTGCCGAGGCATTGAAATGCAGCCGTTCAAAGCCAAACTTCGCAAGCGGATGGCTGAACAGGCTTTGCAGCGCGGAGGCCGAAAAATTTTCTTCAGCCACGTCCATGAGAAGAACCAGGAGGGAAGCCACACCGAAACGGCTGAGTGGCTCGCCAGCGGAGTCATCGACCCCGATGTTCCAGCGCGAAAGATTTGCTTTCACCCGCCGCGCCAGGTCACGGTCTGGCGTGACCAGGGCCATGTCGCCCGTTGGCTTCTCCAAAGCCTCCCGCATCATCAGCGCAATGATCGATGCCTCGCTATTTTTATCGCGCGCTTCAACAAGCGATACATTTTCAAGCGCCCGTTTGATCTTGTCGCTCTTACCAGACAGCGTCCGCTGCCAGTCGTCGGAGACTTCCGAGGGGCGCATGAGTTCACTTGCCAACCAGGCCCTGTCTCCGGAATCCGTTCCAAGCGTGATGATATTTTCGCGTTTGACGCCAATGGCCTCGATGAGCTGCTTGATGGCAAATTGCGGATGCTGCGGCGAAACCGCGTCCCAACTTTTTCCGTCCATCCCCTCATCAAGAGCAGGCAGGATCACCGCGCCATTTTCCAGAGTGGAAATAGCTTTCAGCAATTCCCGGGTGGCCGGAATGGTGCCGGTGGAGCCCGCGGCGATAACGGGGCCAGCGGGAGGGTTTTCAATCAGTCTCCTGGCTTCCAGGCGAATGAGGCGGCTGCGCCGCTCCTTCGCTCCCATGAGATTTTCACTCATGAGCTGTGCTGGAAGTCTTTTGCTCACCAGATCGAACAGGCTGAGGATAGCCTCCCGGTGGACCGCGAGATCAATCAGATAGGCTTCTGGCAGGCGGTCAAAGGAAACCTCCTCGATTTCCATGACATCAATCAGATCGGCGAGGCTCGCCGCCAGGGATTGAATTTGCTGCGGCGCGTCAACAAGTTCTCGCGCAAGGCGGAGCTGCGGATTTTCTTGGACCCAATCATCAATGAGAGCCATGAGGGCAAATTCACGGCCGATCTCGCTTATCGCATCGGGGAAACCTTCATATGAGCGCTGCACCTCAAGAACGTCTTCGTCGGAGTCATCAATGGATCTTATTTG
>Ga0163144_10025904_pt1 | contig 11429 bp, 6 predicted proteins | sample OliLak19BULKMAT1_FD_123175 | JGI IMG/M metagenome (GOLD analysis project Ga0163144, IMG submission 123175) | Freshwater microbial mat bacterial communities from Lake Vanda, McMurdo Dry Valleys, Antarctica - Oligotrophic Lake LV.19.BULKMAT1 | ecosystem: Environmental > Aquatic > Freshwater > Lake... | reverse complement strand
GCGATCGCGCTGCGGGTGCCGAGCGTTCGCATCGTGGCGCCGATCCCCGGCAAAAATACCGTCGGCATCGAAGTGCCGAACGAGCATCGCCAATTGGTGCGCATTCGCGAGGTGATCGAGGAGACGAACGGCCGCGCGAAGCGGATGAAGATTCCGATCTATCTTGGCAAAGACGTCGCCGGCAACGCGATGGCCATCGACCTGACGACGCTGCCCCATCTGCTCATCGCCGGTCGGACCGGTACGGGTAAGTCGGTCTGCCTGAACTCGATCATCGTGTCGATGATCATGAGCCGCGGTCCGGACGAAGTGCGGATGTTGATGATCGACCCCAAAATGGTCGAACTGAGCGGCTACCGCCAGTTGCCGCACTTGATGCACCCGGTGGTGACCGACATGAAGAAGGCCGAGGCGATTCTCGGCTGGGCCGTCGACAAGATGGAAGAGCGTTACGCCCTGCTGGCCCGCGCCGGCGTGCGGCATGTGACGGTCTTCAATCAACTCGGCGAAGAGGAACTGCGCGAGCGGATCAAACCGGTCAGCGAACTCGAATGGGAGAACATCCCGCGGAACTTGCCGTTCATTGTGATCATCGCCGACGAAATTGCGGACCTCATGATGACCGCCGGCAAGGAAGTGGAGCACCACATCATCCGGCTTGCCCAAAAGAGCCGGGCGGTCGGCATCCATCTGATTCTCGCCACGCAGAAACCGACAGTCGACGTCATCACGGGTTTGATCAAATCGAACTTGCCCGCCCGCATCGCGTTCCAGGTGGCGAGCCGGACCGATAGCCGCGTCGTGCTGGATGAGAATGGCGCCGACAAGCTGCTCGGCAACGGCGATATGTTGTTCCTCTCGCCGGGAACGAGCCAACTGTTGCGCGGCCAGGGGACGTATCTCTCCGATGACGAGATTACGCGCGTCACGGAATACGTGGCGACCGATTCGCCACAGTTCGCCCGCGAGTTGATCGACCTGAAGTCGAAGGACGAGGAAGCGGAACTTCCGACGCCGGGCGCCGACATGAAGAGCCGCGACGACTTGTATGAAGCGGCGGTCGACATCGTGGTGCGGGAGCGCCGCGGCAGCGTGTCGCTGTTGCAGCGGTGCCTTGGCATCGGCTACGGCCGCGCGGCTCGGCTGATCGACTACATGGCCGAGGATGGCATCGTCGGCGAGTACAACGGCTCGCAGGCGCGCGAAGTGGCGATCTCGATCGAAGATTGGGAAGCGATGGCCAACGCGAACAAGGCGGAGGCGAACGGCGACGCGCCTGCGGCCGTGGCAGCGCTTGACGCTCCGCCGCAACCGCTGACCGCCGCCAACGTCCAGCCGAAGCAGCGGCGGGTGACGAAGATCTTGCCGGGGGCTGACGAGCCGAGCGACCTGGAGGAAGAGCCGCCGCGCGCGAAGGGGCGCGGATTGCGCCTTGGTCGCGGTGCGGCGGATGAGATCGAAGATGAGGACGAGTCCGAGGCTGCCGACGGCGAGACGTCGTGGGAAGAGGAAGACGAAGCGGCGGCGGGCGATGAGGAAGAGTTCTGCGAAGAGGCTGAAGAGGAAGACGAATGGGACGAAGAAGAGGTCGATGAGGATAGCGAGGAGGAAGAGGACGACGATCTGTGGGAAGAGGAGGATGCTGACCTTGAGGGTGAGACCGAGGATCGCGGCCGGGCGGCTAGCTAATGAGAATAGTCGTTACTGCTGGTAGTCGAAGCGGGCTTCACCTAGTCGCCGGCGCTACGCAGTTGCTCAACCAGTTGATCTGCCTGAAAGCTGCGAACGTCAGGCTTTAAGTCACCACTCTAGCGAAGCCTTAACTCTACGGGATTCGGCTGCTTAGGGAAAAAGCGACAACTTCATTAGACGCCTTTGCAGACCGTAATTAGACTCAACATAGGTCGAACGCTGACGTCAATGATGGGCGTCGGTACATAATCGAAGCTTATGTGGCGATGATGTTTCGCCGTCTTGTCACTCCACTGATCGACGACTCTGAGAGCCCACGCTAATGAACACGAAGAGACAATCTACGCTTACGACACGGATTGTCGCATTTTCCGTCACTCTTTTCCTAGCATCGCAGGCCTCGGCCGTCCCGATGCTCTTCTCCGGCATCAGCTCAGACGGCCACCCCGTGTCGGCCATTGCCGATTTCATTCTCAACGACGCGACCGACACGGTCAGCGTGACGTTGAACAACACGACGACCACGACGCTCGACGCCGGCGAGTTGTTCACGGGGCTCGATTTCACGATCAGCGGTCTGACGCCGACGCTCACTTCGGCTACGGGCATCCAACGGACAGTCGACGGCGCTGGCGCCTTCGTCGACACTGGCTTGCCGCAGAACATCTCATGGTCGGTCGCGTCGCTCGGCAGCGGCGTCTACCAGATCAACTTCAATCCGAACGCCAAGGATTCGATTATCGGTCCGCCGACGGCGGGTAGCTACTCGGGCGCCACCGGTTCGATCAGAGGGAACGGGGGGCACAACCCGTTCGCGGCGCTCGAAGCGAAGTTCGAATTGAGCGTGCCGGGGTTGGGTCCAAACTCGGTCGTAGACTTGCGGACCTTCCGATTCGGTGCGACTCTCGATCCGGCGACGGGGACAATCACAACGCTGCCGGAGCCGGCTTCGTTGGCGCTGGCGGCGGCGGGTCTGGTCGCGGTGGCGGCTCAGCGGCGTCGGCGACGATCGCCGGTCATCGCAGTGGCGTAGTGAGGTGCCGGGACCCTTTTGGGCGGCGTCCACGCCCGTCATGGACCTCTTAAGGCGTTATGCCTGCGGAGCTTATGACATCGTAAGCTTTAGCCAAGGCATACATGCTCAAGGGGATATGGGGTAAACGCCGTGTTTGTTTCGAATTACCGAACTTGGCGGCGTTTTTTGCGACATTTTCAGTCGACAAACCTGGTGTAGATTGCCTAGACTGTTCGTTAGTGTGGGAAACCGCCGAGTCGCGCTAGCAGAGCTTGAGTCGACCTACGATAGTTTTGCAGCACGCCGTCAGAGAATGCGACATTTGTCGCGCATTTGGACACGACTCGTTTTCCCTTTTCAGGTCGAGAAGGACGGTTGTATGAGAAAACATCTTTTGTGTGAGAGCCGTGTACTTTCCGCAGGTATTCGTACAGCGGCTGTGATCTTGGCTGTTTGTATTTCAGCCGGCTCGGTGCTCGCCTCTATTCAAGTAGATTCCTCTTATTACGTGGGATCCAGAGCGACCGTACGTCGGGCAATTCTAATGGCCTGATTTGGGGGCCGACAAGCGGTATGAAAACATGGAATAGCGGTGGTTTCAGTATCGCTTGGGAAATTACCCAAAGCGGTAGTAATTACACATATGAATACACGGTTACCACTACAGCAAACACGCAACTAAGTCATTGGAACTTGCCTCTGTCACAGTTCACTGACAGCGGCAGTTCGCTTGAATCGCACTGTGATTCCATTTTTGGCGCCACCGGGACGTGGACCGATACTGGATTGGCATCGCCGCCGAACTTGGGCTTTCAAGCCAATAACGCTGGCAATCCGGGTATGCCTTCCGGCTTCTATGGCGTGAAGTTCACGAGAGATGCAGATGTCACACAAACTGTTGCGACATTTACCACTACCCAAGCGCCAATCTGGGGTGACTTCTACGCGAGAGATGGAAGTTCTGGGGGGTCAACGGGATCCACCATCCACGCATACAATGTTGGTTTCGGGACTGGGCCCACAGGCTCAACCGTTGATTTTACTAATTGGATTCCGCGGCCAAATGGGAACGATACCCCAGTAGTGCCCGAGCCCTCGACCTTGGCGGTTTTTTCGCTGTTAGCGATGGCTAGCGGCGCCGGCTATTGGCGCAGCAAGAAGGCCTAAACCCGTCGCTTGACTCGCCGGGGACGCCAACCTAGGCTTGGATTGGCTGAAGATCGCAATCTCAGCAGCCACTTAGACTCCCAGAAACTTCGTTCGAATCCGATGCTCACCTGCCCAATGATTGCCGAAGCGATTATCGTACGGCTGATTCAGGCAGTCCGTTAGGCATCGGCGTTCGCACGGTAAGTAACATTCCAGAACCCCGAAGCCGATGACGGCTTCGGGGTTTTTTCGTTAATAGAGGTCAGCATTCAGCGATCAGCGGTCAGCAAGACTGCATCGGCTGATCGCTGACAGCTGAACGCTGAAAGCTTCACATGCACATCCAAATCTACGACACGACGTTACGCGACGGGGCCCAGGGCGAGGGCGTCAGCTTTTCGCTGGAGGATAAGATCCTCATCGCGCGTCGGCTCGACGAACTCGGGTTCGACTACATCGAAGGGGGCTATCCCCTCTCAAATCCCAAGGACGCCGAGTTCTTTCAGCGGCTGGCGGCGGAACCGCTGAAGCGGTCGAAGCTGTGTGCCTTCGGCATGACGCGGCGGCGCGGGATGAAGCCGGCTGACGATCCGGGGATGAAGTCTCTTCTCGACGCGCAGACGCCCGTGGTAACGATCGTCGGCAAGTCGAGCGATTTCCACGCGACCGAGATCCTCGGCGTGTCGCTCGAAGAGAACGTGGCGATGATCAGCGACACGGTCGAGTATCTCGTCTCGCAAGGCCGGCAGGTCATCTACGACGCCGAGCATTTCTTCGATTCATGGAAGTCGAATCCGAAATACGCCGCCGAGACGATTCGCGCAGCCGCGAAGGCGGGCGCCTCGCTAATCGTGATGTGCGACACCAACGGCGGAACGCTGCCCGAGGAGATCGAGCGGATCACCAAGGAGGCGTCGGTAACGGTCAACGTCCCGCTGGGGATTCACTGCCATAACGATTGCGAGCTGGCTGTTGCGAATTCGCTGGCCGCGGTCGACGCGGGTGCGGTGCAAGTGCAGGGGACGGTCAACGGCCTCGGCGAGCGGTGCGGCAATGTTGATCTGATCTCGGTGATGGGTAACCTCGCGCTCAAGAAGCAGGGCTACGAAGTGCTCAATCCCCCTCCCTTGAAGGGAGGGGCCAGGGGAGGGATTCCCGACGCCGCCCAGCACGGAGAGGCGGACCCCCGTGAAAAACCCCTCACCCAACCTCTCCCCTCGGGGGAGAGGAGTTCCACGCAGCACCTCACTGAACTGTCGCGTTACGTCTACGAAGTCGCCAACATGAACTTCCGCAACGGCCAGCCGTTCGTCGGCGCCAGCGCGTTCGCTCATAAGGGGGGGATGCACGTCCACGCCGTCGCGAAGGCGGCCCACAGCTACGAACATATCGATCCGGCCGCCGTCGGCAACGAACGCCGCATCTTGGTGAGCGAGCTGTCGGGGCGGTCGAACATCATCGCCCTGGCGACGAAGCACAACCTCGCGCAAGATAAGGAGTTGATGACTCGAGTGCTCGACGAAATCGTCGATCGCGAGAACCGCGGCTTCCAATACGAGGCGGCCGAGGCGTCGTTCGAATTGTTGGTCCGCCGGCTGGCAGGGGACTTTCACCCTCACTTCAAGCTCGATCGCTATCGAGTCTCGGTCGGCAGCCACTCGGATCAGACCGTCACGGAAGCGACCGTGAAACTCACGATCGGAGATGAAGTGTTTCTTGAAGTCGCCGAAGGCGACGGCCCCGTGAACGCCCTCGACGCGGCGCTCCGCGGAGCGCTGGTGAAGCGGTTCCCATCGGTGGCGACGATGCACCTGAGCGATTACAAGGTCCGCGTCATCAACGGTGAGGCGGGCACCGCGGCCCGCGTCCGCGTGATCATCGAAAGCCAGGACGAAGACGATAGCTGGACCACCGTCGGCGTCCACGAAAATGTCATCGAAGCCAGTTGGGGCGCCTTGGTCGACAGCATCGAGTACAAGCTGTGCAAGGACGACGGCGGCGGGAAGTAGCCCTCTGGCGAGCGTTTGGCTTCTTTTGGGCAATCAGAGTACAATCTGGCCATGGAAATCACGTTACAAAACATTCCGTTGCCGTTGGAGCAAGCCCTGGTTGTCCGCGCTTCGGCCGAAGGGAAAAGCGTCGACCGCGTGGCGCTGGAAGTTCTTCAATCCGGTCTTGGAGTTGCAGAAGAGACAAAGAAGCCTGCCGTCAAGCGAGACCTTTCATTTTTGTGGGAGGGTGGGCCCTTGGAACCGGAGGTCCTTCAAGCGCTTGAGGACCAGCGTAAGATCGATCCTGAGATGTGGAAGTAGCGCAGCTTATGCGGTTACTCCTTGATACGAATCGCTACAGCGACCTGGTGGCCCACGATCTGGCTGTGTCCGAGCGAATTCAGCAAGCTGATGAAGTGTTCTTGTCGTTGATCACTGTCGGCGAACTGCTTACGGGGTTCTCCCTGGGATCCAATCGGCAGCGGAATGAAGAACGATTGAGGCAGCTGTTTGATTCACAACGCGTGGGCCTGCTGCTGCCTGATCGAGCCACGGCTCAGTTCTATGCTGAGGTAAATTCTCAGCTCCGTCGCCAGGGCTCGCCCATCCCCACGAACGACATCTGGATCGCCGCCCAGGCCCTCCAACACGGCCTCGCCCTCGACACGCGAGACGTCCATTTCCAGCAGGTCCCCGGCCTGACGCTCGTTTAGGCCATTCTGTTCGGCCCAGCCGCCCCATTTCCTCCTTGGCGTTTCCCCCTTTGCGCCTTTGCGCCTTTGCGAGAAACTATCCGCTTACGATTCTCGCCAAGGCGCGAAGGCGCCCAGGCAACGCTAAGAAACACGACGACGCAAAGAAATACGAAGAGCAAGCGATACGATATGAGCGACGATTTTCTCTCCGCAGCCGGCGAACTCCCCTCGCAGTACGACCACGAAGGCGCCCAGCGGCGTTGGTACAAAGTCTGGGAGGAGCGCGGCTACTTCCACGCGGAGCCGGGGGCGAAGGACGCCGCCGGCAACGTGAAGCCGACGTACACGATCGTCATCCCGCCGCCGAACGTCACGGGAGCGCTCCACCTCGGCCACGCGCTCAACAACACGCTGCAAGACATCCTCATTCGGATGAAGCGGATGCAGGGGTTCAACGCCCTCTGGATGCCGGGGACCGACCACGCGGGGATCGCCACGCAGGCGGTCGTCGAGCGGCGGCTGCTCGAAGAGCAAAAGCTCTCGCGACACGATCTGGGCCGCGAAGGGCTCATCGAAAAGATCTGGCAGTGGAAAGCCCAGTACGAGAAGCGGATTATCGGCCAGCTCAAGCAAATCGGCTGCAGTTGCGATTGGGAGCGGCTGCGGTTCACGCTCGACGAGACCTGTGCGCGAGCGGTCCGCGAGACGTTCTTCAATCTGTTCAAGGACGGAAAAATCTACCGCGGCAAGCGGCTAGTGAATTGGGATACCTTTCTCCAGACGGCCGTGAGCGACGACGAAGTCTTCAAGGAACCGGTGAAGGGCCACTTCTGGCACTTCAAGTATCCGGTGGTGAAGGACGCGAAGTGGAAACAGGGCGAGCCCGAGTTCGTCACCATCGCCACGACGCGCCCCGAAACGATGCTCGGCGACACCGCGGTGGCGGTCCACCCCGACCCGGCAACGGCGTTCGACAAAGTCCAAACCGAACTCCGCGAAAAAATGTTAGCCGCGACCGACAAGGAGCGCGCCGGCCTCAACGAACAAGCCGACCTCCTGCTAGAACGCCGCGCCAAGATGCTCCCCCACCTCGAAACCCTCCGCGACATGGCCAACCGCGGCGTGATGCTCGAACTCCCCCTCACTGGCCGCCAAATTCCACTCATTGCCGACGAATGGGCGAAGCCGGAGCTCGGTTCGGGCTGCGTGAAGATCACGCCGGCCCACGACGAGAACGACTACGCCGTCGGCCAGCGACACCCCGAACTCGGGGCGATCAACATCATGACGCCCGAGGGGCTGCTGAACGATGGCGTGCCGGAGAAGTACCGCGGCCTGAAGATGCACACCACCGCGCGAGCGTCGGTGATTGCCGATATGGAAGCGCTCGGGCTGTTCGATCCCGAGAAGGATCGCGAAGATCGCGAGATCGAACTCCCCCATAGCGATCGCTCAAAGACGCCAATCGAGCCGTATCTGGCGGACCAGTGGTTCGTGAAGATGGACGAGCTCGCCCAGTCGGCGATGGATGCCGTGAGCGACGGGCGGGTGAAGATCACGCCGGAACGGTATGGGAAGACGTACCTCGATTGGCTTGGCGAGAAACGCGACTGGCCGGTGGGACGGCAGTTGTGGTGGGGACACCGGATTCCGGTGTGGCCAATAGAAGTCCACTTTCCCAATGAAGCAGCAGTCTCAGACTCCGCATTTGAGAAACGAGTGGATGAACTTAAGAAGACGGTTGATGATTTCGCAAATGCGTTTGGAATCTCTGGTCAGCTCGCTATTCAAAAGGCACACCCATCGAAGATTTCGCATAAGTATTACATTTGTGCTTCGAGTGATTCCGCAGTGAACGAGATGGAATTGCTCAGTAGTTTCATGACTCCGCACAAGGATCCAGCAACACCCCTTTGGGCTCACTATTCCGGTACCCAGAAGGGAACTGCGTATCACAACTTGAGAAGTCTTGTTGCACATATTGGAATGCAAGAAGAAGACGTCCTCGACACTTGGTTCTCCTCCGCCCTCTGGCCCCACTCCACGCTCGGTTGGCCGGAGCAAACGCCCGAACTAAAAGCCTTCTACCCCACGACCGCCCTCGTCACGAGCCGCGACATCATCACCCTCTGGGTCGCGCGGATGGTGCTCGCCGGCCTCTACAACATGGGCGAGGTCCCCTTCTCGAGCGTCTACATCCACCCCAAGATTCTCGACGGCTACGGCGAGACGATGTCGAAGTCGAAGGGGAACGGCGTCGATCCGCTCGACGTCGTCGAGAAGTTCGGCGCCGACGCCCTGCGGTTCGGGCTGGCGTACCTCTGCACCGAAACGCAAGACGTGCGGATGCCGGTGGAGTTCGAATGCCCCCATTGCCAGTCGCTCATCCCGCAGACGAAGAAGAATCGCACGCTCGTGCGGATCGAATGCGACAAGTGCGGCAAGCCGTTCCGGACGCAGTGGGCCGAGTCACACGGCACGCCCGAGGACCAGGCCCTCCCGCGCGGCGCCGTCGTCAGCGACCGCTTCGAACTCGGCCGCCGCTTCTGCAACAAACTGTGGAACGCGTCCCGGTTCTCGCTAATGAACCTGTCGGAAAAAGCCGCGACCGGTGGTCGCGGGGCGGCGGACGACGGCGCGCCGACTGCTGCCGGTTTGAATGCGGGAGCGGGGACCGCGACCACCGGTCGCGGCTTTTTGGATGGATTGATGTTGGAGGATCGCTGGTTGCTGTCGCGGTTGGCCACCGTTACGGGCGAAGTCACCAAAGCGATCGAAGCTTACCAGTTCGCCGACGCCGCCCGGCTCCTCTACGCCTTCGCGTGGAACGACTTCTGTGATTACTACGTCGAGATGACGAAGGCCCGATTTGGCGTGCCGGAGCAGCGCGGGGTCGCGCAGCGGGTGCTGGCGCATGTGCTTGATGCGTTGTTGCGGTTGCTGCATCCGATGGTGCCGTTCCTGACGGAAGAGGTTTGGCAGTTGCTGGGGCAGGTCGTGGAAGACCGGGGGCTTGAAGCTCCCGGCTCGCTGGGGAGCAAAACCTCCGTCAGCGTTTGCATTGCTGACTGGCCGGTGGCCGACGCGTCGCGGATTGATGCGGCGATCGAGACGCAGTTCGCGGACTTCCAGGCGGTGCTCGGCGCCGTGCGCGAGTTGCGGATGGGGCAGAACATCGCTCCGCGCGAAGCGGTCGAGTTCAGCGTTCGCTGCGACGAGGCGACGGCAAAACTGCTCGAACCGATGGCGCCCTACTTCCTGCAAATGGCGAAGGCGACCGCGCTCGCGTGGGGCCCAAAAGCAACGGCGCCCGAGACGGCGGCATCGAGCCAAGTGACCGGCGCCCGCGGGCCGATTGATGTCCATCTCGACGTCAGCCGCTTCATCGACGTTGGTGCTGAAAAGAAGCGACTCGCCAAACAGATCGAGCAATGGGAAGGCTTCGTGAAGTCGATGGAAGCGAAGCTCAACAACGAAAGCTTCGTCAGCCGAGCGCCCGCTGACGTGGTGCAGCAGCAGCGAGACAAGCTTGTCGAAACGCAGGGCCTGATCGAATCGGCTCAGGCGGCACTGAAGAAACTGGGATAGCAAGCCTCTGGCGCCCGAAAATCAGAGTGACGGCTTCGCGGAGCAGGATATACTGCTGCGAATGTCTCAGTCAGTACGCGCGCTTCACCAGTGCAGACTAGCGCGACGTCGGAGACGACGTTCACAAGGGTAAGGTCGAATGCTCTGGAACGCGCCGTTCCACATTCAGCTCGAAAAGGATGAATCGGTCGAACAAGCGATTCAGCGGCTGCAGGCGGCAGTCACCGGTTTCTTACGTTCGACCGTGCCGTCGCGACTGCTGCCGACCGAGGCGGAGCAGGTGCGGACGTCGCAGCTGGCAATCAATGGAATGGAGTGATCGACGGCATCCGTTTACGGGAGGCGTCTCCGACGCCGATTTCGCGTTCCATTTCGCTTGCTCCGCTCGGCGTCAAAAAAGGGCCTTTTCACGGCTTTCTGCTGAAACGGCGGCGTTAAGCTATACTTTTCTTCCCGGCAAGAATTCCGCCAAGAAGCGTTGCCGCGCGGCGAATAAGCCCTCAAGGAATAGGGTTCCTCGCAGTCATCCCGAGATCTGCTGACGTTTCCTAGCACGGGCGGCGGATCTCGGCATGACTTTCGATCGCCCCGGCGGGCGACGAGTCGCCGCGACCGCTACAATGAGCGGCGCGGTTGGCGTGCGAGGGAGACCAATAAGATGCTAGACATATTCTTTATCGTCGCTGCGGTCGTCGGCGGCACCGTGATGGTTTGTCAGTTTGCACTGACGGTCATGGGGCTTAGCGATCATGGGGACATCGCCGGTGATCTTGGCGACGTCCACTCGGGCGACGGCTTTGCCGGCGATTTGTCTGGCCACGACGGCAGCGTCGCGGGAGACCATCATACGACTGCGGCGACGGCTGCCGACGGTCAATTGCATCCCGACAGCAGCTGGCTGTTCGGCATCGTCACATTTCGGACGTTGGTCACCGCAATGGCGTTCTTCGGCCTGGCCGGCATGGCCGCCCTTCGCTCGGGGTTTTCTTCGAACGTTTCCATCGTTCTTGCGTTGAGCGCTGGGTTTGCCGCAATGTATGGAATGTACTGGTCAATGCGCGCGATCGCCGGCCTTGCAACCTCGGGAAACGAACGAATCGGCAATGCCGTTGGTCGTCGAGGCACGGTTTACATACCAATTCCGGCCGAGAATAAGGGCGCGGGAAAGGTCCAGCTTTCGATGCAGAATCGCATCGTAGAATTTCAAGCTATTACAGACGAAACCGATCGCCTGCCGACGGGCGCCAAGGTTGAAGTCGTCGGGGTCGCCGGCAGCGATACCGTCTACGTTCGGCGCGT
>Ga0163144_10025902_pt1 | contig 11429 bp, 11 predicted proteins | sample OliLak19BULKMAT1_FD_123175 | JGI IMG/M metagenome (GOLD analysis project Ga0163144, IMG submission 123175) | Freshwater microbial mat bacterial communities from Lake Vanda, McMurdo Dry Valleys, Antarctica - Oligotrophic Lake LV.19.BULKMAT1 | ecosystem: Environmental > Aquatic > Freshwater >... | reverse complement strand
GTCTTCTGGGCGCCATTGGGAGGGTGAAACATGCAGCCGTCATCTCACATGGGCGCTTGGTCTTGGGTGCTGTCCTTGGAGACCTTCTTCACTGCTTGTGAAGAGTTGGGCTAGCAGCAACTAGTCCGATGCGCTGAGAAGCGCATCTTTTGTGAATGAGTCGCGACTTGTGAGTCCCGCACGAGGATGCTCTGTGCATGGCCAAATTGCAGGCAAATTGGGGTGTTGCAGGAGCAACATCTGATGACTTTGGGAAATGTCCCCTCAAATTCATCGACAAAGACGCACCATTGTCTGTCAAAGTTTGGTGAATGTTTGCTCTGAAAACAACTGCGTTGCAACAAAGCTCACAACGTTCATTTTGCAAACACTCAAAATGCATGCAGCTTTCAGGCCAGTGCAGAACCAGTTCGGCCAGCAAACCAGAACCAGAACCAGCTTCGGCTGCTGGTCACCAGCAGCTGCTAGCTAGCACCATCAGGTGCCAGTGAACTGCTGCCGGGACCACTGCCGCTTCAAGCTTTTGGGATTCGTGATTCATTGCTTAGCTGCTGTTCTCATGTGGACGAGGTCACCGTTTTGCAACTGCGTTGAATCCAAATGCGCAGGCTGTCATGCATGAGGTCACGTTCGTGATTCATTAATTAGCCACTGTTTTTATAGATTTGGATGCAGAAGAGATCACTTTTGCTTTAGATAGGAAAGCTAATCAACTGCGTTTTAAATCCAATTCCTTGGGCTGTTATGTGCGTGACCTCCTAATCGTCGGGATTTGGCATCATAACAGTGACAGAAGAATGTCACAGTTATCGGTTTCTGCAGAATCCGACTTTGTTATGTGTTGCCTCGGGGCTATGATAATGGGTCACGTTTATTCTGGTCGGAGTAGGTTTCGCCACCGTGCATTCACTTTTTTCTGGGGCACAAGTGCTCGGGGAAGCCTGAGAAGAACCGTGTTCTCGATTTTTATTCATGTCACTGGTTCAACATTGCACTGTTCATACCGACATGTACGTGCGACGCAAATTGTGCGTAAAGTTGCTACTACTAGTAGCTAGCTAGTACTGTTGAGCGAGCTAGCAAAATCAAATCAACAACCCAAAATCGAAATCCCCCCACAACCATCATAAATACAGAAATCTACTTTGCTAACACGAAAATCATGATTTTTATCGAATCTAAAAAGGTTTTGTCTTTGCTTCTGGCCATGCCAGCATTCATGGCCGGTTCTGTCGCTGGTCAGGATGAGGTATGTCTTGTTCAAACAGGCACAGGATCTGTGAACTGAGACGAGCTTGCTTTTGTGTGCTGTCGGATCACTTCGTTGTTATCTGGTCCAAATGTATCTCATTCTTTGACTCTTATTTTCCAGGACCATCACCACCAACTTCGTTGGACGAGGCGTCTTCAGACCTGCGACGAAGACCAATCGGTGACCACACAGGAGCCCGGTGGTTTTGGTAAGCTTTGTATGCAAGAATATCCGAGCTCTCAGAGTTACGGCTGCACTTCCAATGATGTGAGGATCGCAGGCGTTACGATCAAACAGCTCCGTGACTCGGATGGCGTGGAAATTCTTGGTCCGCCCTATGAATGCACTGAAGGTGAATTCCTAGACGTCGATTTCACTGCCGAGGTCTTCAACGGTGCCAAGTCAACCCGATCCGATGCTGCTGTGTTTTGGAGCGAAGGAGCAGATGCGCTCACTGGAGCGGACTGCAGTTACTCTTCCTTCACAGCTGTGGGACAAGTCGGCGGCGCACCCCCGGATGAAAATGGACTCCCTGATCTCGAAGACCCGACCGAGCATGATACTTGTGGAGACATGCCGGGACAACAAGGAGACTTTGCGGACATTTGTGGTTTGAAAATCAAATGTTCCGATCCCACTGGTGGCAGCACCGTCAGGGTTGCATCCTGTACCACCTACAAGATTCCTGGTGCCAATGGCATTTGTTCCAATACCGATCCAGAAACTTTCCTGCCAGGCAGTCCGTCCAAGTGCAAGTGCGAGTTCACGGAGTTTCCCATCTCTGTCATTAATCCACCTGGAATCACGAAGACTTGTACCCAAGGCACAATTGTTGTCGACGTCGATGGCGTTCGAAGCTTGCAGTGGACTGTGACTGTTGCCATCACCAACAACAATGTTGTTGCTGCTTTAAACAGTTGGGTAGTGACAGACCATCCGTTAGCTTTCGATGATCCCTTGTCATCGGACACCGATGGTCCTATTGATGCTGGGCAGACCCTAAGCGTTACTCGAACCATCACAGAAGCCCTCCCCTCTGCCAGTGACTTGAATCTTGGATTCGATGACACTGTTACTCTCAGTTCTCCCAACGGAGACTTTGAGGCCGCGACGGCTCCGGCGTCGTGTCCCTTCGTCTGCGAATTCACAGCCATCTGTGCCCTCGGGAACACAAATGCTCAATGCGTATTACCCGACGAAGAAACCGATCCCGCATTGGTTTTTGATCCAATCGGCGCGACGCCTTGTGGGGATTTGGTACTGACCTCCTCGGACGACGGCGCCGACCCATGCGTTAGCACAGTTGTTCGAACTTACATTCTTTTTGACGACCTCGATGGCAATGGGGCACTGGATCCCGGCGAAGACTCTGCGTCATGTGTGGAGACGATCGATGTTGCCGACGATACTCCAACCCTGACGAAACCTAGTGACGTGACGTTGGAGTGTTCTGAAAATGTCTGCACTGCCACCACCTGCACTGGGTCTGCCACTGCGGCCGACGACTGTGAAACATTGACCCCAACTTATACGGATACCACAACGATGGGTTGTGGTTTCGCAAAGACTATCCAGCGTACTTGGTCCGTGATAGACAAGTGCAGCCATGAGGCCATGGATGTCCAGACTATTACGGTGAAGGATACTGTAGCGCCCGTGCTCAGCGCTCTTTCTGATGACAAGTTTGAATGTCCAACTTGTCTTGACGAGAATGGCGACTTCGACGCCCAATGCTTTCAGACTCCGACTGTGACGGACGCTTGCTCGGCGCCAGGCGAGATCGTGCTAACCAATGTCATTACGAAGGCGCAGAGTCTCCCATGCCTGGAGGGTGAATGGACGAACACATGGACGGCAACGGATGCGTGCGACCTACAAGCCACCACATCCCAGAAAATCACAGTCGAAGATACCCTTCCACCGGTAATCCCTGATTGCCCTGGCGACGATTCGGTTGACCTCTGCAGTGAGGTGAGCCTTGGTCCCCCACCTGCTACGTTGGCTGTGAGTGACGCATGCGGTGCCCCCCCCGCTACACTCAGCTGTTGCTTCGACAGCGCCAACGACCGATCGGTTCGCACTTGGTCGGTCACGGATAACTGCGGCAATGCGGCGGCAGCTGACTGCATCCAGAATGTTGGAATTACCACGGAGACCTGTACTGCTTAGCTCAGGCAACAGATCTAATTCTAGCATTCCAGACATCTTGCTGTGACAGAATACTGAAGGACTGTTGGTGACGAGAAGACGGCTGATTGTGATTGATTGATTGACTGACTACATTTGAAGTGATCGATGAAATTCGATTGAAGTAAGTATATCGTTGTGTCATATGTGATCATGTGTTGGCCCTCCTCACACGAACTTATCTTTCACGTGGATAGAAGATCACATGCATATTGTGTAAGGTTGAAATGTACTCGTGCTGGATGAGAAAGCGGTGGCGAGATGATGAGTCTACGTGCACGATTCTACATGGTTCGAATGTACTCATCGTGGAAGCGGTGGTGAAGATGAGTACCTGCATGCATTGATGATGTATATGGATTTTGAGTGCCCCACGGTAATGGTGATGAGTCGAAGAAAGCGGGCCTCTTATTGCATTTGAAAAAAAAAAGAAGGCGCTACGCACCAGTTTGTATGCGTGGAAGAAAAAAACATGAAAAGAAAAAGAAAAAATAACATTTATAGCGTGTGTTGCTTTCCATCGGTCCTGGTGTGCGCAAGCCAGACGACAACTTGTGTTCACTACTGCTAGCTAGCTAGCTACTAGCTATTAGAGCCAGACAGCTACAAGTAGCTAGACCCTACTAGCACGTCCTGCATGTAATGAGGATGGCTATCTTATTGGTATTTTACGGGTTAGGGTTACAATCTAAGGTTCGGGACACCCTTGTGACTGGGCTCGGTCACGAACGAGTGCTGCTAACTTTCAAACATGCTGCTAGCTAGCTTAAGGTGAGTTTTGAGCAATTGAAAATGTGCAACACATTTTGCTGTAGTAAAAGAGCACAACTGTTATGAGGGTGCTCTGTGATCTGTTTCATCGAAACCGAAATTAGCCCCCAAAATGACTCAACGCTGTGCTGTCATGTCTGACAAACTGCCAGTCATGCACAACAGCCATCTCGAAAGGGGGCCAGCCAGTTGTGACAAATCAAAATGGGGGAAGGGAGTGATTTTGCGTGTTGAACCTTTCGAGTGCTGGTCTTCACAAAGACACAACGATCTGGTTTTGAAATTTGGAGATGAAAAGGTTGAGGAGGGTTTTGGGATTTTCGGCACACACAATCCTTGTTCAGCTCTGCGGCATGGGCCAAACCCCTCCATGAACTGGCACTTGAAAAATGTGAAATCCCCTTGTCGTTAAAATCACAACAGCTCAATCTCAGAACAGCCACACAGTCATTGATTTGGTTGACAGCATGAGGTGCTCTGATCGAACCAACAGGCCTGCCTGCAATTGGACAATTGGCTTGAAACAGAGTCGATGCCGAAGCCGTTTTTCTGGATTGTGGTTCAAGTGTGGGGTCTTTAGAAATTGTGTCAGGATTTTGGCAGAAACACTGTTGACAAATTGATGATGTCTTTCAATGGAATGTTGAGTGCTGACAACAATCGATTGATCAAAGCAGCTTCTTTGTGTCTGTCAGCTTTGAAATTCAATGAGAAATTGGCTCAAACATGGTTCAAATGAATGCAAACATTCAAATGCAGCATTGCAGTCAGAAATTGGCTCCATTTGACATGCTGATGACTTTTTGGCAAAGGCACAGTGAGCTGGCGAAGAGAGCAGAGTCAAACTGAAGCACTGTTCAAATGCAGCATTGCAGTCAGAAATTGGCTCCATTTGACATGCTGATGACTTTTTGGCAAAGGCACAGTGAGCTGGCGAAGAGAGCAGAGCACCCTAACCCTAACTGGTTCTTTGAATTTTGGAGCACGAATGATGACAATTCGTCACGGTGTCGGGCACAAACATGTCTGTGCAATTGGCACATTGTTGCGTTCCCGCTCATCCAGTCCCAAACAGGAGTTGGTTTTGTGTCAAGTTTGGACAAGTCATCAATTGGAGTCCGTGAACTGCCACAGCATGCTTGAACCAACATGATGAAATGTTGGAGAAGGCCAGAAACAATTTTGCTGACAAAGAACATGCTGTTTCCTGTGCTCTCACTCACTGGCATGATGATGCTGAAACCAATTCATTTTCCAAAGCCAACTGGGACAGCTCCATTTGGGTCAAATCAAAGGAAAGAGAATGCGGGGCACCTGTCCAATTGCTGTTGGGGGGGAAATGTTTCGCATGGCCGGACAGCTCCATTTGAGTCAAATCAAAGGAGAGAGAATGCAGGGCACCTGTCCAATTGCTGTTGGGGGGGAAATGTTTCGCATGGCCCGATGGAAAAATTGTTCACAATTGAGTTGGACCACCTTGGAGAGCAACCAAACTTTTTGCAATGGCTCTGTCAAAAAAATGGACACCCAATTGGCCAAACACACAAGGGAAGGAGAATGTGGGGCACCTGTCCAATTGCTGTGGCATTTTTTCACAAACGAGTCGAAAAATTGTTTGCAAATGAGTTGGACCACATCAGAGAAGAACCAACGTTGTTCACACTGATTTCCAAAACATGTTGGGGCTGTTGTTGGGCCTCAATTTGATTGGAAGTTGATGCCATCCGAGGCAGCTTTTGTGGTGCCAATGAAATGCAAACATGCTTTGTGTGGGTCTTGTTCAGTTGTCTCATCAAGCTGGGAGACCAAACCACACAATCCTGCCAACCATCTGGGCCGAGCTGAAGAAGGCTCGCTCCCGCTCGGGTTCACTCTCCAGAATCCTAGTCAGGGAAGGGGTCACTCCCAGAGTTTCAGGAATGTTCCACAAGGCGGCAGTGCAAGCGGTGTTGTTGCATGGTTGTGAGTCTTGGGTGTTGACTGACAAGGTGTGAAAAGTTCTTGAGAGCTTCCGCAACAGGGCTGCCCGCAGAATCGCTGGAAAATGCCCTCCAAGACAGGAGAGGAGTGGATCCATCCCCCTCTGGAAGAAGCAAGAGAAGATGATGGAGTGTGCACAATCCAGCACCATGTGGAGAAGAGACAGAACAGGGTGGCCATGTGTGTGGCCGCCAGACCCATCTGGTCCCACTGCGCGTTCACAGACGCCAACCCCGACATCAGTGCCAGCCGAATCATGTGGTGGACAAAGGTCCTGCCCCCCCCCAACCCCCCCTCCCTCCCACCCTCCCACACCACCACTGGGCCAGGCTCCTCATGGCCTGAGTCACATGCTCAGGAAAGATGGAGCCTGGCCCTGTTGGGGCAGGGTGCGGCCAGGGCCGTCCCTGCCCTGACATCAGGCGAGGTGAAGCACACAGAAGCCCTGGCAATGCTGTGGGCCTCTCCCTCTGGCAGAGGTTGGTTCAGGACTGGATTGGACACGTGAGGACATGCAGACAGGATGGATGGTTTGATGGTTTTGATGTTCATTTGGCTCAGCATTCCCAGGTGGCCCCCACTTGACTGTGGGGGCAAAATGGCTTGGGCAAAAATCCCATCCACACTGGCACAAGAGGAGATTCACCAAACCAAACCAATCCTGGGATTTCACAAGAATTGAGAATCATTGCTGCGGCAAATCAGGTTGCCACATTGGTCTGAACACCAGCAGGAAGCAGAATGTCATGACCTGGGCAACAGTGGTCATTGATTGTTTCTGCACCCCGTCAGTGGTTCAAAGTTTGGCACCAGAGAAACATGGATCTTCAAGGACCCAACAATCAAAAACGTTCTGCCAATTTGACACATTTGTGGAATGCACCCCTCGGTCTAGCTGATCGAGCACGGTGGGTGACACAGCTCAGCCACAGTTTCTGTCGACTGTCAGTTGCATCTGTGTTGTGTGCAGTGGTCTGATGATGATGTGGGGAAGGCATGGTGTGACTGATCACAAGACAACAAGGAACAAGCAGTTGTCGAGGTTGGTTGGGTTGTTGATGGAGTTTGCATTTGGGGACGTCTTTGCGGGATTCCTGCTGGCCAAGTCTGTCATCAATCCGTTTTTCGTCTTCTGTTTTTAGGTCCGCATCAATCAAGCCATCCATCCATCCATCCATCCACTGTCAGTGATGATCCATGAGCTCTTAGGTGGTGGAGAACACATCGCCCCCATGTGCTGCGTCTCTCTGCAGAGGGGCAGGGACTTGGAGGTTAGCTCACAAGGCAGGGCCCACTTTGAGGACTCGTCTTGGCTGTGGTGGATTGGGTGGGGATGACATGTTGGTGTGCGTCAGAGCTGGACATGACAATCAAATGTTCAGGCCGAAGCTTGATGGTGAGCGTGGGGCTCATGATGATGGAGACTTGGCACAGAGGAACTTGGATTCGAATCGATCAACGACAATCACATGATTGTCAGAGAAACACCGGCCGTGGGCATGCTGGCTCAGTGAACAGTGCAACTGATTGCATGACAGGAACAAACCCTGGTGGGAACCTTGGGACGGCACAGGCAAACCCTTGCTCTTGGTTGACCCCAATTGGATCTCAATTGACCAATTGCTAAGCTCCTGCACCACACGGTGTGTCCACTGATGGATGTCCCCTCAGTGAAGCAATGGCACTGATTGGACGTTCCATTGTTCGGACACTGGAGGGAAGGTCAAACAATGATGCTGATGCATTTGCAGAAGACATGTTCCCTGATGACATCGGGTGGCTGTTTGAAACACCGTTAGAATGCTCTGTTGCATGCAATCATGGATTAGGAACTGGAAGACTGTCGTTGCAAAGGAAGTTGCCGCCCAACTGGAGACGGGACAACTGGCAGTGGGGGGGCCCCAAGTTGGCCCCCATTGTTGGCTCTGAATCTCCCAGCAGCTTCTTCATCATTGATCAACACCCCTCTCAACCCACCCAGTCCCAATGGGGATGTAGTTTTGGAGCCTCCATTCACTCAATCCAGGAGTCTGCATTTTGAGTCTTTCACTTTCCTTGTGCCCCTTTGCAATGGCATGTCCCGTCACCCTCACTATCGATAGTGACTTGCCGCTCCTGAGGAGTGCTTGGCACTTGGAGTCACCACATCACATTTTATAGTGTGCATGAAGAACCTGCTGTGGTTGAGCACCTAGTTAGCTAGCTAGCTAGTTGAGTGTGAAGCAAAAAAGATGTCTCTAGTTATTGTTTTAGCATTTCTAATTTAGTTATGAGTGGCAGTGGATGTTTGCTGCAGCTGTGAGACGGTAGAAGACTGGAACCGTCGCTTCCAAAAGGGTTTGATGGCTTCCAATAGCTTTCCTTGCTTCATGGGACCTTTGGATAAAAATCCATGAGCACGACTTTGATACAATCGCTGTTCGTGCTGAGAGTCGTTGGCACTGCGAACCAAGGACAAGAGACGGCTCTCCTCCCAAGGTGTGAGGGACTGCCTAAGAGTTTCAATGGTGGAAGATCCAGAAATGGTTTGTGACACGGCTCCACCTTCGACAATGTCGAGATGTTCATCGGCAATAACCAATACGTAGTCCATTTGATGCTCGCGAATGAGAGTTCTTGTGACTTGCACAAATTGAAAAATCTCTTGCGGAGTTTCCCCCAGAATCAAGCATTTCTCCGAGGGAATCCCAGATCGTTGGAGGAATCGGTTCAACAATTTGCGTTGAATGGCGGAATCTTCCACGACAATGACCCATGTGTTTTGGGGCAAGTGAAAGGAACCTTCGTCCAAGTCAGTTTGAGTTTGCTGTTCTTGAAGTTTCTGCATCTGCATCTGCTGTTGTTGTTTCCAAGCAGGAGAAACTTGAGCTTGACATTGAAAGGTAAGTACGGTCTTGTCTTCCCGAAAGTGCATATCACAGCGACCTTGGGGCATGGCTTGAGCACACTTTTGCAGAAGGTCGAGTCCGCTACCTATTTTGCAGCCTCCACAGGAGAGAGGCGAGAGGGAAGGAAACGACTTGATCTGCTGCATGAGGTGATGGCGTCCTTTCCCTGGCAAATTCTCGACTTGCATGGAGAAGATCTGGGTGGTTTGGTCGTACTTGAGGCAAGTCGTGACAGTTCCTTGGTCCTTTCCATACCGGCAGGCATTGGAAACGGCATTCTTGTGGATCGTTCTCACCAAGGAAGGATCCAGCATGAGCTCGGGCAGTAACTCAGGTGTAGCCGTACTTGTAGTAAGGACGGGAAATCGACTACTAGTATTGTCTTGCACATCCGCAGTACTAGTAGTACTTGTCATCGACTGACTGACAGAAGCAGCAGTGGACTTGGAAAGCATGGACTGGACGTCCACGGCTTCTACTGTTGGACAGTAGTCTCCGTGTCCGACCTCAACGACAGTCGCACAGTCGACCGTCCTGCGAAGGAGATCGTCCAAACTGGCAGTCAGTTCTTGAAAGTGCTGGTCGACCGAAGAAGCAGTCCTACTGGTGGTACTTGCTGCCGACTGCTGTTGCTTGTAGTAGGCTTCTTGAAGAGTCTCAGCAATGGCCAGTGCCGCCAGAACTCCATTCTTGATTTCATGGCGAAGCACATGCACTGCTTGCTTGCTGCTATTCGAGGCGGGCTCCGTTTGGAATTGCACTTGCACTTGTCTTTGGTTGAGGCTGAGGCGAGTGTTTTGCTTCTTGCTTCCAAACGTTTGGTTGCTACATGTAGCAGTAGCAAGGGATCGTTTGCACGACACACTTCTGCTAGCAGAACGAAAGTCCTGAATGGAATGTGCTTTGGCGCAACGAGAAAAGTGAACGGCGTCGAGTCGCCCTTGCCATTGAGATGATGATAATGATGATGATGATGGATAGTGGTTGCTCTCCAGCAAGGCAGATGGGCACATGGCGGTTGCAATCATGATGAGCGACGGTACTAGCTAGTAGCGCTTTGTATTGTACTGGTATTGGCGGTAGATGGATTGACGTGCTTGCTTGTAGTAGTAGTAGATAGCACTATTAGTGAATGCAGTTTGATTAGAAGTGGGGAATATGAAATTTATGCGCATGTTTACTATGTTAGCTAGCTACCGGTAGTAGTTTTATTAGTCTAGCTAGCGATTAGCTACTAGTTAGCTGCTATGTTGTGAGCGAACCTGCTCGTTACTGGTACTTGCTAGTAGTAGTACTCGTAGACACTGAGTAAATACACGATCGAACACGGAGTATTATCGACTAACATTGGCAGCTATTAAGTATGGCTTGAAGCTCGCTTGAAGTTGGAGTCTCGTTGGCACGAAATTTCCGGCGTCAGTAGCCCTCCTCTCTAGCCCTTTACTTGAACATCAGAATAAAAGAATAAAAGTGCAACTTTTTAAACGAGTAAGTGCAGACCAGTAGCCCAAGTGTACAATTCTACACACCCCGGAACGACCGACGATAATAACTTCAACATGGCTTCAAGATGGGGCAATAGGACAAAATTGCATCTGATGCGTCATATCTAATCGGCTCACTCAACAGAAGAACCGGAAACCAGCATGAACTTGTGTTGGTTCTAGCATTATGCACTAGCCAGCTAGCTGACACATTTGAGTGCCAGGGTTTGTCGCAGATGAAGACTTGGGCCAGGCGCGAGGCAGTCAGCGCTGCCAGTGCCAGTCAGCAGCATTGGGTGGCAACAGGATTGCAAGTGGTCCACCAGTGCAGCGCAGGCAATTGAAATGTTTCTTCAAAATGATTTCACCTGACAACATGGTCCACAAACCAACATCACTGTCGCTGCCCTGAGCCATCGATCCCACGAAAGCTCTGCCATTGGACATTGGGCAGCGCTGTCAGAGCAGAAAAGAAGCAAAATGTTGGTGCCAAACAGCTGAAGAACTTTGCCTCAGAGGGCAACTGCCGCGTTTGCTGCATCAAAGTGCTTCACAAAGTCATCATTTGTCTCTGCTTTTGACATCGACTGAGCTCCTGCCGGCATCACATTGTGGCAGTGTTTGCACATGTCAATGAGAACCATCGTCGGACCCTTCCTGTCTGACTGTTGTCAGCAAATCCAATGTTGTTGACAACAAATGTCAAATCAGAGAAAGAGTGAGATTAGTCTGCTTCTGAATTGCAAAATCACTTCAAAGTCTAAAATGGCTCGGCGTCTCTCGGCGTGTTGGTTAGGCACGTCCGGGTGGCGCTGCGGGTCTGTCTGTCGTCCGCAATGCAGCCGATGCCCTCCCCTTGGCGAATCT
>Ga0163144_10025901_pt1 | contig 11429 bp, 7 predicted proteins | sample OliLak19BULKMAT1_FD_123175 | JGI IMG/M metagenome (GOLD analysis project Ga0163144, IMG submission 123175) | Freshwater microbial mat bacterial communities from Lake Vanda, McMurdo Dry Valleys, Antarctica - Oligotrophic Lake LV.19.BULKMAT1 | ecosystem: Environmental > Aquatic > Freshwater > Lake... | reverse complement strand
GGCGGGGTTCGCGCCTGGTGTGGCGACGGCGCAGGGAGCCAGCGCGGCGAGCCCGCGGCCTGGCGTGATCGACTTGTGGACGGCCGGCAAGACCGCCTTCGGCGTGTTCGTGCCCGACGAGAATCCCGCCCCGCGCGGCCCCAACCGTGGTCCCGCCGTCTACTCCGTGGCCGGCGGTCAAGCGCTCGCGAAGAATCCGCTCCTCGACTTCGTGTTCCTCAATCTCGAGGGCCGCTACGACCGCGACGCGGTGATGGCGACGAGCGAGGGCCTGGGCAAGCCGGGCACGCCCGGACGCAAGACCCTGCTCGTGCGCATTCCCTCGATGGTCGACGCCGGACCCCAGGTGACGCTGCAGCGCATCAAGGAGATTCTGGCGATGGGCGCCGATGGCGTCACGCTGCCGCACGTCGAGACGCTCGACCAGGGCCGCCAGGCGGTGAGTCTGTTTGCCGACGCGCGCGCCAACGTGTGGTCACCGGCCAATCCGAGCGGCACCGTCATTGCGATGCTGATGCTCGAAGACCCGGGCGCCATCGCCCAGGCCAAGGACATTGCCGACATCGGCGGCTACAGCGTGCTGGCGTGCGGCATCGGCAGCCTCACCGACGCGCTCAAGGGCGACCGCGTGGCGGCCGAGAAGGGCAACCAGGAGCTGCTCACCGAGACCAAGCGGGTGAAGCTCGTGAACATGCTGACCGCCAGCAAGGACGACGTGGCGCAGCGCGTGAAAGAAGGCTTCCTGGGGCTGCTCGTGCCCAACGACGACGCGATCAAGGCCGGTCGCGCCGCCGCGGGCCGGTAGCCGATCGCCCACGGCGCCTCCGCCTGCCCTGACAGCGAGCCGTTCGCTCACGGGCGGGGAGCGGCTCTTCGGCGCAACTTCGGTCCGGCCTGTCGGGACGTCCTGCCGCGAAGTGGAACCGCACCCGAGACCACGGAGGTCCGCCAGAACGGCCGGTCCTCAGATTCGCCGCCGAGCCCCTCCCCACCCGTGCGCGCCCGCCGTGTCACCCACACCGGCAGCCATCGGAACTTCTCGAGTCGCTCAGCGATGAGGCAGGCTCGCTGCGCGCTTCATCCCTCATGTCATCCCTGGCGCCGTAGCCGCTGTAGACGGCGGCGATGGGCTTCCTCGCCGACGTTCGCCTGGCCGCGCGACAGCTGCGCGCCGCCCCCGGCTACGCCGTGGCTGCGGTCACCATACTGGCGCTGGCGATTGGCGCCAGTACCGCCATCTTCAGTGCGGTCGACGCCGTGCTGCTTGCGCCGATGCCGCTGCGCCAGCCGGAGCACCTGGCCGTGGCGTGGGGCGAGAGCGCGTCATTGGCGATGCGCGTCGTGGAGCTGTCGTGCCTCGACATCCGCGACCTCGGCGAGGCCACGCCGGAGATCGGCGCGGTTGCCTCCGTGGGCTCGTCGCCCTGGAACGTGGTGCTCGATGGCCAGGGCGAATCGGTGCGCCTGGCGGCCAGCGGCGTATCCGGCACCTTCTTCGAAGTGGTGGGCGCTGCGCCCTACCTGGGACGTCTGATTCGTCCCGATGACGATCGGTCCAACGCCGCACCGGTGGTGGTGCTGAGTCATGGCGCCTGGCAACAGCGCTTCGGCGGTGATCCGGCGATCGTCGGGCGGACGATGCAGCTCGACGATCAGCCGAGCGAAGTGATCGGCGTGATGCCGGCCGGGTTCGACTACCCGCGCGGCACCGAGTTGTGGACGCCGATCGTGCCGGTGCTGGCGCCAGTGTCCACGCCGGCGAGTCGCGAGCTGCTGCGCGACGTCGGGTTGCTCTTCATGGTGAGTCGCCTGAATCCTGGCGTGACGCCCGGTGCCGCGGCCGGCGCATGGACGCGGGCGATGGCGCGGTTGAAGGAGGGGAGCGCCGGGCCGGCGCGGCCAGCGCTGTGGGCACTCTCCGGCGCGGTCGGTCCGTTGCTGCTGATTGCCTGCGCCAATGTCTCCGGCCTGATGCTCACGCGGGTGTCGCAGCGTCGGCACGATGCGGCCATTCGCCTTGCCATCGGCGGCAGCCGTGTCGCGATCGCCCGGCTCTGGGCGGCGGAGTCGTTGTGGCTCGCCGTGTGCGGCGGGGTGCTGGGCGTGTTCCTGGCTCGATGGCTGATCGCGGCGATCCGTGACGCTGGCTCCCGCGGGCATCCCGCGGCTCGGCGACGTGACCCTCGATCTGCCCGTGACGCTGTTCAGCACCGCGGTCATGGCCGTCGCCACGCTCCTGTGCGGCGCCGCGCCGATGCGCCGCGCCGGCCACGTCAACCTCACCGAGACGCTCAACGACGGCAGTCGCACGGTTGCCGGCGGACGCGCCTACCGCACGCGTTCCATACTGCTGGTCGTGCAGGTCGCCCTGGCCGTCGTGTTGTTGATTGGCGCGGGGCTGGTCGTGCGCAGCTTCGCGGCGCTGCAGCGCCTCGATCTTGGCTTCGACGGGCGGGCACTTCTGCGGATGAAGGTGGAGCCGCGCGGCTCGACGCGGCCGCCCAACGAGTGGCTGCGAGATCTGCTGCCGGAGATCGCCCGGCTCGATGACGTCGCGTCGGTCGGTGCCGTCTACCTCACGCCGATGGAACTCGGGTCGATCGGACAGGGCACATGGGTGGTGGTCGAGGGCCAGGTGCAGTCGGAGGAGACGGCGAGCCGCAACCCGATGCTCAACTACCTGAGCGCGACCCCCGGCTACTTCCAGGCGATGCGCATCCCGATTGTGCGCGGCCGCGGGTTCAGCGACGACGATCGGGCCAGCGCTCCGCGTGTGTCGATCATCAGCGAGAGCACCGCCGCGGCACTCTTCCCGGACCAGGATCCAATTGGCAAGCGCCTGTTCACGGCGTCGTTTGCCGGCGGTCAAGGCGAGAAGAATCCAGGCTCGCGCCCGCGCGTTGGATGCGCGAGTGCTCGTGAGCGGGATCACGACGCTCGACGACGTCGTGGCCACCGAGATGGCGCCGTGGCGATTCAGCGCATGGGTATTCGGGCTCTTTGCCGTTCTGGCCATCGGCCTGGCGTCGCTCGGTCTCTTCAGCGCGGTCAGCCTCGACGTCACCAGCCGCCAGCGCGGATTCGCCATTCGCCTGGCCGTTGGCGCGTCGCACCGTCAGATCGTGGCGGCCGCGCGCGCGGGTGCCGGCATTGGCGCCGGCGTGGCAGTGGCGCTCGTGGCGACGCGGGCCGTGCAGGGCTTGCTGTTCGGAGTGACGCTGACCGATGGCGCCACCTACGCCGCGGTCATCGGGCTGGTGGCGGCCGTCGTGGCGGTCGCCGCCTACGTGCCGGCCCGGCGCGCAGCCGGCACGACGCCTGTGACGCTCTTGCGGCGCGGTCGAACCCAACAGGAACGATCCGGCCAGCGCCGGCGGTGGGAGTCACAGGACGTGTCCAGCTACCAGTTGGACCTTCACGCCGAGGGCCGAAGTACTACTGTGGACAGCTGGCCGAGGCAGCCAAGTCATGGGTCTCGTGCTGGCGCTTGTCTCAACGGACGTACGTCGCTGGTGGTCGCCGGCAGATGACTCTGCTCGGGGCGAGCCGGTTCAGGCAATCTGCCGTGCCTGTGGCCTCTCGTTAGCGTTGAGGAGATGGCGCGGGCGGCGCGTCGCGGATGGGGAGGGGGTCGGCGGCGAATCTGAGGACCGGCCGTTCTGGCGGTCCTCCTTGGTCTCGGGCGCTGTTCACTCCGCGGCAGGACGTCCCGACAGGCCGGACCGAAGTTGAGCCGACGAGCCCCTCCCCGTCCGCGACGCGCTGCTGGGCCAGCGCGGATCCGGTCAGCGCCGCACGAACTTCTGCACGCGGCGGCCGGTGCCCACTTCCGCTGTGTAGAGATCGCCGCGCGAATCCACCGCGAGCGCGTGCAGAAAGATGAACTGGCCGGCGTAGCGGCCGATGCGCCCGATGCTGCTCACCTCGGTGAGTGACGCGCGGTCGTAGATGCGCACCTTGCCGCTGCCGGCATCCGCCAGGTACAGGTAGCGCTGCGCGGCATCCGGCGAGAAGCCCACCGCGAACGACGTGCCGAGCAGCCTGGTCGTGCGCTCGATGAAGATCTCGCGCTCGAACACGCCGGCGGTCGAGAACACTTGCATGCGATTGTTGCGCCGGTCGTTCACGTAGACCTGGCCGTCGTTCGACACGCGCACGCCGTGCACCAGGTTGAACTGCGCCGGCGCCGGGCCGTCGTAGGTCACCGTCTTCGACGCGGCGTCGTCAGGCGGCTTGCCATACGCGCCCCACATGCGCTTGAAGGCGCCGGTGTCGGCGTCGTAGACGATCACGCGGCGATTCACGTAGCCGTCGGCCACGTAGAGTTCGTTGCTCTTCGGGTCCACGTAGACATCGGCGGCGTTGTTCACGTTGGCCGTGTCGAGCGAGCCGCGGCTCTGTCCGCGCTTGCCGATCTGCAGCAGGACGCGGCCGTCGCTCGTGAACTTCAGGATCATGTTCTCCTTGCCGTCGCGCAGGCGTGGGCCGCCGGCGGAGGTGATCCACACGTTGCGCTTGTGGTCCACGTGGATGGCGTGTTCGTCTTCGGGCCACTCGTAGCCGGCGCCTGGGCCGCCCCAGCCGCGCAGATAGCGCCCGGCCGCATCGAACTCGAGCACCGGCGGCGCCGCCGTGCAACACGCGGCCTCGGGGTTCTGGGCCTTCTCGTCGTCGGTGAGCGACCATGGCCTGTGGAGCACCCACACGTGGTCGCTCGCATCCACCGCCACGCCAGTGACCTGGCCCAATGTCCACTGCGCGGGCAGCGTGGGCCAACGCGGGTCGACGTCGAAGGCCGGCACGCCCGCACCGGCCTGTGTGGTCGCGCCCACACGCGTCACGATCCGTTCCGCGGCTCCGAGCACGGCCAGCGCGCACAGGGCGGCCAGCATCCCTCGCCGTCGTGTCATGCGATCTCCTTCACGCAGCCGCGTGATCTTCGGCCACGGTGCGATTGCGCCCCGCGGCCTTGGCGGCGTACAAGCGGCGGTCGGCCACTTCGAGCAGTGTGCGAGTGGCCCCGTCCTGCGGCATGCTGGCGGCGCCCACGCTGGCCGACAGGCGGGGAATGCGCGCGTCGGTGTGCAAGCCCGCGCGCCACGCGTCGAGCCGCGCCACGGCCGTGGCGTGATCCACCTGCAGGATCACTGCGAATTCCTCGCCGCCGTAACGGGCGACGATGTCTTCGTTGCGAAACGCCTCACGCAGACGGCTGGCCGCGAAGCGGAGGGCTTCGTCGCCGGCCGCATGACCGTAGCGATCGTTGACCGACTTGAAGTCGTCGAGATCGATCAGGGCCACGGTGAATGGCTGATCGCCGCGCGGCGCAGAGAGCAGGCGCGCAAAACTTTCGTCGAAGTAGCCGCGATTGAAGAGACCGGTGAGCTGGTCGCGCATCGAGCCGAGCCAGAAGGCGCGCGAGCGCACCACCACGGCGGCATGGATGATGGTGGCCACGGCGATGAGCTGCAGACGGCTGACCTGCGAGTCCCACTGGAACGTGCCGTAGACCTCCGACACGGTCCACGCCGAGGGCTCGCGCATGCCCACCCACGTCACGACGGCGGCATATTGGATCACCGCAGCGCCGCCGGCCGCCAGACACACGCGCGGGTCGTAGCGCAGTCCGGTGCCGGCCAGCGCCACGAAGTACATCGTGTACTGCACCAGGCTGTTGGACGCCACGATGGGGCGGCCCGCCGCGATGAAGCTCACGAACCCGAGGGAGATGATGGCGATGTCGAACTGGCTGGTGACGAGTCCCAACCAGGCCGGCGGCGCCGGTCGCGCCGCCAGCCGCTCGAACCCCACGGCGAAGCCCAGGGCCACGCAGATCGAGGCGAGCCCGAGCCAGTTCTCGACTTGCTGCGGGTTGGCCAGCGACGTCGTGATGGGCACGAACGACAGCAGGGCGAGCAGGCCCAGCCGGAACTGGGCGACGAACAGATCGCCCGACCGGCTGAGATCCCGGCTGATGGGGTCGCCCCATCCCGCCACCGCACGTGCAATCCGCAAGTAGACGCTCACGAAGAATCCCCCGAGGGATATGCGTCGGGTGCGTCAGTATCCCATCGCGTAGCCGGTGCGCCGGGGATCGGCGCCGGCCGTCATCGCGCCGGTCTTGGGGTCGATGCGAATGACTTGCATATGGCCCAGGCTGCCCCACCCGGGCAGCACTTCCACCGTGTGGCCCATGGCCTTGAGCGCGCTGATGGTCGCCGCCGGCACGCGGCCCTCGATCTGCACGGTGATGGCGGCGCCGGCCTTGTAGAAGTTGGGCTCGGCGTTCAGCACCAGGCGCGGCGCTTCGATGGCGGCCTGCACCGGCATCTCGAAGTCCACCAGGTTGAGCAGCACCTGGAATTCCGTCTGACCAATGGTCTCGCCCCCCGGGGTGCCGAAGACGTAGGCGAGCTTGCCGTCCTTGAGCACGATCACCGGTGAGTTGTTGAGAACCGGAATCTTGCCGGCGCCCACGTAGTTGGCGTCGGTGGGGTAGGGCGAGGTCGAGCCGAGCCGCATGCCGTTGTTGAGCAGCAGGCCGGTGGTGCCGACCACGACGTTGCTGCCGAACAGGCCGCCCAGAGTGGGTGTGACGCCGACGGCGTTGCCGAAGCGGTCGAGCACCGAGAACGACGTCGTATGCTGCTCAGGGTCGTAGGCCTCGTCGAATGCCGGCCCCCCCGCCCGCGGCGAGGTGGCGGGGCTGCCTTCCGGCGTGCCGGGCTGGGGATAGGCGATGGCCTTGGTGGGATCGAAGAGCGCGCGGCGCGCGGTCGTGAACTCACGCGACATCAGGCCGGCCGTGGGCACTTTCACGAACGCCGGGTCGGCGACGTACTTGTAGATGTCGGCCTTCGAGATCTTGATCGACTCGATCACCGCGTGCAGCGCGGCGGGGGAATTGGCGCCGGCCGCCTTCAGATCCACGGCCTCGATGAGGTTCGCGCCCATCAGCACCTCGAAGCCGCCGCGCGACGTGGCCGGGTTGCTGTAGACGTCGTGGCCGCGGTAGACGGTGTGCAGCGGCTCGGTCCATTGCGGCGTATAGGCCGCCAGGTCGGCGGCCGTGAGCACACCGCCGTTGGCCTTGAAGAAGCGCTCGAACTCCTGCGCGATGTCGCCCTTGTAGAAACGGTCGAAGGCGGCATGGATCGCCGCCTCGCGCGTGGCGCCCTTGGCCTTGGCCTGTGCCTCCGCCTCGACCAGCTTGCGCAGCGTGGCGGCGTAGTCAGGATTCTTCAGCAGATCGCCGGCCTCGAGCGGCTCGCCGTTGGGCATGAAGATCCTGGCGGTGGTGGGGTAGCGTGAGAGGTGCTTCGCGCCGCGCGCGATCGACTGCGCCAGCATCGGATCGATCGGATACCCCTGCTCGGCGTACTCGATGGCCGGCGCGAATACCTCGGCCAGGGTCATCGTGCCGAAGCGCTCGATGATCGACAGGTAGCCGCCGATGTTGCCGGGCGTGATGCCCGCCTTCATGCCGGCGTTGAGCATGTCGGGGGTCATCTCGGAGGGCACGAGCGCCTTGGGCGCCGCGCCCGCCATCGACACCGAATAGACCTTGCCGCTGGCCTTGTGGAACACGGTCATGAAGCCGTTGCCGCCGATCCCGTTCATCTCGGGTTCGCCGAGCGCCGCCATGACGCCCACGGCAGCCACCGCGTCGAACGCGTTGCCGCCCTTGAGCAGGATCTGCAAGCCGGCCGACGAACCGATGGGATGACCGCTCGTCACCAGGCCGTGACGTCCCGCCACTGCCGGGCGGGTCATCGCGGGGCGGCTCGAGGCCGGGGCCTCGGCGGCCTGCTGCTGGCCCACGACGAGCGCGGTGCCGGCCGCGAGAACGAATGCTGACGCCGCAAGCAGGGTACGAGTACGCATCGGAGACCTCCCGGGAAAAACGAGTGTGTAGAGTATAGGAGCAACGCGCGCCGGATGACGTCGGTGCGCGGTGCCGTGTGTCATGGTGCGAATGCCGCGTTCTGCTGCCGGGCTGTTGCGTTTCTCGCTCGTGTCGGTCCGCGCCTTGCCGGTGCGAGGCGCCAGTGGCGTCACCGGCTCGCGGGCCGGTCTGCTGATCGTGGAAGACGACCTTGGCATCTACCGTCTGCACGGGCCGACGGCCACGCTCTGGGCGGGGCCCGACCTGCATCCCGAACTCGGCGATCTCGAGGGCATCGCCGCCAACGAGCGGGGCGACACGGTGTGGGCCGTCGCCGAAGAGAGCGGCGTGCTGGTGGAACTGGCGCTCGGCGCGCGCGGGCCCACCGTGCGGCGCACCGGCCGCTTGCGGCGGCCAGGGTCGCGCGCCAACAAGGGCTTCGAGGGGGTGGCGTTCCTGCCGGCCCGGCACTCGAGCACGCACCGCGACGCCCTGGTGGCGGTGCACGAGCACAAGCCGCGCCGCGTGTGCCTGTTCTCGCTGCCCGATCTGCGCCAGACCCACGACCTCAAGCTGCCGCCGGAGGCGAAGGAGGCGCTCGACGATCTGGCCGACGTGGCGGTCGACCCGGTCACCGGCCTGCTGGTGTTGTTGTCGGAAGCCAGCCGGCGGCTCGCCGTGCTGCGCCTCGGCCCCCAGGGCCTGCAGTTCGTTTCCACCTTCGACCTGCCACTGCCGGGCAAGGAGCGTCCGGAAGGCCTCGCGTATCTGAGCCCGGGCCGGCTGGCGATTGTCACCGAGGGGCCCGCCCGATTGCTCGAGCTGCGCGTGACGAGACCGCGCCGCCCCCGGGTGTAAGCTACCGGGTGGCGCCGCGGCGATCAGCAGCCGCCAGCGGGCATGTCATTCTGGAGGACACCATGGTTCGTGTACGCACCGCGTCGGCGATTGTGATGGCAGTGGCGGCGATGTTCTACGTGTCGGCGCGGCCGGCCACACAACAGTTCGGGTCGATCACGTTTCCCACCTCCGGCGCCCCCGCGGCGCAGGCGGCGTTCCTCACTGGCGTGAAGGCCCTGCACAACTTCCAGTTCGACGAAGCGGCCGTGGCGTTCAAGCAGGCGCAGGCGGCCGACGCGCAGTTCGCGATGGCGTATTGGGGCGAGGCGATGAGCCACAACCATCCGCTCTGGGCGCAGCAGGATCTCGCCAAGGCCAAAGAGGCGCTCGACCGCCTGGCGCCCACTCACGAGGCGCGACTGGCCAAGGCGAAGCTGCCGAAGGAAAAGGCCTTCCTCGAGGCGCAGCAGGTGCTCTATTTCGCGCCGGGCGACAAGCTGGCCCGCGACCTCGCCTACGCGAACATGATGGCGAAGATCTACGAGCAGTATCCCGACGACCACGAAGTGGGGACGTTCTATGCCCTGTCACTGCTCGGCAGCGTGCGTCCCGGCGATGCCGGCTACCGCCGCCAGGCGCTGGCCGCGTCGATTGCCGAGAAGCTCTTCAAGGCGAATCCGAATCACCCGGGGGCCGCGCACTTCATCATCCACGCCTTCGACGATCCCGACCACGCCCCGCTCGCCCTCGAGGCCGCCAACGCCTACGCCAAGATCGCACCGTCGGCCGCGCATGCGCTGCACATGCCCTCGCACATCTACGTGCAGCGCGGCATGTGGGAACAGGTGAAGCAGTCGAACATCGTGGCCTACAAGGCGGCCGTCGAGTTGAACGCCGCGATGAAGCTGGCCGAGGGCCGCGAAGACTTCCATACCCTCGGCTGGCTCGGCTACGCTTACCAGATGCTCGGCAACTTCGACGAGTCGAAGAAGACGGTCGACCAGGCCAAGGCCGCGGCCGACCGCAATCCCGCCAACGGCGGCCTCCGTGACGGCTATCTGGGCATGCGCGCGCGCCACATCCAGGAATCCGGGCAATGGGAGAAGCTCGCGCTTCCCGCCGCGGCGCCAGCCCCGGCCGGCGACCACGCCGCCATGCCGGGCATGAACATGGGGCCGTCCCAGGGCTCGGCCACCTGGATCTACATCGTGGGCGTGAGCGCCGCGAAACTCGGCGACCTGGCGACGGCCGACGCCGCCGAGGCGCAACTCAAGGGGTTGCGCGAGCGCGCGCAAGGCGGTCCGAACGCGTATGCCGCGCGTCCGCACGCGGTACGCGAGAAGGAGCTCGGGGCCATCATCCGCTGGGCCAAGGGGCAGAAGGAAGAAGCCCTGGCGCTGGCCAAGGGTGCCGTTGACATCGAGATGACGATGGAGGCGCCATCGGGTCCGCCCGATCCGATCAAGCCGGCGTTCGAACTCTACGGCGAGTTACTCGCCGAGGCCGGGCGCCACAAGGAGGCCGCGGCCGCCTTCGAGCAGTCGCTCCTGCGCACGCCCAATCGCACGCCTTCGGTGAAGGGGCTCGCGGCGGTGTCGGCCAAGCTCAAGTCGTCGATGAACTAGTTAGGGGCTGGGGACGAGGGGCTGGGGCGCGTCACACTGCCCGGCGTCGCCCTGCTGATCCGAACGCTCCTCGCTGAACTACGATGCGTGGCATGTCACCGAAGGGTATGTGCCACGCATTGGTCGTTCTGGGCCTGTTGAGTCTGCCAGCGTGTGCGCCGGCGCCCGCGCCGCCACCCAAGGCCGAGCGGTTCGACGTGTTCGTCGACGCGTTCTTGAACCACTTCGCGGAGCGCCATCCAGCGATTGCCGCCGGCAATGGCCTGCACATGTTCGACGACCGCCTCGAAGACTTCAGCGCGGCCGGCGTGGCCGCCGAAGTCGAGGCCTGGAAGGGCTTGCGCACGCGCCTGGCAGCGATTCCGGTCGAGCCGCTCACGCCGGATGAGCGCGTCGATCACCGCATCGTGGCCGGCCTCATCGACGCGTGGCTGCTCGACCTCGAGGGCAACCGCAACTGGCAGAAGAACCTGATGATCTACGCCTCGGCCGTGTCCGACGGCGTGCACAACCTGATGACGATGGAGTCGTCGCCGGCCGAGGTGCGCGCCCAGCGCATCATCGCGAAGCTGCGCGCCGTGCCGTCGCTGCTGGCGGCCGCGCGGGCCAACATCACCGCGCCGCCCAGGGTGATGGCCGAGCGCGGGGTGCGCATGCTGCGCGGGACGGCGGGCATGCTGACCGCCGACGTGCCGCTGGCGTTTGCGGCGCTGAGCGACACGACGCTCAAGGGCGGGCTGCTGGCCGCCACGTCGTCGGCCGCGCGCGAGATCGAAACCTTCGTGACCTGGTTCGAGCAGGAGCGGCTGCCCTCGGCCAACGCGCCATATGCAGTGGGGAAGGCCAACCTCGAAGCGCGGTACCGAGCGGAGGAACTCATCGACGTGCCGGCCGACCAGCTGCTGGCGATAGGTGAGCGCGAGCTCGCGGTCAACGAGGCCGCCTTCATCGCCGCGGCGGCGCAGGTCGACAAGACGCGGCCCGCGCTGGCCGTCTGGCATGACGTGCTCGCGAACCATCCCGCCCGCGGAGCGCTCGTGCCCGCCGCCCAGAAGGCCGTCGACGAACTGCAGGCCTTC